>ERZ1292640.3188-Hain-H43-02um-R1-3188-length-12859-cov-5_pt1 | contig 12859 bp, 13 predicted proteins | sample MGYA00564404_ERZ1292640 | MGnify/ENA primary metagenome ERZ1292640 (study PRJEB36523, sample SAMEA6512636) | groundwater metagenome | collected 2019-01-08 | study: AquaDiva: Metagenomics assemblies of 32 groundwater samples
TTATCGGAATAATTTGTATCACCGCCATCTGTAATGATGCCATCTGTTTCAACGGTCTGTGCGCCATTGTTTAAATCAATATCATTGGCAATAACATTATTATCACCGTCAGGATGGTGTATAACATAAATATCCCAAACTTTCTTTCTGTAACCTTTATCACCTCCACCATTATAACTGGGAAATATTTCTTCCCAGGTCCACCATTCCCGTTTCCATAAATTACCTTCTGGGATATTTTTTTGTGCAAGATGATAAAGATAACGGACACCCCAGCGAATACTTTGCTCTGGAGAATTTCCATTAGCATCCTTATATTCTAAGATTCTTAGTTGCTGATTAAAAACTTCATACTCTGTTCCCATTTTCTTTTTACCTGGGTTCGGGTTAAAAATATTTTTTAATGCGTAAATTGCATCATTATTAGGATCGGCAACTTGCATTATGTCAGGGTAGCTGGGATAACGTCTTTGCTTACCATATCCTATTACGCTCTCTACATACACCATCGCTTTTACTAAATTTGGGTCTAAGGGAGAATTAGGCGGGTATTCTTGATTCATAAACTCGTCATTCCAATAACCCACCGCTTGTGCAATTTCGTTGTCAAAACGATTATAATCTTTTTTGGAAGGACTTATATAAACTTGAGGACGAGGATAAACCGGATTAAATTCTCTCGCTTCAAGAGTAATCGAAAAAACAGCAGTTGATTTGCCAAAGGTCAGCTTGTTTTTTTCTTGCACGGTGATTTGAAAATCAAATGTCTTTGGTAAAGAATTTAAATCAATAGAAATTGTTTCTGAAATCTCTCCGATATCACTAAAAAGAAAATCTTTCTCTGTAACTTTGATATTTAGATGAACTTCGAGCGTATCGTTGACTCCCCGAAATTCTTGGATCTGTTGATTATATTCAAAAGTACTTCCGCGTTTTATGGTTTGATAAGAAGAAAAATTTTTTCCCACAGTTTCAACTTCAAGAAGAATATCGTTGCCAATAGATTCACCCCCATATTGAAGCTTTAAAATTTTTAAACTGATCGCTTTCGCCATATTATCTAAATTTTACTAAAAAAGATCATATTCGTCCACTGATAATTTCATATACTATTCTACGGTGAGCAATTGCAAAAATTTTTACTTTTTTATCTTCTATCCGAAAAATTATCCGATAATCACCTACCCTTAATTTTAGATATCCTTTGAGAGATCTTCGTAGTGGTTTGCCGTATAAATCCGGTTTACTTGTTAATTTAACTTTAATGGCTTGTTTGATACGGTTTCTGTATGAGCCTGATATTTTGGGAATATCATTATTTACAACCTTATCCACATATAGAATTTCGTAGCTCATAATTTACAACCATGCTTGTTTGTGAGTCAAAAAACGAGCATTTTTAATATCCCGCTCATTGGCAATTCTATCGAAAACCATATCTTCCTCGATTTCAAGAGCAATACCTAAAAGATGCAAAGCTTTAGTCGCTTGTGGCATATTATCTCGTTTAGCAATACGAGAAAGCATTATGTCTAAACTCGGTGATAAAGAAATATTGATTCTTTTTTTGATTGTGGCCATATAAATAGTGTATCAAAAGTGTATCACCTGTGTCAAGTATTTTGCTCCCAACTAATACATCAATATATCTTTACCCCGATTTTCTCCCGCACTTCTTCCATTTTTTTTGAGGCAACTTTTTTCGCTTTTTCCCCGCCGGCTTTGAGAATCGCCAAGGCCGCCGGAATATCTTTTTCAAATTTCTTTCTTCTTTCGCGCAAGGGCGCAATGAATTTTTCTAAATCCTCTATCAGCATTTCTTTGAGTTCTTTGTATTTGCCCGCTTTGCTCTCATAAAGAGGCAAAAGTTCGGAAGCGGGACGAAGCAAATTATGGATGGCGTAAACATTTTGCGGAATTCCCCCGCCCGAATCTGTCACGATGCTCATTACGCATTTTTTAATTTCTTCGTATTCGGCAAAAAGCGGAATAGTATTATTATAACTCTTGGACATTTTTCTGCCGTCGATGCCGGGAATATTTTCCATATCTTTCATAATAATTTCTTTCGGCAATTTGAATATTTCCCCGAAAATTCTATTGAATTTTTCCGCTATGTCTCGGGCATATTCAACGTGTTGCTTTTGATCCTGGCCGACCGGCACAATATCCGGACTGTAAAGCAGGATATCAGCGGCCATCAGCACGGGGTAATTGAAGGTTCCGACATTTATTTCTTTATTCTTTGCCCGAGCATCTTTATAAGCATGGGCGCGCTCTAAATAAGGCATCGTCACAAAAGTGTCAAAAATCCAGGCAAGTTCGGGATGTTCCGAGATGTCGCTTTGTTTGAAAAGTGTCACTTTTTTGGGATCGAGACCAATTGCCAAATAATCCAGCAAAATATCAATTATATTTTGACGCATTTCTTCTTTATTTTGAATAAAATTAAGAGCGTGATAATCGGCTATAAAAATGTAGCTTTCGTATTCATTGGCTAAATCGACAAATTGTTTCATGGCGCCAAAATAATTGGCAATATGCACTCTGCCGGTTGGTTTAACGCCCGATAATAATACCTTTTTAGACATATGAATATATTAACATATTAATAACATCTTTACACACTTTTTGGTTTTGACAATCTCTCTTCGGTAGTAGAGAATAACTTTATGCCTAAAACAGCAAGAAATAACAATTTGCGCATTCCGCCCCAGAGTATTCCTTCCGAGCAAGCGGTCTTGGGCTCTATTATGCTCCGCAAAGACGCAATGCATGAAGTGGAAGGTATGATCAATCCGGACTCTTTCTACGTTGAAAAGCATAAAAAAATTTTTCAGGCAATGCTTGATTTGTCGCTCAAGAATGAGCCGATAGATATGCTCTCGCTTTCCACTAAATTAAGCGAACAAAAATTTCTTGAGGCCGTCGGAGGCAATCAATATCTCGCGGAGATTGTAAATGTCGTTCCCTCTTCCCTGAATGTCAAACATTATGCCGACATTGTGCAGAAAAAATATGTTCTCCGAAGTTTGATTGAAGCGGCGGATTATGTTTCGGAACTCGCTTTTGAAGAAGGCGACGATCATATGGATGATATTCTGGATATGGCGGAAAAGAAAATTTTTAGCGTCGTTTCGTCTCCGAAGAATCAAAAATACGTAAATTTAAAAGATGCTCTGCCCGAGGCTTACGAGCGTCTGGAAAAATTGCACGAAAATAAAGGAATGCTCCGCGGGCTGGCAACCGGATTTAAAGATTTGGACACGATGCTTTCCGGTTTGCAAAAATCCGATTTGATTATTATTGCGGCCCGGCCCAGTATCGGCAAAACCACCCTGGCCTTGGACATCGCGCGCATGTCCGGAGTCTTGCACGAAAAATCAGTCTTAATTTTTTCCTTGGAAATGTCTTCCCAGCAATTAGTGGACCGCATGCTTTCCGCCGAGAGCCGGGTCAATGCCTGGAATCTGCGCACGGGGCGCCTTTCTTCGGACCGGGAATTTTCCCAATTGCGGGACTCTTTGGATAAATTAGCCAAAGCAAAAATTTATATCGACGATCAGCCCGGAAATTCAATCGTCCGAATGAAAGCTCTCTCGCGCAGATTAAAAGCCGAAAAAGGGCTTGACTTAATCGTGGTGGATTACTTGCAGTTAATGACCACTTCAAAAAATTACGATTCCATGGTTAACCAGGTGACCGAAATTTCCAGGTCGTTAAAGAGCTTGGCCAAAGAACTGAATGTGCCGGTTTTGGCGCTTTCTCAGCTTTCCCGAGCAGTCGAATCCCGCGGTGGAAAACCTCGCCTTTCTGACCTTCGAGACTCAGGCTCCATTGAACAAGACGCAGATGTCGTGATGTTCATTCACCGGGAAGATAAAGGTAAAGAAGAATCCGAAAAAACCAATATTGCGGAAATTCTGATTGAAAAACACCGCAATGGACCGACCGGAAAAGTAGAACTTTACTTTGACGAAAAAACCACAACCTTCTTAAGTCTGGAAAAAAGCAATATCAGTGAATTTGCCGCGCCGAAAGTAGGCGGAGAGCTGGATGAATTTTAATGTGTTAGAATTAAAGAATGGATATCATAGACAAATTAACCGAAATTTTTAAGGAATTCCCCGGCATTGGAGAAAGACAAGCGAAGCGTTTTGTTTATTTTCTGATGTCTAGAACTCCCGCTTACAATGAAAATCTGTCAAGTTTTATTTTGGAGTTGAAAAAAGAAGTAGCGCAGTGTAAAGAATGCTTTAGGTTTTTCATTTTAGGATCTAAAAAAGAAAAACTGTGCGAGATTTGTTCAAATCAGCATACTGACCCCTCTACCCTGATGGTGATTGAAAAAGATTCTGATTTGGAATCAGTCAAAAAGAGCAGAGTTTATCACGGCAAATATTTTATTTTGGGCGGACTGGTACCGATCGTTGAAAAAACCACTAAGAGCCGAGTACGAATAGAAGAATTGAAAAAGAAAATAGCCAGCGAGGCAAGGCCTAGCTCGCTAGGCCTTGCCTCGCTGGCCTCGCTGAAAGAAATAATTTTAGCTTTTTCCTTGAATCCCCAGGGCGAGCATACTGACCAATATGTCCGCGAACAATTAAAAGAGATGGCGGACAAACTTAATATTAAAATCTCCTCCCTCGGCCGCGGACTTTCCACCGGCACCGAGCTTGAGTATTCCGATAACGATACGCTTCGAAACGCGCTTAAGAATAGGCAATAAAAATGACAAAAAAAGACAAAGAAAATTTAATAAAAGCGGCTTGGGCAGGCGGAGAAGTTTTGAAAAAGTTTTTTGGTAAAACTTTGCACCCCAAAGAAAAATCGACTCTTTGGGATTTTCAAACGGAAGCCGATTTGGGTTCTGAAAAAACTATTTTGAAAATTTTGAAGGCTAAATTTCCAAAATATAATATTAATTCGGAAGAAGCGGGAAAAATAGATAATAAATCAGAATATACGCTAGTAATAGATCCGCTTGACGGCACCAATAATTTTGTCTTGGGAATTCCCAATTTTTCCGTTTCCATAGCGTTGTTTTACAAAAATAAAGCTGTTGCCGGAGTTATTTATCAGCCTATCTTAAATCAGACTTATTTTGCGGAAAAAGGCGCAGGGGCATTTCTAAATAATACAAAAATAAGAGTCAATAATATTGCCAACGAAAAGAAAATAACTATCGCTTACAATTGCCACTACCAAACCCAAAGAAGCCATCTGTCCAAGACAATGAGCAATTTGATAAATTCTAATCACAAAAGAATTTTGTTGGGATGGTCTCCAGCTTACGAATATTGCTTGCTGGCTTCCGGAAAAATTGAATCCGTCGTCACTGATGATATTGAAATTCACGACTACGCGGCAGGCAAGCTCATTGCCCAAGAAGCGGGTGCAAAAATTATTGATTTAACCGGCAAAAAAGAAACTGACCACAGCAACAGCAAATTTATTATCAGCAATAACGACAAAATAAATAAATACATTTTAAAGATTATCAAACCGCTCCAAAAAGGACGAAAGTAAGTGTATACGGAGGAGTTTCCTCCGTAGTAAGATATTGATGCAAAATAACTCCCGGAAAACAGACAGTAAAAAGTTTACTGAACTCACGGCCGTGAATGTAGTAAACAATTTTATTTTATAGAAATAATTTTGACTTTGAAAAAAGGCTGGCGGTGGCCGTTGCGACGGAGATAACGGGATTTTTGTTTATATTTTATCACCATGATTTTTCGAGCCCGGCCGATTTCCACGATTTCCGCGTCCACCTTCGCGCCTTTAATGTAAGGGGTGCCGATAGTAGTATCTTTTCCGTCATCTACGAGCAAAACTTTATCAAAGATTAATTTATCTCCTTTTTTGTGCTCATCTCCTTTTGCCTTGATTTTTTCAATAGAAACAATGCTCCCTTTGGAGACTTTATATTGTTTCCCGCCTGTTTGTATTACCGCGAATTCCATAAAATATATACTATCTAAAATTTCATAAAAAAGCAAGGATATGCTATAATTTCATCATTATGCAGACAAAAATCATGGAAAGATATTTTTTCTTTGGGCTCTTGTTCGCCATTCTCGTTTTTACTTTTCTAATTTTTCGTCCTTTTTGGGCAGTCTTGGTATTGGGTATTTCTTTCTCTATCGTATTGTACCCAATTTATGAATGGCTGAAAAAAAGAATGGCGAACTGGGTGGCGGCATTTTTAACGGTAGTTCTTTTCACGATAGTGCTCTGCGGTCCGCTCCTGGGCCTTGGGTTTATTGTTTTTAACCAAAGCCAAGATCTTTATCATAATGTTGTTCGCAGCGGCGATATCGGCCCGTTTTTAAATTCATTGGGCAGTACAATCAATAAATTTCTGCCCCAAGAGACAAATTTTGATATGCAAGCAAAAACGAGTGAATTTATTTCTTATGTTTCGAGCAATATCGCGAAAATCTTCAGCGCTACTTTGTCCGCTTTTTTTTCATTTCTCTTAATGCTTTTAATTATATTTTATTTTCTCAAAGATGGAGCCAGGTGGAAAAGGGCGATCGTGGTGCTAAGTCCTTTAGGAGACCAAGACGACGAAAAAATAATCACCAAATTGTCGCAGTCTGTCAACGCTGTTATTAAAGGAAATCTGTTGATCGCCGTCATTCAAGGCATCTTAATGGGGTTTGGTCTTTGGATCTTTGGCATACCCAATGCGGCCCTTTGGGGAGTGGTCGCGAGCGTGGCTTCTTTCCTTCCGACCATTGGAACCGCTTTGATTTCAGTTCCGTCTATTATTTTTCTCTTAATTGCGGGAGAGTCGGCTAATGCTATCGGACTTCTAATTTGGTCCGTGCTGGCCGTTGGTTTGGTGGACAATTTCTTAAGCCCCTTAATTGTCGGAGGAAAAACAAATATCCCCCCGCTTTTAATCCTTTTTGCTGTTTTGGGTGGAATTGCCCTTTTGGGCCCGGTCGGTGTTTTGGTCGGTCCGCTTACTGTAAGCTTGCTCTTGACCCTAATTTCAATTTACAGGAATGAATTCAAACAAAATACAATTTTATAATACTCTTTCGCGCGAAAAAGAATATTTCTCACCTATAAACGAAAAAGAAGTCCGTATGTATACCTGCGGACCAACTGTGTATAACTACACACATATAGGTAATTTACGTTCTTATGTTTTTGCTGACATACTGTGTCGCACTTTAAGATATAACGGATTAAAAGTAAAACAAATAATAAATATCACCGATATAGGACACCTCTCAAGCGACGGAGATGTGGGAGACGACAAAATGACCAAGGGTCTTTTGCGTGAAGGCAAAGAATTAAATTTGAAAAATATGCGGGAATTGGCAGAATTTTATGCAGAAAAGTTTAAAGAAGATTTGAAGCATCTGAATATACAAAAACCTGAAGGATTTTATTTTGCAAGTGATTACGTAAAAGAGGACATCGAATTTATTAAAAAATTGGAACAAAAAAAATACACATACAAAACAACTGATGGAATTTATTTCAATACTTCTAAAATGTCAGATTACGGAATTTTGTGGGGAAAAACCAGAAACAAAAAAGAATTGCAATCAAGGATCATGGAAAATCCGGAGAAGAAAAATAAAGAAGATTTCGCTCTTTGGAAATTCAATCCGAAAATCGGCTTCTCTTCTCCATGGGGAAAAGGTTTCCCGGGTTGGCATATAGAATGCTCGGCTATGGGAATGAAATTCTTAGGGGAACAATTTGATATTCATACGGGAGGTATTGATCTGATACCCACCCACCATACCAACGAAATCGCCCAATCAGAATGCGCAACAGGTAAAAAACCTTTTGTTAAATTTTGGATGCATAGTGAATTCGTTGATACCGGCGGTGTAAAAATGTCAAAATCGGAAAATAATTTTTTGCGATTAGAAAGCTTAATCAACAAGAATATTAACCCTATAACATATCGCTTTTGGCTTTTAATGGCAAGTTACCGCACGAAGGTAAACTTCGTTTGGGAAGCGCTTGGGGGCGCAGAAACGGCTTTAAAACGCCTGTATAATCTCTATTCCGACCTGGGCGCTGATGTGGGAAACATACACCAAGAGTACAAGAATAAATTTAAAGAATTCATAAATGACGACCTGGATACTCCGAGAGCTTTATCGTTATTGTGGGATGTTTTTAAAGATCCGAACATTTCCGATGCTGACAAAAAAGCGACGATTCTTGATTTTGATAAAGTATTGGGACTTGATTTCGCAGATTTAAAAGAAGAAAAAATCCCGGCCAAAATAAAAAAACTGGCGGAAGAGCGAGAGAAAGCCCGGGGAAACAAGGACTTCAAAAAATCCGACGAACTGCGAGGAAAAATAAACTCGCTCGGATATGAAATCAAAGACAATCCGAGCGGGCCGGAAATTTTCACAAACACATAGGAAACTCCTATGTACATAGGAGTTTCCTATGTGTTTGTTAGGTTGCGGGCTCTTGCTGGGTCATGCAGTGGATAGTGCCTCCGGCGTAAATAATTTCACTGCAATTTATGCTTACGACTTTGCGATTCGGAAAACAAGACTGAATAATTTTTAGGGCCTTGGCGTCGTTGGGATCATTGAATTTTGGTGCTAAAACTACATTATTGCCGATATAAAAATTGCAATAAGAAACCGGAGCCTTCTGATTTTTATGGTTTTCACCATCATCATAAAACATATGGGGCATCGGAAGCTTAATCAGATTAAATTTTTTGCCATCCTGATCAGTCGTCTGCTCTAATGTTTTATAATTATCGTCTAAAATTTTAAAATTTTCATCATTCTCATCTTCTTCATAGGAGCAGAGAATGGTCGTGGGATTTACGAATTTCGCAATATCATCTATGTGTCCGTCGGTGTGATCGTTCACTAAACCATTTTTCAGCCAAATAATTTTGCTCGTACCTAAATAATCATTCAGATAATTTTCAATTTGTTGTCTGTCAAGTTTTGGATTACGATTGGGATTCAAAAGACATTGCTCGGTAGTAATTAAAGTTCCCTTTCCATTCACTTCGATTGCTCCGCCTTCCAAAACAATTCCGGGTGTAAATTTTTTTCCCGGTAATATGATATTATTGAAAACATCTTTATCTATCAATACCGGAGTAAAATAAGGATCTCGGCTTTTGCCGTAAGCGTTGTATTCCCATTTGATCCAGGCCAAAGATTCTTTCGGCCGATTGACTAAAAAAATTGGACCATAGTCTCTCGTCCAGACATCGGCAAATTTGGTGATAATAAAATTTATTTTTTCAATATCCACGCCGGCTTTTTCAAGCAAGGCGCCCGCGCGATTTTTCATTTTATCATTTAAAACCAGAAGCTTCACAATCTCGGATTTGTAAATTGCTTTAATCATTTCCACAAAGACAGCTTCGGCTATCGGCATGCGTTTAGGAAAAGTGGTTTCATCATAAGGCCAAGCCAGCCAAACAGCCGAATGTTTTTCCCATTCGGCAGGCATCACGAAACCTAAAGATTTCGGGGTATTTTTGTCCATTATTTTTCTAAAATTTTCTTTAATTTTTTTTCTTCCTCTTCAACTTTTTTTGAACGCACGAGATTTTTAACAAATTTTTTATCAGTCAATATTTTGTAGGTATCCGGCCGGCGATCATGTAAAAACCCCCAGCTATTTGAGACAAAGTCGTTCATGCTTAAATCGATTTTGGCGATGATGATTTGTTCTTTTGTGGCACTCGCACGTTTCAAGATTTTACCGAATGCATCGCAAATAAAGGACTGCCCCCAGAAACGGGATTTTCCTTCCACTCCCGTCCGGTTAGCCGCCACCACAGGAATGCCATTGGCAATAGCGTGGCCGCGCATTACCGTCTCCCAGGCATTATGCCAATTGCCCTCCGGTGGCATATAACCCATGACATTGGCGATAGCTGTGGGGTAAAAAATTATTTCCGCTCCGGACAGCTTCACAGCGCGAGCCGCTTCCGGAAACCATTGGTCAAAGCAAATCAAGACGGCAAAATTGCCGAATTTGGTTTTAAAAATTTTATAGCCCGATTCGCCTTTTTCAAAATAATCTTTTTCATAAAAACCGGGGTCGTGAGGAATGTGAATCTTGTGATATTTTTCCAACAGCTTGCCTTTTTCGTCAAACACCGCCGCCGTATTGTAATATTTGCCATTTTTATCTTTTTCAAAAATCGGCGCGATAATGACCACACCTAATTTTTTAGCCAATTTAGACATTGTATTCGTGGTTTTTCCGGGAATAGTTTCCGCATATTTTTCTTTTGGCACTTTCGGAACAACAGGAAAATACGGAGTCCGGAAAAGTTCCTGCAAGCAAATAATCTGCGCGCCTTTTCTAGCCGCTTGTTCCACCGTTTTTACAGTTTTTAGCAAATTGGCTTCCAAGTCAGCAGACACCGCACTCTGAACCGCCGCCACGGTGACAAATTTATTTTTCATCCCATTGGTCATTCTTGAAATATAGCACATTTAAAATCTTTTTACGATAAATACAAAATAAGATTGTCACGTCTAACAAAATAAAATAAAGCCCAAATGAATATATCGAAAAAGACCAATCTTTTATTATCAACAAACCAATAATATTAGTAATAATAGGTAAAGAATAGGGACCATGGTTTTCTGTTTCCGGAAAATTCCATGCTTTCACAACCGTGGGAACTGAAGCTAATGCGTCGCTTAATATGGCAAAAAATATTGAGATCCCTAGATTGTAGGTAAATATATAAAACATGAGAGCGAGGGTTGCAAAAAATCCACAATATATATCAAGGGTTGTAATTTTCCAAAATCCGTTTTTGGTTAAAATTCCTGCCAGCATAATCAATAGAGAACCAAACCCGGCCACCAATATTGGCAACATTGAAAGTCCCGCCCCGGCTTCAAACTGAAAAAACACCCCAATGAATGGTGCAATCGTCCAAAAAAACCAAGAGACTAAATTAGGTTTTGCGTGACCTTTAATTATACTTCTGATGTATAAAAAATGACCAATAAAATTTAATAGAACAGCAAAATAAATAATTTGTTCGGGTAACATATTTTATAAAATTCCTTAACCTACAATATACTGTATATTAAGATTAATACACTTCTTTAATGCTATCGGGAATATTTTCATTTCTAATATCGATTGCATAGTTTCTCTTTTCCCGATCTTTCCATTTATAGCTCTGCTCCAATGCCTCTTCTTTTGTTAAAGGAAGATATTCTTGGGCGATAGTTTCATTATAATAAAAACATGACAATTCCGCCGGAAAAAATTCTCCATATTTATATATCCTTTTTTTACTGTCGATATATGGCATGTTATTCATGTGTTTAATGATTTTAGGAATTAATTCTTCGTATTGTTCCTTGGTATATTGTTTATTGAAAATACAGTTTGACTTACTGACCAAATTTATACACCCAAAACATTCATTACAATTTCTGCAATTGTAAAGGAAATATGAGTCAGTGCAATTTTTGCAATTTAAAGAATATTTTAAACCGTAAGAATCAAAGCTATTTACACATTCATACATGAGTTCACTTTTCCCAATATTTAATAGGTCCTGAGAATCCTTTACCCAATTCGCCATTCTGGTGTAGCGAACATTCTCAGAAAAACCGCTACCAAATACTAGATAACACCCTTTGTTATTGTCGGTAAAATTACCATATTCACTATTAATGGAGTTAAGATTCGACAATGTCAAAAGCGGGGTCTTTTTTAATAACTCAGTATATTGTTCAAAAAAAGTTTTATTAAAATCATATTCTAAACCAAAATCTAGAGGGTTCCACGCATCCCCCCACCAACAATCATGGCAATATGCAGCATAAGAACCTGCCGGATTATACATAGAAATCATCCCTTTACTACAAAGACCACACTGTCTTTTATACAAACTTCGTTCATTACGCCAAGTCATTCTCCGTTGCATTCTGCATTCCGGACAAAAAGTCGGCGGAGGGACTTTTATTTTTTCGTAAAATCCAAAATTATCCGGCTCTATCGTGAACATAGCTTTACAGTTTTGGCAGTTTTTTGTTTCTTGTTTCATTCCAATATTCTATAGAATGTTAGAATACTCTAGATCCCTTCTTTTTTGAGTTCTTCAATGATTTCGCGGGACTTGCGGGAAAGCCGGCCCGGAAGTTTGATTTGGAGTTTAATCAAAAGATCACCCCGCTTGTTTTTTAAAATTGGCACGCCTTTGCCCCGTACCCGCAGAATCTCATTTATCGCCACGCCCTCCGGAATTGTTACTTCAATCTCCCCATCCAAGGTTTGAATAGAATATTTGGTTCCCAGAAGCGCTTCGGAAAGTTTTAAATTCAAATTCATCACCAGATCATTGCCTTCGCGCTTGAATACCGGATGGGACGCTACATTTATTTTTATATAAAGATCGCCAGCTGTGCCTCGAGAAATCGCTTCGCCGTAACCGGTCATTCGAACCATTTCCCCGTCCCGGATGCCCGGAGGAATAACGATAGAAACTTCTTCCTCGCGGCGAAGAACGCCTTTGCCTTTGCATTTATCGCAAATTTTTTCCGGCACTTCGCCTGTCCCCAAACATTCTTCGCAAATCTTCGTATTGGCAATCGTCCCGAAAATCGTTCTTTTCTGTTCGCGGATTTTTCCCTGGCCATTGCAATGCTTACAAGTTATCAAGATAGAGCCTGTATTTGCTCCGGAACCATTGCAAGAGAGACAATTGGAAGTTTTAGTAATTAAAATTTTTCGATTCGTGCCAAAAAATAGAATCAGAAAAAGAAATTTGAACTTCTGTGGAAATATCCCGACCACGACGTGTTTGTTGTCTTCCTCCATCCATTCCACCCCCAAAAAAATCACTGAAGATATC
>ERZ1292640.3189-Hain-H43-02um-R1-3189-length-12856-cov-5_pt1 | contig 12856 bp, 10 predicted proteins | sample MGYA00564404_ERZ1292640 | MGnify/ENA primary metagenome ERZ1292640 (study PRJEB36523, sample SAMEA6512636) | groundwater metagenome | collected 2019-01-08 | study: AquaDiva: Metagenomics assemblies of 32 groundwater samples
TAATTATTTTGAAGAAAATCCCCGTGACGCCCGGGCAATTTTGGAAAAGGTATTTTTAGCCGCTAAAGCCCGGCTGGCCGCCCGCGCCGCCAAAGAATCAATTATTCGAAAAGGTGCTTTGGAGGGATCAACTCTGCCCGGAAAACTGGCTGACTGCCAGTCCCGTGACCCAGCTTTAACCGAATTATTTATTGTCGAAGGAGATTCCGCAGGTGGCTCGGCGAAGCAAGGGAGAGACCGGAAATTTCAGGCTATCCTCCCGCTTCGCGGTAAAATTCTCAATACCGAACGGGCACGCCTGGATAAAATCATCGAGTTTGAAGAACTCAAAGCTCTGGTCATCGCCCTCGGGATGGGAATCTCTGATAGTCTCAGACCGGAAAAGTTACGCTACCACCGCATCATCATTATGACCGATGCAGATGTGGACGGTGAACACATCATGACCCTCCTTCTCACATTCTTTTTTAGACATCTCCCGTATGTTCTCGAGAAAGGCCATCTTTATATTGCTCAACCTCCTTTATTTAAAATGACGTTTGGGAAAAATGCTTACTACGCGTACTCTGATGAAGAACGGGACCAAATCATTGTCAAACACGGTAAGGACATAAAATCAGTTCCCAACGTCCAGCGGTACAAAGGATTGGGCGAGATGAATCCCGAGCAACTGTGGGAGACGACCATGAATCCGACCAACCGCGTCATGAGACAGGTCACGATAGCCGACGCCGTCGCTGCAGATAGTGTGTTTACTATGCTCATGGGCGACGAAGTCCCACCACGCAAACGATTTATCCAAACACATGCGAAGTCAGCAACGCTCGATATATAATATTGTTGTCATTGCGAGGAGTCTTCGACGAAGCAATCTATTTTTTGAGATTGCCGCGTCCCTCGAAAGACTCGGGACTCGCAATGACTAAATAAAAGGAGGATTTTATGAATCTATATCTTCAACTTTCATTTTTAGGGGGTTTTACTGCCGTCGTCTATGGACTCTTTCTTGCTTACCAAATTGTTCAGCTTCCCAAAGGTACACCGGACATGAATAAAATTTCCGATGCCATTGCCGAGGGTGCAGCGGCTTTCCTTAAACGGGAATACACGACCATCGGTGTTCTTGCCGTCCTTATTGCCGTTTTCATGTACATCGGGCTTGGCTCCATGTCCGCCGTGGGATTTCTCATCGGCGCTGTTTGCTCGGCCGTTGCCGGATTTATCGGCATGAATATTGCGGTTCGGGCCAATATTCGTGTTGCCCAGGCAGCCAAATCAGGCCTCAAAGAGGCTCTCGCAACCGCATTCTCAGGCGGAGCGGTCACGGGACTCATGGTTGCCGGTCTTGCACTTTTGGCGGTAAGCCTTATGTACTTCCTCGTGGGCAATGGCGCCCAGCTGGATGTCAAACCATTGATTGCCCTGGGTTTCGGTGCATCGCTCATCTCGGTCTTTGCCCGTCTGGGTGGTGGTATTTATACCAAAGGCGCCGACGTGGGTACGGATATGGTTGGAAAAATTGAAAAAGGTATTCCGGAAGATGATCCAAGAAACCCCGGTGTGATCGCTGATCTCGTCGGGGACAATGTCGGTGACGACGCAGGAATGGCTGCTGATTTATTTGAAACCTATGTGGTTACCGCGGTTGCAGCGATTTTATTGGGGCAGCTCACACTACCGAATTCCGGCAATGCGCTATTTTATCCATTAGTATTGGGCGCGGCAGGTGTCCTCGCCTCCATCATCGGTACATTTTTTGTCCGGCTTGGAAAGGAAAAGGGAATTATGGAGGCTCTCTACAAAGGGCTGATCGCCGCATCAGTCATCGCAGCGGGACTTTTTTACGTCGTGACACAACAGATGATTACGAGTACGAACAGCCTCACCGCGATCAATGTCTATCTGTCTGCGCTTGTTGGTATTGGGGTTACGGTGGGCATGGTCATCATCACGGAGTATTATACCTCCAAGAAATACGCATCAGTGCGAAAAATTGCCGACGCAGCCAACACCGGCCACGGCACCAATATCATCGCCGGACTTGCCGTGTCGATGAAGTCAACGTTTTTGCCGGTTCTCCTTATCGTTGCGGCAACATTTGTGGCGTACTCCCTCGCCGGACTTTATGGTATTGCGGTTGCCACCATGGCAATGATGGCTCTCTCAGGCATTGTGATTGCCATAGACGCATTCGGACCGATCACGGATAACGCCGGCGGTATTGCGGAAATGACGAACCAGCCCCAAAAAGTACGCGACGTCACGGATGCCTTGGATGCCGTGGGTAATACCACCAAAGCCGTCACCAAGGGGTACGCCATTGCGTCAGCCGGACTTGCAGCTCTCGTCCTTTTTGCAAGCTACACGCAGGAACTCGGAACAAACGGTGCTTTCGTCAGTTTTTCGCTGAACGACCCATATGTCATCATGGGCCTCTTGATCGGAGCCGCCCTTCCTTACATGTTTGGTGCCATGGCCATGGAAGCGGTGGGAAAAGCGGCGGGCGCCGTGGTCGTAGAAGTGAGGCGGCAATTTAAAACGATTAAAGGAATAATGGAGGGCAAGGCTACACCCGAGTACGGCCGCGCGGTAGACATCGTGACAAAAGCGGCTCTGCGCGAAATGATCCTCCCTGCTCTCATACCCGTGGTTGCCCCCATCGCGGTGGGATTTACTCTCGGTCCGGCAGCTCTCGGCGGCATGCTCATGGGCACGATCGTCACCGGACTATTCGTGGCAATCTCCATGACGACAGGCGGAGCAGCCTGGGACAATGCAAAAAAATACATCGAAGAGGGACATTTCGGTGGTAAGGGCTCACCGGCGCATCAGGCAGCCGTCACCGGCGACACCGTTGGCGATCCGTACAAAGATACTGCCGGCCCGGCGATCAATCCAATGATTAAAGTGGTCAATATCGTCGCCCTATTAATTGCTGGATTTTTAAGATAACGTACAAAGCTTTGTCATCGCGAGACCCCGCTTTGCGGGGCGTGGCGATCTCATATCAATGTGAGATTGCTTCGTCGAAGACTCCTCGCAATGACAGCCAATTATGAACATCGGAAAAATCATCCAATCAGAAATCGTCACAGAGATGCAGCGCTCGTACCTGGACTACGCGATGAGCGTCATCGTGTCACGTGCGCTCCCGGACGTCCGGGATGGCCTCAAACCCGTGCACCGGAGAATTCTTTTTGCCATGCACTCCTTGGGCATGTCTCATACCGCCCGATATACCAAAAGCGCCAAAGTTGTCGGAGAAGTATTGGGTAAACTCCATCCGCACGGTGACGCACCGGTCTATGAAGCCCTCGTCCGTCTTGCACAAAACTTTGCCATGCGCTATATGCTTGTCGATGGACAGGGAAATTTTGGTTCGATTGACGGCGATCCACCTGCTGCTATGCGCTACACCGAGTGCAGGCTCTCTGCTATCGCCTCTGAAATGCTTCTGGATCTCGAAAAAGAAACGGTCGCCTTCACCCCAAACTTTGATAACACCATCAAAGAGCCCATGTATTTGCCAGCAAAGCTCCCGAACCTCCTCCTCATGGGTTCGGAGGGAATCGCGGTTGGTATGGCCACAAAAATCCCGCCGCACAACCTCAATGAAGTCGCCGACGCCATTGGCGTGATGATCGGAAAAGCAACATTTGATACCGGGTCTCACGCCATGTCATTTGATGTCACCGTCGAAGAACTTATGGAGCATATCCAGGGTCCGGATTTCCCGACAGGAGGCATTATCTATGATATTACAGAAATCAAAAACGCATACGCCACCGGGAGAGGAAAAATCGTCGTGAGGGGACGGGCGGAAATCGAAGACATCGGGGGGGGGAGAAATGCAATCATTATCTCCGAACTCCCGTATCAAGTAAATAAAGCCCTGCTCGTTGCCAAAATCGCCGACCTCGTCCGAGAAAAGAAGATTGAAGGCATCAGCGACCTCCGCGATGAGTCCGACCGACGCGGCATCCGGGTCTATGTAGAGCTCAAACGCGACGCAAAGCCAAAACAGGTTCTCAACAATCTCTATAAACATACGAACCTCCAGACAACATTTCCCGTCAACACGGTAGCGCTCGTCGATAATACGCCACAAACCTGTAGCCTCAAGCTTATCCTCGGGGAGTACATCAAACACCGTCACGATGTGGTTGTCAAGAGAAGCGAATTCGAGCTTAAGGAAGCCCGCGCTCGCGAGCATATCTTAGAGGGCCTAAAAATCGCCGTAGACCATATCGACGAAGTCATCACCATTATCAAAAAGAGTGCCAACGCCGATGATGCCAAGGTCAAACTCATGTCGCGCTTTAGGCTATCAGATCTCCAGACCACGGCAATCCTCGACATGCAACTGCGGCGTCTCGCGGCCCTCGAACGGCAAAAGATTGAAGACGAACTTGCCATGATCAGAGAAACCATAAGCTACCTTACGGATCTCCTTGCCCATCCGGAAAAAATCCTCGCCGTTGTCCGGGATGAGCTTGTGAAGCTGAAGGAGAAATACGGTGATCCCAGACGCACAAAGGTAGTGAAAAGCAAAGTCGGGCAGTTTAGTGATGAGCAGCTCATCCCTAACGAAAACACCATTATCACCATGAGCCAAAGCGGGTACATCAAACGCGTAGCACGGGGCACGTTTAAGACCCAAGAACGTGGGGGCAAGGGCGTGATCGGCATGACAACCAAAGACGAAGATGCGATAGATCAAGTCATCTCAGCCACGACCCATGACAACATGCTCTTCATCACTGACCGCGGCCGGGTGTATCAAATACGCGCCTGGGACATTCCGGAAGGAAGCCGCCAAAGCAAGGGTCAGGCGGTGGTCAATCTCATCAACATCGAAGGCAACGAACGGGTCACGTCAATTCTCTCCTATTCACTAAAAAAAGCAGACCAGAAGGAACAAGGGGTGGCCTACATCCTCATGGCCACGAAGAACGGAACAGTAAAAAAATCCAAACTTACCGAATACGAAAATATCCGCCGGAGCGGGATTGTCGCCATCAAGCTGGAAGGCGGCCTGCCTGCCGGCAGGCAGGGTGATGAACTCGCGTGGGCCAAGCTCACAAGCGGCAGCGACGATATCCTTTTGGTCACTCACGAGGGCAAGTCGATACGGTTTGCCGAAACTGAAGTGCGTCCAACTGCCCGGGATACGATGGGGGTACGCGGCGTATTACTCGCCAAAGATGACTTCGTCGTGTCTGTCGATGTCATCAATGACGTTACAAAAGGTGCTGAATTTCTAACGGTTATGGAGAAGGGAATCGGCAAAAAAACGGCCATCCGCGATTTCCCCAAACAACGGCGGGGTGGCCAGGGTGTAAAAGTTGCCATAGTTAAAGACAAAACCGGCAAGGTTATGGTCTCCCAAATCGTACCGAAGGACTGTGATAGCGTCATGCTGACCTCCGTCAAAGGCCAGGTTGTCAAGCTCCCGATTAATTCCGTCCCCCGCCTGGGCAGAGCAACCAGCGGCGTCATTCTCATGCGCTTCACCGACAAAAGTGATACGATTGCGGCAGCAACGTGTCTTACTAAATGAAAATCGATGGCAAAGCGATTACGGAAAAATTTTGAAACTCTTTCTCTTTTGTGCTAGTATAACGTAACTATGAGCGTCATAACAATTCCAAAAGAACTCACCAAGGGCGAAGAACTTGTAAAGACAAAAATATCACCGCTTGAGAAACGGTTGCAACAAGCGCTCCGCGAAGTCCAATCCGGTAAAACGGTTGGGCCATTTTCAACGCTCGCTGAAGGACTTCGCGTACTAAAGCAACACGCATGATATATTCCTTCGCGCCCCGCTTTCTTCGCTCTTATCATACGTTTGACAAAGCTATCCAAAAAAAATTTGATAAACAGCTTGCGTACCTTCTTAAAAATCTTACCCACCCGTCGCTCCATGCGAAGAAGTTTGACGAAACAAGAGGCATTTGGCAAGCTCGAGTTGATCGAAGTATCCGCTTTTACTTCCTCATTGAACACGACACCTACATACTTCTCGATATTACCAAGCACGCAAAATGAAAATCGACGGAAGAACCATTGCAGATGCCATCTTAAACAGTCTTACGCAAGAGGTAAGCAAGCTCAAACAGCAGGGAATTACCCCGAACCTTGCCGTTATCCAGGTGGGGGATGATCCAGGTTCTACCGCCTACATCAGGCAGAAACAAAAAACTGCAGACAAAATTGGAGCAAAACTTATTTTATGCCATCAGCCATCCGCCATCAGCGATCAGCAATTGCAAAAAATAATTGAGAATTTCAACAATGACCCTTTAATTCACGGCATCATTGTCCAACGACCCCTCCCAAAAAATCTTCATGCAGATCATATACGTTTATCAAAAGACGTTGATGGATTCCTCCCCAATTCTCCTTACCCCGTACCCGTCGCCGCCGCAGTACTGATGATTCTTGAGCAATTGACAGGGCCTGGCCCTGTCAAGAAACAGGGCCAGGCCCCTTCTATCGTCGTAATCGGTAGGGGAGAGACAGCCGGAAAACCCATTGCAGACGCCCTTATCAAACGAGGAAGTAATGTCACCATTGTCCACTCGCAAACCCCCAAACCGGATGACGCAATTCGAGCCGCAGATATCGTCATAAGTTGCGTGGGGAAGCCAAATGTTGTGCGACGTGATAACGTAAAAGAAAATGTTGTTCTCGTAAGCGTCGGCATCTTCCGCGATAATGAAGGCAAACTTCATGGCGATTATGAGGAAGATGAAATCAAAGACATAGCCTCATCCTATACTCCCACACCCGGGGGAGTAGGCCCAGTCAACGTGGCAGCCCTCATGACCAACCTCGTTGCCGCAGCAAGCAAGCTACTATAGGTCTTGTCTCTCCTTCGCGCAAAGCGTACAATTATCCTATATCCACGCGCTAAAAATATCCTATGGGAAGAAGTCATATCACACCAATTCAGCAACCCGATGACACGACCTGCGGTCCGGCAGCGCTCAAATTGGCACTCACTATTTTGGGGAAACGCCGGTCACTCTCATCGCTTATTGCGCTTTGCAAAACGACCCGCAATGGTACGTCTACAAAAAGCATGATCACGGCAGTTAATAAACTCGGGTTTCCGGCGCTGGTCGTTGAGTATGCAACGCTTCATCACCTCCAGAGTGCACTCAAGTATACTCCCAACGCCCCGCGCGCCGTGCTTGTTTCCTACCTCTATGATTTAGATGAAAAATATAATCCGCACCCGGAATCCGGTCACTGGGCCGTCGTATCTTCCTACTCTGCCCGCAATAGCCGGATTGTCCTTCTTGACAGTGCATCAGGAAAAAAGAAATCGTATGCTTGGAAAGAATTCCGCGACCGTTGGATGGACTATGATCTCAAACGGAGAAAAATCAAAAAAGGAAAAAAGGAATTCAAACTCGTCCGAAGATGGCAGGAACAGCTCATGATGGTGATTGCCAAAGAAGAAAAAAATCTTCCGAAGTTTAAAATTTCGACTGCTAAATTATTTGAACCCTCATAATCTATGACATCACCTGAAGATCCCGAATACGGACACGCATTACGAAATTTGCAATCCACAATTTATTTATCAAAGTTTATATCATGATATTCCTGCAGAGAGCTTATTGAGCAGTCTTCCAAACCGCGACATTGAACAAGCTGACACCAATGATGCCCCCTAAGTTCCACGACTGGACAATTTCCCAGTAAATAATCGTCAAAATCATTGACGGCAAAACGTTTCCCGCCTCGAGCAAACTGCTCATTGCAAGTCAAATATGCCATGTTCTATACTGTCTCTGCTATGACAAACGCCAAGTCCCTCACCCGAGACGATCTCAAAGCAGTGTTCAAAGACCTTGGTGTTGCAACCAAGGGTGACCTCACATCCATGGAGTCGCGTCAGGATAAAAAAATGCAGGAATCGCTCTTACACCTTGAGCGGCAATTGAAACTTCGTATGGGAAAACATCGCAATGAAATCTTTGCCATGTTTGGCAAACTTGCTACCAGCACGCCCTCCCGCCGGGAGTTTAACGAACTCAAGCTGCGCGCATAAGACACGACTCGACAATCTTCCAGCAAAAATCAGCAAATGTCCAACCCACGGCTTTATAAGAGACGGTCATGCCATAGTCATCACTGTCGCCGAGTCCCGGATTGGTGTTTGCCTCCAATATAAACGGTTCTTCGCCGCGGGAACGTATATCCATCCGGGAATAATCTTTCATCCCGAGCGACCGGAACGCATCAAGACTTACATCTCTAAGACGCTTTGCAAGATGCGCGGGTACGGAAGCAAGTTTTACGCTTGAAAGATTATAGTCCGGATGTTTTTCGTCCCACCGGCTTTCATAGGTGAGAAAACTATCCTTCCCTCCTTTTTTAAACACAATCTCCGCCGGAGGAAGGACGATAGGCACGCCTTTTTCCTCAATGACAGTTACCTGAAACTCCCGTCCCTCAATAAATTCTTCGGCATAGATCGGTTGATGATGCATCAGAATATGTTTTTTTACCTGGGAGGCGAGATCCTCCCGTTCGTCAATAACCGCACTCCTCGTAAGCCCAATGCTGCAGTGCGTGAGGGCAAGTTTCATGATGACGGGATAATAAAAATCATCTCTCACCAGTTCCGTCCCGTCACGAAATAATTGCCAACGCGGGGTAGGAATACCAGCCAAATCAAGCGCCTCCTTCATCTTCACTTTATCGGCAAGCGCTGTCATAACCGATAACGATGACCCTGTATAAGGAATGCCGGTTTGATCGATGAGATTCATAGCCTTCAAAAATAATGACATATCCATCCCATCCCACTCTATGAGAGTAAATATACAATCAGCCTTCACCTGGGAAATTTCGTTGATCGTATCTTCGGAAACCGGGACCAATAAAACGTCAACTCCCTTACTTTTGATGGCCTCTGCAATTTCAAGAGCCGAATCCCGGGTATCCTCATCGGCACCCTTAAAAGGAGTAACTAGCGCCCGACGGGTAGGAAGACTGTAGATGATGGCAATTTTCATAATTGCGATGTCATTGCGAGCGAAGCGAAGCAATCTCTATGTAGAGATCGCCACGCCCCGCCGTTGGCGTGGCTCGCGATGACAATCACGTGTCACTTTCTATGATACTTCTGGTGTATCTCCCGGAGTTGTGGGTTGGTGATATGGGTATAAATTTGAGTTGTGGAAACGTTTTTGTGACCCAGAAGCTCTTGGATGGCACGGAGATCCGCCCCGCCACTTAATAGATCCGTCGCGAAACTGTGCCGCAACCCATGCGGCGTAATTTTTACCGGAAGCCTTGCCTTTTTTACATACTTTTCGACAGACCTCTGGACACTTCGGGCGCTTAAGCGCCGCGACTCTCCGGTTTTATCTCCTTCATCCGGGGTCTTGCCCGAGTAACGGATAAACATGGGTTTCCAGACGTCTATGCGGCTTTTGAGATACCGTTCCAGCCACTCTGCTGCGGTATCGGACAGAAACACCACCCGAGCGCGCCTGCCTTTACCGATGATGCCGAATTCTTTCCGCTCGAGATTGATCTGATCGCGGTTCAACCCTACCAATTCCGACACCCGCAAGCCGGTCGAGAACAATAATTCGAGAATTGCTTTATCCCGAAATCCTTCAGGGGTACTAATCTCCGGCATGTTGAGGAGCCGTTCAACCGCATCCCGCTCCAAAAACTTGATGCTATGGCTTTCGGCTTTCCCAAGCTCGATGGTCTCCGGAGGCACGACCTTCACCCCCCGTTTAATAAGAAACTTAAGAAAAGACCGGAGCGCGATGAGATGGTAATTTTGTGTCACGCGCTTGAGGCTTATCTCATGCGCGTCAGTGTAACGGGATAAAAACAACCGATACTCGTGGATTTTTTCCGGGGTAATTGAACTTGAAGTAGGGGAGTTAGGGCCTAGGAAAGCCAAAAACCTCTCCAAATAGTGTTTGTAATTGCGAATCGTGAGCTTGCTGACATTGCGTTCGAGTTCAAGATATTCAAGAAAATCAAGAAAGAGCTTCGATAGATCCATAAAAATTGGTTGTCATTGCGAGGAGTCTTCGACGAAACAATCTCATATAAATGTGAGATCGCCACGCCGTCGGAACGGGCTCGCGATGACAATATACGTAAGTCCTTATACTTATAATTGTACGACATGACGCCAATTGTCAAGCACTAATCTGATATACTTCCTTATATATGATCCTTGGAATTAAAGTCGGCCCCGATAAACAAAGCTTCCTTGATCTTGCCCAAACCCGCGCCCCGTTTGCTGAAGTTTGGTTTAACGTCAACCGCGCGGACGATTACAACGAGCTATTTGCCGAACTCAAACGCCGGAAGATGCAGGTCGGCCTGCATTTTTGGGGGGCTCTTCCTGACGGAACCTATGCAAACATCGCTTACCCTGATAATGCCGTTCTTAACCAATCGCTTGCCATAATGAAACAAACGATCGATATAGCCGCCCAAAACGGATTCCAGTACGTAAATATTCATCCCGGATCACGCGCAATCGTTGCTGTGGATTTATTAAAAGTACAATTTCGTCTCAAAAGTAAACCCGTGGATTTGGCTGTTTCTGCCGCCCTATGTATCGAAAATTCACTTGATCTTCATAGGTATGCTGCCAGGAAAGGTGTCATTTTTACCGTTGAGACTGTCCCAAACCGTATCACCAACGACTCGCGCCAAAATCCGGTAAATATCTACGAATTACCCATTTCCGTTATAGAAGAACTCGCACGTACCGGAATACCCATAGCCAACGACTTTGAACATACAGCAAGCAATGTCATCATGGATAACCCGGATGATGTTTGGCGCCATGTAAAAGAAAAAACAATGTTTCTGGCTCCGTATACTCGACTCATTCATTTAGGATTTACGGTACCACCGTATAATGGAACCGATTTCCACGACCATCTGGATAACCCGTTACTTGAGACCAACCAAGCCGTCCCGAACAAACAACAGATGATCGAACTTCTGAAACTTTTCAAAAACCGAGATGATGTCTGGATCCTGGTCGAGCCCAACGGGCGGCATGTTGAAAACTACTTTTTGGCTCAAAAGATACTGGAAGAAGCCCTCCAAAATTAGCCCTGCCTGCCGGCAGGCAGGCTCAAATTTGAGCCTCTGTAGTGCCCCAGGACGGGTTTTCCGGACTTAAAACATACATCTGGTCATCGAATAATAAATAGAGGATGAAACCATCGGAAGGAATGATAAAAATTAACATTAAAGCTCATTTTGCGATGGCGTCTGCGACGTTGCAAAATGAGCGCATACTTTTACGTACGTTACTGTGTAACGTCGTAAAAGTATTATTGTGCGACTAGATAGCAACCACCCTCCCGTCCTTCTTACCGTCCATAATTTCGAATAGAAGCACTTAGATCCCTCCGGAGAAGTTAGACAGGCGCTCTTTCATACGTCTCCGTTATCTACAAGAGCAAGACTACGACGACATGAAACGGAAGTTTACCATGTATATATAGGAAGCTGATCACTCCCGAATTTGCTCTTTCGGGTTTTCTTTTCTGACGTCTAAACAGAGCGTTATTATGCTCTAAACGAAGTCTTTCGAGGCTAATATATCCCACTCTACAACATGCGTGTAGTACAGTTTTCGATTATATTTAGATTGTTCTTATGCTCCAAACCTCTATTTTTATGACTATAATCCTCCGTTCATTCATGTATGATATATCGCTATTTAGAGCGTAGTGACAGCCTATACACAATTATTACGCACACATTAAGTGCTCAACTTAGCACTGGAGCATACGAGTTTGACAGAGACGAGATCCTCTCGTGAAAAGTAGCCTAGAAAACCGTGAAATTAATTATCCACACCTGCCTGCCGGCAGGCAGGTTGTCCTATAGTTTAATATTTGGCCTTAAATAAATTGTATCAAACTATATCACTTCCCTCTCCCCTGCCTGCCGGCAGGCAGGCCTACACAAACCCCCTCCATTTGGTAGCGATAAGAAGGATAATAAAAACGATGACCGCGACACTCCCAAACTCTACTGCAGTTTTCTTATAGAATTTCTCTCCGATGTATTGCTGCGCCATTCCGACACTGCAATAGACGCATGTTGTCAAAAATAATGCTATTAACGTTGACGTGACAGGCCAAAACTCAAATATCCATACGAGTTCCATGAGCGCTAGCGTCAAAACTGCTGTAATTCGTCCCGCTACCCCACTCACCCGCGCGGTAAGCTCGACAGACCACAGAGCCTGGAGAATGAGTGCAAAACTCATGCTGCCAATAAATAGTACAGTCCATCCAATGCTCAATCGAAATGAAAATATGGTCGATATGAGAAGAAAATATGTCACAAGGGTTAAAAGAAAACCGATAGTGTGCGCAGCGCGTAAGAGTGCAATGCTGCGCTCAGCGGCGACGTTAAAAATATTCTCCGTCAACAGCAGCGCATACATACCCACGGCATATAATGCGGCGACCGGAAGCCTGGTCAACCATCGAATGGGCAGCAAAAAATAGAAAAGAAGCACAGCAGCCGTAAAAAGCGTCGGAAGCGCAAGAAGCGTCAACCATTCGATACCGGCAAGATCTTCACGAAGCCCGAACGCCGTGAGCAAAAAGGTAGCAAGAGAAAATGTAGCGACCAATGGGTACCGCCAATCTGAAGGCGCCATCTGCGTGACCATGAGGCCCAGCGTCAGGATAACGGTGATAATGACAAATTGTTGACGCTTAGAAAACGCTATCTTCCGCTCCCACCGACGAAAATGTTTTCTGACCCATTGCATACGAACATTCTACTTCCTCTCTTGACTTTTCTCAACCAAACCAATTAGACTGCG
>ERZ1292640.3192-Hain-H43-02um-R1-3192-length-12851-cov-10_pt1 | contig 12851 bp, 16 predicted proteins | sample MGYA00564404_ERZ1292640 | MGnify/ENA primary metagenome ERZ1292640 (study PRJEB36523, sample SAMEA6512636) | groundwater metagenome | collected 2019-01-08 | study: AquaDiva: Metagenomics assemblies of 32 groundwater samples
CCACCTCCACAATATCCAGCCGGTCTTTGATTTGCTGTATAGTTGAGTCCTCCATGTTCGTTTTTTATCCTAACATAGAAAAAAGCTTGAGACAAAATTTTGAGAAAAAACCCGCCCCTAAATTGTGCCCCATAATTCTGCCATGGCAGAATTAGGGGTCACAATTAAAGTGAAAAGAAATAAAAAGCGTTACATTTTGTAAGCGGCCGCTTACATTTTGTAACGCTTGTTTAATTTGTGATTGGGAATGATTTATATTTCCCAGACGACTAAGCAATCAGCGAAAATTAAATCTATCGGTATATCCGAGCCGATATTTTTTTGCAAAAACTCTTTGGCTTTGCCCAATTCGGCTATAAGAGCTGATTTTTCCGCCGCCTCGTCTCCGCCAAACGACTTCAGGCCGCCGTATGCGCCGCAATCCGAATGATTCATCAAAACAATCCGCTGGGCTTTGTGCAAGCGCAAAGATATTTCAATTTGTTTCAAAATAAACTCTCTGTCGCTCTCGTTTTCCGGCGAAGCCAATGATTTGCTGCCCCCGGCCACTCTAATAACATCAAAACGCGCATATCCTTTTTCCTTAACAAACGCTTCAAGCGCGGGCGTAAATCGGTCGTCAAAACACCAAACCAGGCAGGCGGCCGCGACATAATGCTCCTTTTCAATTTTAACATCAACTATTTTTTTCATATCACTCCTCAATCAGCAAACGGGCCTCGTTGCCGGCTTTAACTTCCAAAAAACCAGCCGAGACCGGAAAATAAAACTCTTTTTGGTTAGAGTCCTCCACCCTAACCACGCCGCTGGCCAAAACAGAAACTAAGGGCTTATGCCAATCCAAAACCGTCACCTCGCCGACGGCTGTTTTACAATTCAGGGACTTGGCTTCCCCTTGGAACAATATTTTTTTGAGAGAATAAATTGATAATTTCATAAAAGTGATTTTCAAACGCCGGTCTTTCGTGCTATGTGAAATCCCGTAAATTGCTTTGTGGGAATGAAAAATGAAAAGTGAAAAATGAAAAACGACAATCTAAAATCTAAAAAGAAAACGCTTCGTCTTTTTTAATTTTTCTTTGTGGTTTTTACTTTTTCATTTTTAGTTTTTAATTTCGTCAATTCCTCCTTTCATATAAAACGCTTCCTCGGGCAAGTCGTCGTGCTTGCCTTCAAGTATTTCCTTAAATCCCCGCACCGTGTCTTCAATTTTTACAAACTTGCCCGGCCGGCCAGTAAATTGTTCGGCCACGAAAAACGGCTGGGACAAAAACCGCTGAATTTTTCTGGCCCGGTTCACGGTTTTGCGGTCCTCGTCTGAAAGTTCCTCAATACCCAAAATGGCAATGATGTCCTGTAAATCCTTGTATCGCTGCAAAACGCGCTGAACTTCTCTGGCCGTATCATAATGCTCCTGCCCCACGATTTTGGGCGTGAGCGCGGTTGAGGCCGATGAAAGCGGGTCAACGGCCGGATAAATGCCAATTTCAGTCAAGGCCCGGCTCAAAACAATAGTTGAATCCAAATGGCTGAAAGTGGTGGCCGGCGCCGGGTCCGTGATGTCGTCAGCGGGCACATAAACCGCTTGAACCGAAGTGATTGAGCCGTTTTTAGTGGAAGTTATTCTTTCCTGTAATTCCGCCATTTCCGAAGCCAAAGTTGGCTGATAGCCCACGGCCGAAGGCATTCTGCCCAGAAGCGTGGAAATCTCAAGTCCGGCCTGGGAAAATCGGAAAATATTGTCAATAAAAAGCAGAACTTCTTTTCTTTCCTCGTCTCTAAAATACTCTGCCATAGTCAGAGCGGTCAAAGCCACCCGAGCCCGGGCGCCGGGCGCTTCATTCATCTGGCCGAAAACCAAAGCGGTCTTTTCCAAAACGCCCGCCGCTTTCATATCAAAATAAAGGTCGTTGCCCTCTCTAGTTCTCTCGCCCACGCCCGCGAAAACCGCCACGCCGCCTTCCTGCGCCGTGTTTCTGATAAACTCGTTTAGAATAACTGTTTTGCCCACGCCCGCGCCGCCAAACAACCCCACTTTGCCACCCTTAATAATCGGTGCTATCAAGTCAATCACTTTGATGCCGGTCTGAAAAATCTCTGTTTTGGTTGATTGCTCAGTCAGAGAGGGCGCGGGGCGGTGAATGGGCCGCGTTTTAGAAAACATAATATCTTGCCCCTCTTTGTCCAGCGGCTTGCCCACAACATCAAACAAATGCCCCATAGTTTCCTTGCCCACCGGCACTTCAATCATTTTGCCCGTATTTTCAACGGCCTCGCCCCGCGCCAGGCCGTCGGTTGAGGACAAAGCAATAGCCCTTACTCTTCCCGGCTCCAAGTGCTTCATCACTTCCAAAACAACCGTCCGTTCTTTTAACTTAATTAAAAGCGCGGTATAAATTTCCGGCATTTTAGCTGACTCTAGAAACTCAACATCAACCACAGGGCCGATAACTTGTATAATTTTGCCGATATTCATATATATAAAATTTATAATAAATGTAAAATTTTGGAGCGAGGAAAGTAATTTTGAGGAGCATCCGCAGCCGAGCGGGCATGGTGTCCCGCCCGTAGGCGGGACGAGCGAGGCGAGGACTAAGCGAGCTCGCTCGCTGGGCGAGCGAGCGGCTCCTCAAAATTAGCTTGCCGAGCCCAAAATTGACAAATCATCAAACCTGCGCGCCGGCCGTCAGCTCTATCAACTCATTAGTAATGCCGGCTTGACGCGATTTATTATACGACAGATTTAAATTCTCCGACAAGTTTTGAGCGTTATCCGAAGCGTTTTTCATAGCTACTCTTTTGGCCGCGTGCTCCGAAGCGTTGGCTTCCAAAATTAAATGATAAATTTCCATATCAATCAAGTGCGAAACAAGCTCTTCCAGCACATCATTGATTGACGGCTCAAACGAATAATCGGAAACCGCGCCCTCAAAAAACGAAACGCCTTGTTCTTTTATTAAATCGGCAAACTTGCCAGTTTGTGGAATGATTTCTTGGGCCGTCTTTTTAATGCTTTCAAAATCAACCGGAAATAATTCACGGACAACCGGCTGCTGGATAAAAGCGCTTTTGAAATTCATTGACACAATAATGACGCGGTCAAAATTGCCCGTCAAATAGCCGTTGATTAAAAATTCGGCGATTGGCTTTGACTGGCTGGTCGCGGCATAATCGCCCACTCGGACAAATTTTGCCAATATTGCCGCGCCTTTTTTCCTTAAAAAACCGTCAGCTTTTTCGCCTATGGCCAAAAAATAAAACTCGGGCTTCTGAACATCTATATTTTGCTCTTTAATGAATTTCTCAAATGTTTTAAAAACATTGCTGTTAAAAGAACCGACCAGCCCCTTGTCCGAGGCGATGAGAACGAGCAAGGTCTTCTTGATTTCCCTTTTAGCCAAAATGGGAATGGACGCAATGTCCTGTTTGGCCAAATTGGCCAGCAAATCCAAAGCCGCGAAACTGTAAGGCCGCGAGGCAATGGCGATTTCCTGCGATTTTCTCATCTTGGTGGCGGCCACCAGTTCCATTGCCTTGGTAATGTGGTGGATATTATTAACCGCCTTTAAGCGTTTTTTTAAGTTCTGAACCGATTCCATAATATTTAGAGTTTCGCCATAAACTCTCCAATAACTTTTTTCAGCTTCTGCTCTGTGTTTTCTGATAAATCTTTTGTGCCTTTTATCTCGTCCAATATCTCTTGGCTGGAATTTTCCATATACGCCAAAAACTTTTCTTCAATCAGCTTTATTTTTTCCAGTTCCAAGCCGTCAAAAGAGCCGTTCAGCGCCGCGTACAAAATCGCCACCTGCTTTTCAATGGGCATAGGCGATAAATCCGTCTGCTTTAAAATCTCGGTGATGACCTGGCCTTGTTTTATCTTTTTCTTGGTGGCCTCGTCCACATCCGAAGCAAACTGGACAAACGCCTGCAATTCCCGAAACTGCGCCAAGGCCAATCTTAATTTGCTTGCCACTTTTTTCATTGCTTTTGTCTGCGCGGCCGAACCCACTCTTGAGACCGACAGTCCCACATTCAACGCCGGCCGCACTCCTTGATAAAACAAATCGCTTTCCAGATAAATCTGGCCGTCCGTGATGGAAATGACATTGGTTGGAATATAGGCGGTTACATCTCCCAGCTGTATCTCAATAATCGGCAAAGCGGTCAAAGACCCGCCGCCTTTTTCAGCCGACATTTTGGCCGCTCTTTCCAAAAGCCGGGAATGAAGATAAAAAATGTCGCCCGGATAGGCCTCTCTGCCCGGCGGACGCCTTAAAAGCAAAGATATCTGCCGGTAAGCCCAAGCGTGCTTGGTTAAATCATCATAAATAACCACTGCGTCCTGTCCCCTGTCTCTAAAATATTCGCCCACGGCGCAACCGGCGAACGGCGCCAAATACCAGGACGAAGCGGGCGAAGAAGCCGGAGCGGAAACAACAACCGAATATTTTAGAGCGTTGTTTTGTTTTAAGGTCTCAACTATTCGGGCGATTTTCGCTTCTTTTTGGCCAATGGCCACATAAACGCAAACCGGCGGATTATCCGGGTTGTCTTTGGCCTGATTGATAATGGTGTCCAAAACCAAAGCGGTCTTGCCGATTTGCCTGTCCCCGATGATCAGCTCTCGCTGGCCCCGGCCGATTGGAATCATAGCGTCAATTGATTTAATGCCGGTATGAAGCGGAATCTTCACGGACTCTCTGTCAAGAACCGACGGCGCCGAGTTTTCAAGAGACATCGTCCGCGCTTCTTTTGAATGTTTGATTTCGCCCAAGCCGTCCAAAGAAACTCCCAATGGGTCAATCACCCGTCCCAGCAACTTGTCGGAAACCGGCAAAGACAAAATCTGTTTTGTTCTTTTAACCGTGTCCCCGCTTTTAACCAAAATACTGTCTCCCAAGAGCAGACAGCCCACTAAGTCGTCGCCAAGATTCAACGCCAAGGCCTTAACATTGGCCTCTTTGGTTTCAATTTCCAAAACTTCCTGACTCATTGCCTTGTCCAAGCCGAAAACCGTGGCAATGCCGTCGCCCACTTCTATAACCTGGCCGACTTCCTCCCATTTTTCTTTATCCTCAAATCCGGCAATAGCCTCTTTTAATTTTTCAATAATCGCATATGACATATTGATTATATTCCCGCAAACACTTTTTTGATTTTGTTTATTAAGGAAAAGTCAATCTGTTCCCCATCGTTTTTGAGCAGACGGATGCCCGCTATCAATTCTGAATTTATTTTCTGCTCCCAAATCGTTTCCTGGCCAATGCTTTTTTTCAACATCTTTGAGCTGGCCCCAGAAAGAGGCCGGGCGCTTTCAATTATTATCCGGTTTAGGCCGCTTTCTTTGGCCAGTATTTTAGTCGTCGCTGTTTCAATCTTGGGCAATAAACGGCCGTGTCGCTGTTTTTTCACTAAATCCAAAAAAACCGACAAGCGCTTATCCACCTCCTTTTTGCTGATATTTTTTCCCGCCAGCAGCGCTCTTGAGAGCGCTTTGGCGTAGATTTTGGCGGTTAGTCCCTTCATATATTATTTTCATTTGAGCAACTTAACAGCTTTTTCCATCAGCTTGTCGTCTATGGCCCCGGGGGCCATTTCCACTGTTTTCACCAGCAATTCCTTAACAATAGCCACCGCCTCTTTCTTGATTTTCTCTCTGGCCTCTTCCTGCTTGGCCATGGCCTGCAAATCGGCCTTGACTAAAATATCTTCTTCCTTTTCGTGAGCTATTTTAAGCAATTCATCCTCTTTGAGTTTGGCTTGCTGTTCGGTTTTTTTGAGCAGAGCCGATGATTGCGCGTCCGCCTCTTTAAGCTTGCCTCGAGAGATATTGTCCACTTCTTTTAAGCGAGTTTCCGCTTCCTGCGCCATATCCAAGCCCTTTTCTATTTTCCCCTGCCGCTTTTTCAAAATAGCAAGAATCGGCTTGAACGCCAATGCCTTCAATAAAATAAACAAAACAACAAAGCCGACCAGCTGGCTTAAAAGCAGTTTCCAATCAATGCCGAAATTAGTAATAAAGGCGTTCATTCTGAATCTTAAACGAATTTTTCTATCAAGGCCACCACTAAAGCGTAAATAGCAATGGCTTCGGCGAAAGCAATGGATAAAATGGCCACTGTTTGCACTTTTCCAGCGGCTTCCGGATTGCGGCCAATGGCCTCAACCGCTTTTGAACCGATCATACCAATGGCCAAGGCCGGCACCATAGCGCCCAAGCCCATAACCGCCGCGACCGCGAATAATTTCGCTGTTTCTGGATCCATAATAATAATCAAAATTTTAAATTTTAAATTCTAAATTTTAAATTTAGAAAAGACCTTTATTTAATGCGCTGTTTCGTGCTGTAAATGCGTGCCCAAAAATACCAAAGTAAGCATTGAAAAAACAAACGCCTGTATAAAACCCACGAACACTTCCAAAAAAATAAAAGGTATGGGCCCGGCCATTGGCAACAGAAAAGCAATAATCAAGAGTAGAACTTCTCCAGCAAAAACATTGCCGAACAATCGAAACGAAAACGAGATAATTTTAGCAAATTCTGAAATAATTTCAAGAATGCCCACAAAAAAATCAATCGGCCCCTTAAAATTAAAATACTTGGACAGATGCGCCTTGAACCCGATTTCACGGAAAGCGAAGATATTGGTTAATATCACGGACACCAAAGCCAGCATCAAAGTAAAATTCAAATCGCTTGAGGGCGCGCGCAAATAAGGCGCGAACTCGCCATTATGCGTCCAGCCGATTGACCCGACTCCCGGAAAAAGCCCTATCCAGTTTGAAAAAAGGATAAAAATAAAAAGCGTGGCGATAAAAGGCAGATATTTTTCCGCTTTTTTGGACGAACCCAGTATTGATTCCATCAATCCCAAAAATTTCTCAATGCCCAGCTCAACCATATTCTGAAACGTTCCGGGCAACAATTTAATCTTGCTTTTAAGCGTCGCGGCTATGACAAAAAGCAAAACCAAAATAATCGCGGCTGTAATTAGGCCGTTGGTTACGCCAAATCCGGCGATATTGAATATCTCTTCGGCTTTAATGGAAATTGTCGGCATTATTTTGAAAATTATTTTGCCTAATCACGCCAAAACACAAAGCCGAGCAAGAATGAAAATTTTCACTCTTGCCGGCTTTTCTTGTTGTGAATCTAACATCAATATCGTTATTGCGTATAGTGCGGAATAACGACATTGATAAAATAATCCGCCACAAGAACCACTAAAATAGGCGCCACGGCTATGCCCCTTTGGACAACCGCTACCCCTACTATAGATAACACGCCACTGGCAAGATACAAAACCTTTCTTGTCGTCCATCTTCTCATAAGATCCTCCTGTTTTTGTCTCGTTCTGCGCCTGTAAAATTTGTGCTGGCCTTAATATACAGGCCAAGGCAATTTAGGTCAACCCTTAGACCCTTGACTTTTTCCAAAAAATGCTTATACCCCGGCAATATAATGCCGAAAGTTACAAAATGTAAGCGGTCGCTTACATTTTGTAACTTTCTATTTTTGTTTGGGGCGGGGCCAACAAGGGTACACCGCAACTTGTCAAAGCAAGGACGATGGGGTATCTTAAAAAGTGATATACAATATATGATGGCCAATAATTCTTCAAACGAACTGCCCGACAAACTGCCCCCGCAAAATATAGAGGCGGAGCAATGCCTTTTGGGTGCTTTGCTTATCGGCAAAGAGGCCATTTTAAAAGTAGTTGATTTTTTGGAACCCAGAGATTTCTACAAGAGAACTCACCAGCAGATTTATCAGACCATTGTTGACCTTTTTGAAAAACGAGAACCCATTGACCTTTTAAGCGTGTCCAACCGCTTAAAGGCAAAAAACGAACTGACTGACATTGGCGGGCATACGTATCTTACGGAGATGGTGAATACCGTGCCCACGGCCAGCAATATAATGCATTATGCCAAAGTTGTCCAGCACAAAAGAATTTTGCGCGATTTAATCGCCGCCTCCCAAGACATTGGCAGTATGGGCTACAAAGAAGCCGAAGATGTTGACGAGCTACTGGACCAGGCGGAAAAAAAGATTTTTAGCATCACGCAAAAAAGCTTAAGCCAAAATTTCATCGCAGTTAAAGACACATTAGAGGAGGCCTTTGAAAGATTTGACCGGCTATCCAAAGAGGGCGGCAAGCCCAGGGGCGTGCCTACCGGCTTTGCGGAACTGGACAATATTTTGGCCGGCTTGCAAAAATCCGACCTGATTATTTTAGCCGCCCGTCCCAGTATGGGAAAATCCTCTATGGCATTAGATATTGCCCGACATGTGGCGGTTCACGAAAAAGCGCCTGTGGGCATATTCAGTTTGGAAATGTCCAACGACCAGGTGGTGGACCGCTTGATTGCCGCCCAATCAAATGTTGATTTGTGGCGGTTAAGAACCGGCCGCCTTTCCAGCGACGGCGACAGCAATGATTTCACGCGCATTAGGCATGGCCTGGATAATTTATCGCAATGTCAGATATATATTGACGACGCGGCTATCTCCAATGTTCTGCAAATGCGGGCTATGGCCAGGCGATTGCAGGCAGACAAAGGCCTGGCGCTTTTGGTTATTGACTACTTGCAGTTGATTGACCCGAGAAACCCAATGACCACTATGGTCCAGCAGGTCACGGAAATTTCCCGCTCGCTCAAGGGCCTGGCCCGAGAACTTAATATACCGGTTTTGGCCTTGTCTCAGCTCTCCCGCGCCGTGGAGCAAAGAATACCGCAAATCCCCCGCTTGTCTGACCTTCGTGAAAGCGGATCGTTAGAGCAGGATGCGGATGTGGTTTTGTTTATTTATCGGGAGGATAGATATAATCCGGACACGGAAAGAAAAAATATCGCCGAAATTATTATTGCCAAACACCGAAACGGGCCTATTGGCAAAATAGAGCTTTATTTTGACGAACAGAGAGTGAGCTTTAAAAATCTGGAAAAACGACAAACGGAATAGTATGTTATCGCCTTCGATTCAAAAACTAATAGACCTGTTTGCCAAGTTCCCAACGGTTGGCCCGCGAACAGCCAGCCGTTTTGTATTTTACTTAATCGGCCAGCCAAAAGAAAAGGTAAAGGAAATGGCTCAAACGCTAATTGACCTCAAAAATAATATTAAACTCTGCGGCCTTTGCTTTAATCCTTTTGAAAATGGCGATGAAAGTGTTTGTCCTATTTGCGCTGACCCGTCCCGCGACAAAAAAACGCTCTGCGTTATAGAAAAAGAAAGCGACCTTTTGTCGCTGGAAAAAACCGGCCAATATAAAGGCCTTTATTTTATTTTAGGCGGCGCGGTTTCCAATCTAATGCCCGAGAATATCCAAAAACTGCGAATTGAAGAATTGAAACAGCGAGTAGAAAAAGGCGTTTTTGAAGAAATTATTTTGGCCACCAACCCGACGACCGATGGACAGGCCACCTCGCTGTATTTGCGCCAAATCCTCAAACCGCTGGCAAAAAAAATCGTCCTTTTGGGACGAGGCCTGCCGTTGGGCGGGGAACTTGAATACGCGGACGAAGAAACATTGTCTTCGGCGATTGAGAACCGGAAGTAAAAAATTACAGGGGAACATCCCCTGTAACAAATCTAAAAAACCGACTGGAAAATTATTTTTCGATTCCCTTATATCGCAAACAACCCCGATAAGCAACTTCGTAACTCACATCTCCCCAACTTTCCGTTATGCGAGCGCTCCTTTCACAACTTTTTCTAATTTCGGTTGGGCGATATTCATACCAATAAAACGCTCCTGCTATTATTACAAAAATAGCTAAAATTGCAATTAATATTGTTTTTGTTTGCATATTTTTAAATTTTTTCTAAAATTGCCAGATATTCTTCTGGCGAAATACCCAAAACCCTTAAATTATTGCGAATAATGAATATCGGGAGCGCTGTTTCTTGAGGAACAATTATTGGCCTTACTAAACCATCTCTTATGTAAACTCTATGGTCGCCTTTTTCTCTCGCAAATTTACAGCCGACAAACAGCAAAAACTTTTCAAATTTTTTCCAAGATATAGGCGTAATGCGAGGCATATTTACACGGCAACTTGAAATTCTTGCATCTCGTGCGCCACTGGCGATAAAGGCCTCCACTCCTGTTTTGTTTTTTGCCAGCCAAAACTGCCTAATACTTCGTCTTTCGTTCCCATTTTCTCAATTTCCTCAAAAAATATAGTTATGGCTTCGGCAAATCTTTCCCTAACCTGCGCGAATGTCTTGCCGGAAGTTGACAAATCCAAGGCCGGAGTATAAGCCACAAATATATTTCTTTCCTTAAAAATTGTTACGGGAATTTTAAAATTTAATTTTTCCATATTCTTTATTCTGACACAAAACCAGTTATTAGCCAATCTTTGTGATTTCAACTTCGGTGAATGGCTGGCGATGGCCTTGCTTTTTGCGGTAGCGGGTCTTGGAATGATATTTGAAGACAATGAGTTTTTTGGCCTTGCCGTCTTTAATAACCTTGGCCAAAACAGGGACGCCTTTAATAAACGGATCGCCCAGCTCCACTTTGCTGTTTTTTTCAATCAGTAAAACCTCGTCAAAAACAACATCCCCTTTTTCGGAAGCCGTTAGTTTCTCAACTTTAATTTTATCTCCCGGGGCAACAAGATATTGCTTGCCGCCGGTTTTTATAACCGCTAACATATCTTGGATTTTAATCTGAAATTGCCGGTTTGTCAATCTGCAAGGGCTCAATCTGGCGCTCACCATCAGTTATTTTTACCACATCTTTGTCTATTTTGGCAAGTTCTTTATAGGCAAAATTGTAGGCGTTCACCGACGCCGACAAATTATTGCCCATTTTTTTCATATACTCGTCAAACTTCACCAAATGCTGGCCAAGTATTTCCACATGCTTCCTGATCTCCAAGGCGGATTTTTCAATGTGAAAGGCCTTTAACCCCTGCAAAATGGTCTGCAACATCGCGTAAAAAGAATTGGGCGAAACAATACTCACTCGTTTCTCGGCCGCGTACTGCACCAAGTCGCGGGTATTGCTCTTCATAGCGCCAACTTCGTTTATCATCAAGTCGTAATAAATGCCCTCAGCCGGGATAAACATTAAGGCGAAATCAAAAGTGCCTTCCTGCGGCCGGATATACTTTGCAGTTTCGTCAATGCGGTTTTTCAAGTCCTGTTTGAATATTTTTTCCAGCTGTTCTTTTTTTGTTTCGTCTTTTTCGTCAATTATACGGTTGTAATTTTCAAGAGAAAACTTGGAATCAACGGGCAAAATTTTGTCCGCGATAAAAATAGCAAAATCCACTTTTTCTCCGTTTTTAAACTCATACTGCTTGCCATACTGCTTGGGCGTAAAGGATTTCTCCAGCAAAAGCTCAAGGCAAAACTCGCCCAAATTGCCACGCTGTTTTGGGTTTTTTAAGATATTTTCCAGGGACTGCATTTGTTCGGCAAACCCCTCTACCCTCTTGTTCGTTTCCTCCACTTTTGTCAATTGCTTGGTCACCTCCCGGACAATTTCCGCGCTTTGAGTGAGCTGTCCCTGCATTACATTGCTGGAAGCGGAAAGCCCGGCTGACAAAAGCTGATTTATTTCGCCTAATTTTTTATCCATTGTCTGGCGGGTATCATTGAGCTGCTGCAGCATCAGAGCGGACTCTCCTTTCGCCTCCGGCTTTTTTTTGAGCAAAATAAAAATAACCGCGGATAATAAGCCGATAATAGCCGCGCCAAAAACAAAAAATAGAGCGAAAGTTGATGTCATCGCTCGTATAATATCATTTTTAGCCGGCTACCGTCAACCAACCCTAATGGCGATACCCTTTTGAATTTTAGAAAAATCGTGATAAGATAAAACCATAAATCAAAAAATATGTCCCAAGCGAAAATTATTCAAAAATTTAAAGATTATCAGAAAACCTCTGGAAAACGGGAGGAATATTTGCGTTGGTTTGGAAAAATAATGGCTTACCGAACCACAAAAACAGAAAATCCAAAAACCACTTTCCGGGCAGTTGAGCGGATTTTTAACAAGATAGCTTAAATTATGACCGCTAAAAAGCAAGGCGAAACGAGCTATAAAGAAACTGCTTTCGGCATTATTTCCAGGTCAAAATTAATCCCTTTGGAAATAGAGGGTATTAAAAGGGCGTGGGATTTTGTTTTGCGATACCGCCGAAAAGGCAAACTGCCCATCACGCCGGCCTTCATCAGAAAACTTCATCAAATTGGTTTTGGCTGGATATTTCCTAAAACAGCCGGTAAATTTCGCGTCATTGAAGTAGTGGTTTCTAATCACACTCCGCCAAAATTTTATTTATTGCCGGAATTAATGGAAAATTTTTGCAAAGACACGCAAACGCGCATTAAAAATTTACCGAAAATTGATGGACCAAATTTTTTAGAAAAACTTATAGAATTATTATCTTGGGCGCATCACAGATTTCTTTGGATCCACCCTTTCCAAGATTATAACGGCAGAATAGCCAGATTGCTTAATAATCTAATTCTTCTTAACCTTAACCTGCCGCCCATTGAATTAAAAGTTGAAACAAAAATGGGCAGACAAAAATACATCAAAGCGCTTCAATCTGCTGACAAAGGAAATTATTCTCATTTGAATAATATCATTAAAAAAGCTGTTGAAGAATCAGCTCAAAAAATATAGCGGCAAATTAAGCGCTAATCAAAACCTCGCGATCCTTAGTTGAGATTGCGAGGTTTTTTATTGCTAAAAATGTTTTAGCCGGCTACCGTCAACCAACCCTAATGGCGATAATTTCGGCTAAAACAAAACTCAAATAAACAGCCAGCAGAATTAAGGCCTCTTGACGGGTTATTTTTTGGCCGGTTCTTATGGCGA
>ERZ1292640.3193-Hain-H43-02um-R1-3193-length-12851-cov-4_pt1 | contig 12851 bp, 11 predicted proteins | sample MGYA00564404_ERZ1292640 | MGnify/ENA primary metagenome ERZ1292640 (study PRJEB36523, sample SAMEA6512636) | groundwater metagenome | collected 2019-01-08 | study: AquaDiva: Metagenomics assemblies of 32 groundwater samples
AAAGGGTCAAAGAAACAAAGTTACAAAAAGTGACTAAGGCTTCAAGGATTTCCCGCCGTCGCTAACGCTTTGGCGGACATGCTTGCGAAGACGGAACACGAACTCACCGTCCGCATTCCACCCGATCGTCGGCCCCGACCAATCGTCGCGGAGCCACGACCCGTCGTCACGGCGTACCACGCCGAAGACGCTCGAGGAAACGGCCGAGACGGAAATTTGCTTCATGCCAACGTAAACGCATTCGTTCATCGGCTGGTTCTTGTATTGCAAGCGGAACTGGGGACCGACCTCTGGAGGGCACAGTTCCAGACCAAGCTCTTCTGCTCTCGCGAAAATTTGATCCGTCGTGGCGCCGCTCGAGAATCCGAGATCTTCGACGCGCAGACGAATAAGCTTCGCCTCTTCCGGAGACTTGAGTTTCCACTTTTTCCAATCCGATTGTTTTGGGTCTGGCTCGCGGAGCGAACGCTTGAAGTCGTCATTCGCCATCATCGATTTAGCGTACGTATAAATCTTATGCCCGTTTCGTTCGAGAAGTTCCTCAAGCTCGCGTTCGTCCTTACCGCCAATCTCAATGCTTTGGCGGCGAATGCGACCCTCAGGGAATTTGGTGTAGACGTGCTCAACGCCTTCCGGCAGACGGTCAAAGATACCGGGTTCGAGCTTGCCGACGTATGCATTTGTTGATTCGTTAATTTGGTCAACTGAACGCGCGATCTGGTTCTCATCGCGCTCGAAAACGATGAGCATGTCAGCGGCAGTATCACGAGTAGTGCGAATCTCTGCAATGCGTGGATGCCGTTGATAACCAAAACCTTGAATAGGCGCCTTCACTTCATAAAGAAAATCCAAATCATTTTTGGTGAGTGGTTGGCCCTTCTGAGTTTTTTGATAAACTTTTTTGAGAAGCTTAGTATCGCGTGAAGCCTCAATGTATTCTTCAGCGCCAGGTAGTGGCTTCATCTTTTGTTCGGCAATCTCAGCGAGGTTTTCTTCAACATTCTGTTCGTTATCCGCCACACCACGAATCTCACCAATCTTATCACCTTGCATGAGGATAGCCAGGCGCGGAATGGTTGGTTGGCCTTGAGCGTCTAGTGTGTAATACACATGAAAATCTCCGCCTTCTAATTGTGTTTTTGCGGTGCCATAACCCTTGGTGCACCAAGCGGTGCCTTTGTTTTGGAGCGAAGCCCAGAGCGCGCCAGGATCTGTGCCTTGTTGGTAGGTCACCCATTGACCTCGTGTTTCTTCACGCAGTTCCGGTGTAATCTCACCGGCCTCCTGCAGGCCGCGCTCGTACTGTTTGGCGAATGATAATTTCGCAAAAGCCTCGGCTTTGACTTTGGTGATTAATAAATCATCCGGTGTACCGGCTTGCCTTTGGGCCGCTTGGATACGCGCCAGAATTTCAGGGTTTTTGGCGGCATCGATCATTTCTTGGACGTAGGCCAAGGCGCCACGATCTATATCTGGAAACAGTTTGATGGTACCGGCAGAGCGTTTGGGAAATTCGCCTTTATCTTTATCATATTCACCCAGATCAAGAATATTGCGGAAAGCATAATATCGAAACCACATCGGATATGGTTCATTCGCGTCTGAAAGATAGCTGATCCACTGATCCAACGATCCCTCAACATCGGTTACGGCAATCTCTCCACGTTGTTCCAACTGCTGTTCACCATACTGCGCTTCAACACCCAGATCGGCGGCGGCCCGTTCTTCAACCACCGCTGCCGCCTTGGCCATCTTTTCTTTATTGGGACGAACATATTCATCCATCACCATTTCTCGCAACAACGACAGAGCTCGAGGACGATTTTGACCACCTTTACCGGCTAGGGCTTTTTTGTCTTGCTTGGTTTGCGGATCCATTACTAAGTCCTCAAGTCGATCTAAATACCTTTGAATCCGCATGGCTGGATCTTTGGACAGTTTCTTGCCGGTCTTCAATTCTTCCCGATGCGCCATTGCCTCAACTTCTGGCGCATTATGCAAACCGTACTTTTCTTTCAGAAATATTGGATTTTGACCTTTTTCCATATACGGGAATCGTACACTACCAAAAAATACAACGATAGAATTAGACCTATGTATGCTAGCAGAAACTTGACGTTCATGCATCATCACTTGTAGCTTGTAGACTACATGTCTTCCAAACTTCTCATCGTCGAGTCTCCGACGAAAGCAAAAACGATTTCGAAATATCTTGGGAACGAGTATCGCGTTCTTTCTTCGTTTGGTCACATCCGCGATTTGCCCAAGAGCAAACTCGGTGTGGATGTTGAACACGATTTTGAACCAATGTATACCATTCCACCCAAGAGCAAACCACACGTAACCGAACTCAAAGCCGCTGTAAAGTTAGCCGATGAAGTCTATCTGGCAACGGACGAAGACCGCGAGGGAGAAGCAATCGCCTGGCATTTGGCGCAAGCGCTGGGACTGGATGAACAAACAGCTAAACGCATCACGTTTCACGAAATTACAAAGCACGCAATTGATGAAGCTGTCGCACATCCTCGCGTGATTGATCTCAATCTCGTAAACGCACAGCAAGCGCGTCGTATTTTGGATCGTCTTGTTGGTTACGAACTGTCGCCTTTCCTCTGGCAAAAAGTCCGACGCGGGCTTTCTGCTGGACGCGTGCAGTCTGTGGCCATGCGCCTTGTCGTTGATCGTGAACGTGAACGTCGTGCGTTTGTGATCGACGAATTTTGGACCATCGATGCGACACTTGTAAAAAACGGCCTAGAGTTTCCTGCGAAGCTCGAAACGCGCAACGGAAAAAAAATCGACAAGCTCGACGTGAAGTCACAGACCGAGGCTGACAAAATCATTACTGATCTTGCGGGCAGCCACATGAAGGTAGAAGCGATCGAAAAAAAACTCGTAAAGCGCGCACCGCCGACTCCATACACAACCTCCACACTCCAGATCGATGCCAACACAAAGCTCGGCATGAGCGCCAAGCAAACCATGCGGCTGGCACAACAACTCTACGAAACAGGACGCATAACTTACATGCGTACCGATTCGATGAATTTTGCTGAGAAATTTTTGGGTGAAACGCAAAGTTACATTCAATCGAATTTTGGATCTCGCTACGCAGAAGGCCCCAAGCGCTACAAGACCGCGAAAGCAGGAGCACAGGAAGCACACGAAGCCATTCGTCCAACAAGCGTGGATGTGGAACCTGCGTCTCTCAGAGCTGAGCTCGAACCGCGAGCATGGAAACTCTACGATCTCATCTGGCGTCGCACACTCGCTTCCCAACTCCCAGCTGCTGAGCTCAATCGAACAGGTGTGGATCTCTCAGCAAAGTCCTACGGCTTCCGCGCGAATGGGAGTTCTGTCGCGTTCGACGGATTCATGAAGGTCTATCAATCAGCAAAAGAAAAAATCTTGCCAGATCTCGTCGAGGGCGAAACAGTTGAAACCAAAACGATCGTGCCGACGCAACATTTCACCGAACCGCCAGCGCGCTACTCAGATGCCACACTTGTAAAAGCGCTTGAGGAATTTGGCATTGGCCGCCCTTCCACCTACGCCCCAACTATCACAACCATCATTGACCGTGGCTACGTGGAACGCGACGAACATAAAAAACTTGCTCCAACCGACATCGCTATGATCGTGAGCGATCTCTTGGTTGCGCACTTCCCTTCTATCATCGACTACGCGTTCACAGCAAAAATGGAATCAACCCTCGATGAAATCGCAGAAGGAAAAGCTGAATGGGTTCCAACTCTGCGAGCGTTCTACAAACCATTTCACAAAACCCTCGAAGAAAAAACAAAGGAACTCAAGCGCGAGGACATCATGCCTGAGAGAGTGCTTGGAACGGATCCTGCAAGTGGACTGCCAGTGATCGCAAAGACGGGACGTTTTGGTGGCTTTGTACAACTTGGAGAATTTATCAAAGCAGACAAGGACGCTGGCAAAGAAAAACCCAAGAGCGCTTCTCTCATGAAAGACATGAACATCGAGTCTGTGACGCTTGAGCAGGCGCTCTCTTGTCTCTCTCTGCCAAAGACGCTAGGTACAACCGATACAGGAGAAACTATCACGGTCGCGGTCGGACGTTTCGGTCCGTACGCGAAGGCTGGTGATGTTTACGCATCACTCAAAGATCCACTCTCGCCTCTCACTGTGACACTTGAGGAAGCGCGTGTACTCTTGAAGGAATCCAGCGAGCTAAAACAAAAAATGAAAACGCCGCTTGCCGAGTTCGGTGAGGATCCAAATTCTAAAGGTGCGATCCTCTTGAAGACCGGACGCTTCGGTCCGTACCTCACAGACGGCACCACCAACGCATCGATCGGAAAAAAATGGAACCCTGAGGACATCACGCGAAAAGTTGCCATCGACATCCTGGCGAAGAAACGCGCACGAGGTCCATCAAGGTTCGGCAAAGGAAAAAAGCAAAAACGAACCTAGGTCCTCGGTCGTAGTACGACCTATGGGCGAGGCTCGTTTTTGTTTATGTGGCAGCTGATGGTTCTTCCGTCTTTGGTTCCTCCGTCTTTGGTTCCTCTGTCTTTCCCTCATCGTCTTCATCATCTTCCTCTTCATCATCTTCATCCTCGCGTCCAGCCATAATCGCGTCAATCTCATCCTTGCTATGTCCAAGCTTCCTTAATTTTTTCCTTTCCTTTGCTTCAGCTGCTTTTTTCTTTTCCTCTTTCTTTCTCTCATTTTCTTTTTTCTTTTCCTCTTTCTTTGCCGCATCGTCCTGCTTCTTTTCCATTTTCGCCCGATCATCACTTAGTTGTTTGATCGCCTTGTCCATGGCCTTTTGCTTTTCTTCTTTTTCTTTCTTCAATTGATCCGCCAATGAATCTTTCCCAAGAATTTTTTCTGAAATCCAATCCATTCCTCCTGCCGTAAGCTCGGCAAGTGGACCAATAGGAAAAGGCAAATCCGCTTTTTTTAACATGCTGTCTCCCCAGCTGTTCAGTTTGCGACCTATCCAGTCAAACCACGGCATCGTCTTGCCAACCGCGCGAGGTACAAGCGCGGCTGTTTCAAGGGCCACAAAAGCAGAGCGAGCCAGAAGACCTGAGCCAGCCTCTGATTGCTCACCATCAGAATAATCTGGAAGGTTGGGAAGATCTTTGAGATCTGGAACACCCTCGACGGCTTTCGTTCCTGTTGGCGTGGATTCTGTTGATTCTGATTTTGGTTTTGGTTCTGAAGCAGCGGCAACGGCTTCAGCTTCAGCTTTTTTAATGGCTCTCTTGCGAAGTGTTTCTTTTCCTCTCAGTAAGAGTTCCGCATTTCTTTTTTCTTCTTTTGACTGCTTACCCGCGCCACTACGACCTCTCTCTCCACCATCGGACTCAGAGGCAACGTCTGGTTCAACCGCTCTACCCTCTGAACGCGGCAACGTCAAAACAGGTCTTACTCGTATTGTCTCTGGAGTTCTTGCGCTATCTCCTTCTGCCATAATTTTTTGCATTTATATTGCCCTCAATATAGCACAAAAAAACGCTTGTGTCAATCAACATCATGCTTTGACATCATGCGAGCGCAGCAGTATCGTGATACATGTGACTGAAATAATCCGCACGTACGACGAGCTCGAGCGGCTCGTTAAAAAAACGTACAAGAACCCAGACCTCGCAACTCTTCGTCGTGCATACACCGTTGCTACAAGCGCACACGAAGGAGAAAAACGACTCACGGGTCATGATTTTATTTCTCACCCTGTTGCGGTGGCGTACAAATTAGCTGAGATGGGTTTGCATTTAAACGTGGTCATGGCGGGGATCATGCATGACGTTGCAGAAGATTCAGACGTCGGAATCGAGGTGATCCGAAAAGACTTCGGTGATGATATCGCTTCCTTAGTCGAGAGCGTGACAAAACTCAAGCACGGCATCAAATATCGCGGGGCTGAACGCTACGCCGAGAACATGCGCAAGATGTTTCTCGCCATGGCGAGCGATGTACGCGTTGTGTTCATGAAATTTGCTGATCGTCTCCACAATCTCGAAACCCTCTACGGTCAACCCAAACACAAACAACAACGCATCGCCCGTGAGTCACTCGAAATTTTTGCGCCCATTGCCGGACGTCTTGGCATGAGCGAAATTAAAGGCGAACTCGAAGACGCTTCGTTTGCGTATCTGTTTCCTAAAGAGTACGAACGCATGAAAAATATCATGGACATCAAAGTGCGCGAAAAGGGAGCGTATGTGAGTCGCGTGATTGATCAAGTAGAAAAATTTTTAACACAAACTGGCGTTGAAGATTTCCAAGTCCATGGTCGCGTGAAGCGACTGTATAGTTTGTATAAAAAATTGAACCGTTATCAAGGAGACTTGAGCAAGCTCTATGACCTCATTGCCATCCGTATCATCGTGAGCGACGTGGAGGAATGCTACATAGTGCTAGGCCTTCTCCATCAACAGTGGCGGCCGGTTCCTGGACGCATCAAGGACTACATCGCGCAGCCCAAACCAAATGGATATCAGTCCCTCCACACAACCGCGTTCACAGAAAATGGAGAAATAATCGAGTTTCAGATTCGTACTATGGAGATGCACGAACTGGCCGAGTACGGTATTGCTGCGCACTGGCGATACAAGGAAGGCTCACACAGACCCGTGAAACACACACACTGGATGGACGAGCTAATACAAATCCAAAAAGAGTTGGAAAGCAAAAAAGATTTCATGGAGCAGCTGGAGATCATGAAGATCGACGTGTTCAAAGATCGCATCTTCGTCTTCACGCCACAAGGTGATGTGATAGATCTACCTGAAGGTGCCACGCCTGTTGATTTTGCGTATGCGATTCACTCAGAGGTTGGTAACAAATGCACTGCTGCTCGCGTGAATGAAGTGATGCGCAACCTCGATACACCGCTACACTCAGGTGATATTGTCGATATTGTGACAGATAAAAATCGCCGAGGGCCAAACCCAGACTGGCTCAAGTTTGCGAAGACTCGCCACGCTCGCAACAAGATCAAGGACGCAACACATCGAACAGTATCGGGTTGGCTCGCAGGAGTCCTAGGACGAGAGAAAGTAAAAAAAATAAAAGCCAATTAACCTGATGCCACGACGTTTGGCTTGACGTAGAACGTCCAACGTTGCACATCTCAACGGATAAACATCGCGTCGCCGAAAGAAAAAAAACGATACTGTTCACGAACGGCTTCCTGATAAGCGGCAAGGATGTGCTCACGACCAGCGAAAGCACTCACCAGTACAAGCAAGGTGGACTTAGGAAGATGAAAATTAGTAATGAGCGCGTCCACGATCTTGAACGAAAAGCTAGGAGTGATGAAGAGATTCACATCGCCGGAGAAGCCATCAGACGGTAGCACGTCAAAAAATAATGTTGACGTTTTTTCATGATCGGAAGAATTTGTACACGTCTTTGATGCAACGCCTTCCAATGTCCTCACGGTCGTGGTTCCAACCGCGATCACACGGCGACCTTCTTTCTTCGCTCGATTGATCGCCTGTGCTGTCGAGGACGTGATCATGACGAACTCGCTATGCATCTCGTGCTCTTCGATCGTGTCGGTCTTCATGGGACGAAATGTACCGAGGCCGACGTGGAGCGTGACGTAATGAATCTCAATTCCCTTCTCCTGAATTTTTTTCATGAGCTCTTGTGTGAAATGAAAACCGGCTGTGGGCGCGGCAACGGATCCTGTTTCTCTGGCATACACTGTTTGATACTGATCGAGATTCGCAGGAGCTGCATGCACATACGGCGGCACAGGAATCTCACCGTGCTTGTTCGCAAACTCAATGAGCTCTTGGGCAGATAGGTCGAATACGACCGATAGGACTTCTGATTTTGCTACGACGTGCCCGCTGATTGGCCCAACCTGAATCGTGTCATCGATGGCCACGTGTTTCCCTGGTCTGACAAGCACATCCCATGCTTCCCCTCTTGGGCGCAACAAAAACAATTCGATCTCTCGTCCATTCACCTTCGCCCTCAGCCGTGCGCGAAAGACTTTTGTATTGTTCATCACCAAAACATCACCCACCCGCAGTTCGTCCAGGATCTGATAGAAGCGCTTGTGTTCCGAAGCTCCAGTCTCACGATCCACAACCATCAACCGCGAATGGTCCCGTGGCTCAATCGAAGACTGCGCGATAAGATCGGGAGGAAGATGATAATCGAAATCACTTGTTGCAGTTCCCATAGCGCCCCCATCATGAGGGATCTAGGCGAGATTGACAACCAAATCGCCCACTGATACTCTCTGCCCCGTAATGCACATACACCGTGTGCCAACTCTATGAAAAAAGACATTCACCCAGACTACTTCAAAGATGCCAAAATCACCTGTGCTTGCGGGACGATCTACGAAATCGGCTCCACAAACAAAGACATTCAAGTAGAATTGTGCGCCGCCTGCCATCCGTTCTACACAGGTAAGCTGAAAATTCTTGATACGGCTCGTCGTGTGGAGAAATTCAATGAACGCTCAACCAAGAAGGTCACGTCTGAAACTGGCAAAAAGACAAAGAAGGTCAAACGCACAGCTCAAAAAGTTGCCAAACGCGAAGAGAAAGAAAAAGCAGCATAAATGGTACAATGAAAAGCGTCCTGTGTTGGACGCTTTTATATTACCCGTAGTGAGCCTGCCTGTGGTGAGCTCCGTCGAACCATCGAACTATGTCTCTCACCGACCAACTCACTGTGCACCGTGCGCGTCTCCACGAACTGGAATCCAAGCTGAACAGCTCGGACGCATTTGACGATCCACGAAAACGACGCGAGATCGGCGCGCAGTATCAAGACGAAAAAAAGATCGTAGAAATCGGCTCGCGTTACGAGAAGGCTCTCGCAGATCTCGCAGAAGCAAAATCAACACTCGTTGAATCCAGGGATGCCGAACTCCTCACACTTGTTCAAGAAGAGATCGCGCAACTCGAGCCTATGATCCTTGCCCTCGAACATGAGCTCACGGTCGCTCTCATCCCTCCAGACCCAATGGACAAAAAAAGTATCATCGTGGAAATCCGAGCAGGCGCAGGTGGTGATGAGTCGTCGCTGTTTGCCGCCGAGCTCATGCGTTGTTACATGCTCTACGCCGAAACACATGCGTGGAAAACAGAACTCATCTCTACGAACCGAAGCGATGTAGGTGGATACAAAGAAGTTATTTTTGAAATCAAAGGTTTGAACGCGTACAGCCACCTCAAGTACGAAAGTGGTGTGCATCGAGTCCAACGTGTGCCTGAAACAGAGAAAGCTGGGCGTGTGCACACATCCACGGTCACTGTGGCGATTTTGCCTGAGGTAGAAGAACTTGACATCAAAATCAAACCAGAGGATTTGAAAATCGAAGCCACAACTTCTCAAGGTGCAGGAGGCCAGAGTGTGAATACAACCTACTCTGCTGTGCGCGTCACACATCTTCCCACCGGCATCATGGTCTACTGCCAAGAGGAACGCAGTTTCAAACAAAACAAAGAGCGTGCGCTGTCGATCATTCGAGCTCGCGTTTATGCTGGTGAGCAGGAACGCATTCAAAAGGAACGCGTGGAAGCCCGACGCGGACAAATCGGGACTGGCGACCGCTCAGAAAAAATTCGTACCTACAACTTTCCCCAAGATCGCGTGACAGATCACCGCATACAAGAAAACTTTCACAACCTCCCAGGCATCATGAGCGGCAACATCGAACCGATGATCCTTGCTCTAAAAAAAGCAGAAGTCGCACAGCGTCTTGAGCAGGCATAATATGCAAGCTGTTATTCTTGCTGCTGGCAAAGGCGCACGTCTTCGTCCACTCACACATCAAACACCCAAACCTCTCATCGATATCTGTGGCAAGCCTCTCATCGAGTATGTGCTCGAAGCCTTACCAGATTCTGTCGATGAAATTTTTATCGTGGTGAATCATCTACGCGAAAATTTGATCGCTCACCTGGGGCCAACGTGGCACAACAAACCGATTCGCTATGTCATCCAAGAACCACTCTCTGGTACAGCGGGAGCTGTTCATCTGTTGCGCGAACAACTCCACGATTCGTTTCTGGTCCTGAACGGCGACGACCTGTACCGCAAAGACGATCTTGAAAAGTTAGCAACTCACGAGTTGGCTCTTTTGTATTTCCAAACGGATCATGATCTCAAAGCCGGCGCTCAGATCGAGAACGGACGCTTCACAGGCCTCGGTCCTGGTCAAAATGCTGTGTGCGGCGCGTATGTTCTTGACGAACGATTCTTTTCTGTTCCTCCCGTCGAAATCCAAGTGAGCGAGTTTACAGAGTACGGCTTGCCACAAACATTGGCTCTTCTTGCAAAAATAGAAACAATAATGGCTGTCCAAGCAAACTTCTGGATGCCAGTGGGAACGCAAGAAGAACTGGAAAAAGCTCGAAAAAAGCTGGCTGTGGATAAACTCGGGGTATCTCCCCTTGACGCATCTTTCGGTCTCGTATAATCTATTCGTTACCGTCGGATGGCGATAGGAGAAATCCGAAACCAACCGACACAGCGTCCGCAAGGATGCGACCGATCAGAAGATCGATGAACGGAAGAGGAAGCTCAAGGCCGCGGCCAAGAGTCAGGCACCACTGGTGTCCCGAAGAAAGGCTTGAGAGGCAACTCGCCACCTGACAAACGGGAACAACCACCAGCCGCCGCCCCCTGATCCCAACTCGGGAAACTGATCAACCTACTCAAAAAGGAACTCGCGAAGAAACCAGGCAGCAATGCTCGGCAGACTCATGAGAACTCAAATGAGGACTCAAGGACAAGCTCCTGCATATCTGAGGAACGGCGGCAACGTCGGACCTAGCAACAAGCACAAGCTCCTCGCTAATCTGGAAATCTTCGGACGACCAGACAAGTGACTGAAGCTCCTCGGAGTCTCAGAAAAGCCTGCTGCTAAGGCAACAGAAAAACAGAAGCTGACAAATAGTTCCAGTAATAACCAAAAGCTGACGACTAATGTCTGTCCAAGAGAACGTCCGGAGGGATGGAAGATGCATGACTAACAATCTGGAACTGACCGAGACGCCTGCGCCTCGATACTCCCAGGTCAAGGTTTACACCTTCCACTCCCTTCCGCACGTTGGAATCTCAGGCGAAAGACCTTGGTCTCTAGCCCACGATCGGACTTATGCTGCAAAGCCTCTAGGTCCGTTTTCTTTTTTTGAAGTTGTAGGATAAATTCCTTAAAGCTCTAAACGTTCTCCTACGACCTACAACCTAAACCCTACCACCCGTGAACATCATGGAAGCTCTTCAGTGGGCGAACAACAAATTGCGCAAGGCGGGCGTTGACTCGCCGATGCTCGATGCTGAAATTCTGCTCTCTCACACACTTGAAGTTCCCAAGACGTGGCTGTTTGCGCACTTCACCGATCCACTCAAAACGCATCATCGAGAAAAATTCCATCTGCTTGTGGACAGACGCTGTAATCGTGAGCCGGTCGCGTACCTCGTGCAAAAAAAATCTTTTTATGGACGAAGCTTCGAGGTCAACGCGTTCGTACTCATCCCACGACCAGAAACAGAAACGCTGATTGACACTGTCATTGAAATTCTCAAGGACACAGATCCTGAACACACGATCCTCTCAGACATTGGAACAGGATCAGGTGCGATCGCTGTTACGCTCGCGCACGAGACCAAGCTCCCAGTGATCGCCATCGACATTGACGCTCCTGCACTCAGCGTGGCAAAACAAAACGCCACAATCCATGGCGTTCACGAACAGATCGATTTCCAACAAGGCAACCTCGTCGAACCGCTCGTGCGACTTTTCAAATCCATCCGAGAACAAAAAAAAGTGAAGACCTCCTCGGTGTATCCTTTTAAGCATCTTCTCATCGCAGCGAACCTCCCATATCTTCCCGAGTCCAGAATCGAAAGACTCGAGCCCGAGGTAAAAACCTACGAACCACGCCTGGCTCTCGCCTCAGGAACAGACGGCCTTGATCACTACTTCGAACTCTTCCGCCAACTTCGACAGAATCGTAAAATCCTCCCGCGACGCCTGAGCGTCATCATCGAAATCGATCCAGACCAACGTGCAGCTATTGAAAAACTAATCCACCATGACTTCCCCAGCGCAAAACCCGAAACGCGCAAAGATCTGCATGGGCATGATCGAGTTGTGAGTGTGGAGATATAATTTGATATACTACTCTCATCACTCCTAACCAAAAAACTATGAAAAAAATCTCATGGCTCATCGGATCTGCTTTACTTCTCATGGGTGCTGGATGTTCCTCTGCCAGTCCTGATCAAGCTTCGCTGGAATTAACGTACACTCTCCCAGATGATGGAAGTGTGACAGTCATAAAAAATTCTGTGGCTGCTGGTTTGCTTGTAGACGCGGATCTATTATTTACTCAAGCAACGGAATGTGGATTTGCACGTACAGTAGAATATTATCTGGACATCGAAAACTTGTTTAAAGAAAAAATGGCAGACCAGTACACGTTCACCACGACAGGTGACTATGCGGATCCTTCCTCCTGGATCGTAACGGTGATGCCGAATTCACCTCTTTACAGCTCAACGGACAGCTTCCGACAAGACTTCAACGTCTGTGCGGTTGGTGGTGATTTGTATCCAGTAACCGCAGGAACAAAAGCTTTGCTATTCTCAAATAGCTGTGGAAGTGGCTACCAAGAAAATGACGAGACTCGTGAATCTGGTTGTGATGTTGTTCGCGAAGTGATCGAACCAACACTCTTTGTCGAATAGCTCCACGAAGTACTCCTATCAGATCCACCAGCTGAATCAACAGTTCGGGATGAGCAGCTACGCCCCAGCTGCACTCACCCTCATGGTCGTGTTCGTCACGATTGTAGGAGCACTCTTCTTCCGGGAACCATTCCCGATCACCA
>ERZ1292640.3195-Hain-H43-02um-R1-3195-length-12846-cov-6_pt1 | contig 12846 bp, 17 predicted proteins | sample MGYA00564404_ERZ1292640 | MGnify/ENA primary metagenome ERZ1292640 (study PRJEB36523, sample SAMEA6512636) | groundwater metagenome | collected 2019-01-08 | study: AquaDiva: Metagenomics assemblies of 32 groundwater samples
ACGCCGGAGGAAGCGGCGCGGCGGGACGTTTGGGCTGGGCGGAGGGGACGAGCCCGGCCGCCGCTAGGAGGACGATGGAGACGAGGATGGGTCGCATCATGAGTCCATATTGTAGCCTCGATCCGCCCTCGGTGCTGCCGGCAACCCGCTGCGGCATCCCGTGCATTGTCACGAGGACGTTGCCCTCGCGGGACCCGCGGCCTCGCGCGCCGCGCTACCCAACCAGCCGAAATCCCGCTGTGGCGAAATGATGATCGAACGCGAAGGCGAATCGGATCTTTGCCCGTCGCATGAGGACGAAACTGACGGCGTCGACGGCGGACAGTTTGTGGAGATCGGCCCTGTCGAAGAACACCCACGCGCCGGCCAGGTCACGCGGCGTCACCGGCCAGACGCGCAACCGGGGAATCGTGGCAAGACTTTGGCGCCATGCGATGGCGACGTCTCGCGTCGTCTGCCGGTCGAGGAACGTGAACGTCTCGAGCACCACGCAGACCGAGGTATGAAGCCGCGCTCCCGACTGCGCCAGTTCCAGCCAGGCCTGCCGGGCCCGATCGTGGTAGGGGTCTTTCGTGAGCGCCAGCGCGATCCAGGCGCCGGTGTCGACAAAAACCGCCTGAGCTTCGCGGATCACGGCTCGTCGTAGACCACGTCGTGTTCGGAGGAGGTCCGCCCGGGCGTCCCGTCCCACAGAGCGACCGGACCCGTGATGTCGGGCCTGAACCACATTCGTCTGACGGCGTCTCGGACCAGCGCCGCGACTGGCCGCCGTGCCCGCTTCGCGACTCGATGGAGGGCTTCCAGTTCCTCTTCGCGCAGGTACACCTGAGTCTTCACCATATGTGTCATCATCTCATGTGACGTGACACATGTCAACGTCAGGCCGACCGGGCCCGGCAGGTCCGGTGACAGTCCGCACGACGTGCCACGAAACACCTTTCCGTGCCTCGCCTCGCGACGACCACCCACACGTGCCCGAGATCCAAACGGCTCTCCTCCCTGACCACGTCCCAGGTGGCTGATGCGCCTTGAACTGGTGTGCGGACGAGCGGGATGGTAGCACCGCGCGGGCCCCAATCTGTGTTGGCGATTTCCCCAATGCCTGCCGGCGGCGGCGCCGACGGACGCCGAATCCCGGTTTCCTCGGTAGCGCTCCAGCATCTTGCGTTGTCCTCGCCTTACAATCACAGCAGCATGGGCTGCGCGCTGACCACCGACGACCTGGCCCGCCTGCTGTGGAACTACATGCTGCTCCGCCACGAATTGGTCGAGAGCGATGTCATCCTGGCGCTGGGCAGCCACGACACGCGCGTCGCCGAACATGCCGCGGATGTCTTTCTGCGGGGGCTGGCCCCGGTGCTCGTCTGCTCGGGCAACGTCGGCCGCCTGACCAGCGGACGGTTCCAGTCGAGCGAAGCCGAGACGTTCGCAGAGGTGGCGGTCGCCAAAGGGGTCCCGCCAGAGGCGATCCTGCTCGACACACGCTCGACCAACACCGGCGAGAACATCATGTTCTCGCGCGAGTTGCTGGCCTCCCGCGGTATCCACCCGCGCCGCGCCATCCTCGTCCAGAAGCCGTACATGGAGCGCAGGGCCTATGCAACGGCCATGTGCAGGTGGCCCGGTCTCGATGTCCGCGTGACATCGCCGCCCATCTCCTTCGACAACTACCCCACCGGGGATCTGCCCAAAGACCTGGTGATCAGCGTCGTCGTAGGAGACGTCCAACGGATGCGCGTGTACGCGGAGCGTGGATTCCAGATCCCGCAGACTGTCCCAGACGACGTGTGGCTGGCGTGGCAGGAACTGGTCCGGCGGGGATACACCTCCAACCTCGTTCGGAACTGAGTGGTATCGTAGGCGCGTGAAGGCCACCGGGAAGTGCCCGTGCAACCGACGCTGATCGGGCTGCCGTTCGACGCGGCGGCCGGCCGCGCCTAGGTGGATAGCGATCCGGGCGGCCAGATGAAGGGATTGACGACAAGGACGCCGTCGAGATCCTGGCCATCCTGCAGGTCTTCGGTGAGCAGCACGCGGCAGCCACCGATGCGGGCAGCGGCCACCACGAGCGCATCCCAGAAACTGAACCCGAAGCGGTCCTGCACGCTCCAAGCCTCGCTGATCACCGCCTGATCGACGGCGACGAACTCCCATGCAAACAACGTCCGGATGTAGCGTCGGGCCTGCTCGTCATCGAGACCCGGCGTCAGCTTCCGCGTGACCGTCCAATGAAACTCGCTGAGGACCTGGCCGCTGACCACGCCCAGACCCGGCTGCTGCCACAGCGCCGTCATCCACGCGCGCGCCCGGTCGTGCTTCAGGGCATCCCGCTGGTCGCGTTCGTAGACGAGCACGTTGGTGTCAACGAACACCGGTCCGGTCATGCAGGTCCTCGCGACGGGGATAGGGGCCGCTGCTGATGACCGCGGTGCCGATCCGCTGGAACTCGCGCCGCGCCCGGTCGAAGCGCTCGTGCTGCTGCATCTGCCGGCGAAGCAGGTCGCCGACCATCCGCGAAACGGACGAGTTCTCCTCGGCGGCTTTGATCCGCGCCCAGCGCGCCACCTCATCCTCGAGCGTGATCGTGACGTTTCGCAGCCGTTTCATAACACGATTTTAGTGTTACACCAGATTCGTGTCAAGGTTAGGCCAGCCCTGAGACCCGGGCGCCTGTATTCCGGGCGTTTTGTGACCCATCCACAAGCGGCCGAAGACTCGAGCCCGTGCGGCCCCATTCCATGGGCTCGGACAACAGGGCTCTCATTGAGGATAGAATGTGGCGCTTCGATGGCAAGCGGTTCACGCGGTTTTGTCGTCCCCGCGGAGACAGGCACAGCAGAATGTCGATCGTAGCCAGTTTGAAATCCAAAACCTATCACCACCTTCCCCAGCACCTCACCCTCTGCTAGACTGAACCCATGAGCGAAATCATATTTCAAATCACCGAGGACGACACCGACGGCGGCTTCATTGCCCGCGCCCTTGGCCACTCCATTGTCACCGAGGCCGACACTTGGGAGCAGCTCCGCGCCAACGTCCGCGAGGCCGTCCTCTGCCACTTCGACGAAGGCAAAGCCCCGGCCGTCATCCGCCTGCACCGCGTGCTGGACGAACTCGTCGCCGTGGCATGAAGCTGCCGCGCGATCTCTCGGCCGCCGATTTGGAAAAGGCGCTTCGCCGCACTTTCGGTTACGAGTTTGCCCGGCAACTCGGTTCGCACCGGCGCCTTACCACGCAGACCGGCGGCGAACATCCCTTGACCATCCCCAACCACGACCCGCTCCGCCCCGGCACACTGCGCGCCATCCTCGGTGAGGTCATGGCCCATCATCGCCTCACACTGGAGCAGGTTCTGCAACAACTCGGCCTCGCTTGATTCCCCATCCTCCGGACGATGGGGAGATGAAGAGCAAGCTGAGGAGTATGAGCAGGAGCGCGACGGGGCGTTCTCGCGCGTTCAACTCTCGCGGCGATACGCCTCCGCCAGCAGCGTCACCGGGTGCGCCGTGCGCAAATTCAAGCCGCGCGCCCTGGCACCGTTGACCAGTTGCAACAGGTAGCCGGGATTCGCGGTGGCGACCGTGGTCGCGCCGGTTCTCTCGATGTGATCAAGTTTACGTTCCAATAACTGCCCGGCCATTTCCGGTTGGGTGAGGTTGTAGATCCCGGCGCTCCCGCAGCACCAGTTACTCTCGAACAATTCGATGAGCTTCAATCCGCGAATCGCCCCACACATAGGACCAACGTCAATACATGCCAGCCCAGCACGTTCTGAGTGGTCTGACTAGCGAAGCGCCGCCTCCAACTGCCGAGTCCTCTCGCGGGCGCCTTCGCCTTCGGCTACGGCCGCCCAAGGGTGCAGGCGTCTTCGGCTACGGCGGCCCAAGGGCGCAGGCGGCTTCGGCGACGGCGGCCCAAGAATGCGGGAATCCAGGACTGGTCCCCCGCTTCCGCGGGGGTGACGAGTCACTTGGTTCATCCGGTACGATGAGGTCCTTGGAAGATCTCTAGCCTTTGGCGTTCGCCTTGCGCAGCACGCTGTGGCGGATGCCGTAGGCGAAGTAGATCACGATGCCGATCGCGAGCCAGATGAAAAACCGCTCCCACGTGCGCGTGGGCAGCTGCCACATCAGATAGCCGCACATCAGACACGAAAACAGCGGCACCCACGGCACAAACGGCGCGCGGAACGGACGCGGCCGGTTCGGGTCGGTCCGCCGCAGCACGACGATGCCGATCGAGACCAGCACGAAGGCGAACAAGGTGCCGATGTTGGTCAACTCCACCACTTCGTTGATGTTGAGCAGCGTCGCGAACACGGCCACGAACGCGCCCGTCAGGATCGTGGTGACGTGCGGCGTGCGGTATTTCGGGTGCACCTTCGCCGCCCACGCCGGCAGCAGGCCGTCGCGCGCCATCGAAAAGAAGATGCGCGGCTGCCCCAACTGGAACACGATCAGCACCGACGTGGTGGCAAACACCGCACCCAGCGAGATGATGCCCGACGCCCAGTTCATGCCGAGCGCCGAAAACGCCGTGGCCAGCGGCTCGGCCGTGCCCAGCTGCTTCCAGTCCAGCATGCCGGTCAGCACGAGCGCCACGACGACATACAGTACCGTGCAGATGGCGAGGCTGGCCATCATGGCAATGGGCATGTCGCGCTGCGGGTTCTTGGTTTCTTCGGCCGCGGTCGACACGGCATCGAAGCCGATGTAGGCGAAGAAGATGATGGCCGCCGCGCTCGAGATGCCCTTGAAGCCGTTGGGCGCAAACGGCGTCCAGTGCTCGGGCTTCACGTAGAAGGCGCCCACGATGATGAAGAAGCCGATGATCAGGAGTTTCAGCACGACCATCGCCGTGTTCATCCGCGCGCTTTCGCTGATGCCGCGCACGAGCACCCACGTGATGAAGGCCACGATCAGGAACGCCGGCACATCGAGGATGATCGGGATGCCCGCCAGACGCGGCGCGCGCGCAAAGGCGTCAGCCGCCTTTAGCACGACGGCGCCAAGCGCCTGCACGTCGCCGCCGGAGGCTTGCGTGGCGGCCAGCTGCGCGGCTGCCTGCGCCGCCGACCGATAGTCGATCCCGATCCACTTCGGGATGCTCAGCCCCAGCCCGTTCAACAGTTCCTGGAAGTAGCCCGACCAGGACACCGCCACGGCGACGTTGCCGATGGCGTACTCCAGAATCAGGTCCCAGCCAATGATCCACGCGATGAACTCACCCAGCGTCGCATAAGCGTAGGTGTAGGCCGACCCCGACACCGGCACCATGGCCGCAAACTCGGCATAGCACAGCGCGGCGAAGGCACACGCAATGGCCGTCAGCACAAACGACAACGCCACGGCCGGTCCCGCACCGAGGTGATCGGCCCCTCCGGCTGCCGCCGTGCCCACCGTGGAGAAGATGCCCGCGCCAATGATGGCCCCAATCCCCAGGGCCGTCAGCTGCACCGGACCCAGCGTCCGCTTCAACTGGTGCGACGGATCCTGGGTGGCGCCGATGAGGCGATCGAGCGACTTCACGGCGAACAGGTTTCTCATGGGAATCTCCAGGGGCGCAGATCCACATCGAGGCGATATGCGGTGTCGTTTGACGCTACGACCAGTCCGCCGCGCGGGTCGAACGCCACGCCCACAAGCGCCTGCGCGGCCAGCACCAGCTCGCGCGGCTCGCCGGGCCGCACCAGGTAGAGTCCGGCGCCGCCGGCGATCGCATCCACCACGTACAGCGTGCCGCTGGCATCGCACGCCAGGCCCTGCGGCCGGCCGAACTCGGTCGACACCACGCCGACCACGCCTTGGCGATCGATCCGGTACACGCGGTCGTAGGTGTCGAACGTCGGCGCCGTCACGAACAACTCGTCGTCTGGTCCCATGGCCAGATGAAACGCGGCCATGCTGGGCGGCAGTGTGACAAACGGAATCGGGCGGCCGCTGGTGCCGATGCGAAACACCGTCCCGCTGCGGTCGCCCACGAACATCGTGCCATCAGACCCGAAGGCAATGCCAAACGCCACCCCCAGCTCGGTGGCCACCGTTTCGAGGCTCAGGTCGCGCTTGACACGATACACCTGGCCCTCGAATCGGCTCGACACGTGGAGCACGCCATTGGCGTTGAACGCCAGCGAGGTGGCGTTTACGATGCCAGACAGGTACGGCTCGCGCTCTTCCGCCACGCCCGCCACGCGGAACACCGACACCGGCACCTGCTGGCCGCGCCGGCCGCTATGGGTCACATACAGCGCACCCTGCGCATCGAAGGCCGGGTTGTCCACCTGGTGGAGACCGGTGGCGACAGGCGTCCCCAGATCGAGAAAGACCTCGCCGCCGACGCCTTCAACCGACACCGCATGCCGGCCCCGTGCAAGGCCGGCGGGCACCAGCAGTCCCATGCGCCCCGGTGCCGCCATCACCACACGGGCGTCGACCCCGCCCACGCGCACGGCGGGCAGCACGGGTCTGTCAATGGGAAAGTGCCGGCCGCGCAGCATCACCCTGGCGCCTTCGATGGCCCAGGCCGGTTCGATGCCTAGCAGGACAGGTGTGGAGGATGCAGGCACGGATGACGTAAGCCTATCACGCGGCAGCGGCTACTCGTCGTCGAGTTCCATGTTCCAGTAGAGGTAGTCGCGCCAGCTTTCGGGTGCGTGCCGAAGGCCAATCGTGATGCGCAGCGCCGGGATCTTCTCGGGGCGTTTCGGCATCCGCACCAGGCGCAAGCCGGCCTGATGAGGCGTGCGGCCGCCCTTGCGACGATTGCACGACACGCAGCAGGTGACGATGTTCCCCCAGTCCTTGTGGCCGCCGTGCGCCACCGGCACCACGTGATCGAAGGGGAGTTCGCTTGTGGGCAGACGATCGCCGCAGTACTGGCAGGTGTGCTCGTCGCGGGCGTAGATGTTGGCGCGCGAGAACGGCACGTAGTCGAAACGCTGGCGGATGCGGACGTAGCGCAGCAGCCGGATCACCGCCGGCAGGCGGAACGTAATCGACACGCTGTGGATCTCGCGGTCGTAGACAGAGATCACCTCAACCTTGCCCTGGCACCACAGGGTGATGGCTTTCTGCCAGTGAACCACCTTCAGCGGTTCGTACGACGCGTTGAGAAGGAGCGTCTGCTCCATGCGCCAATTGTGCAGAACGTTCCGTAGAGTGTCAAGACGGGCGGGGCGACCCGGGCCGGGTCAGGGCGTTTCCTGCCGGGTCCTTACACCGCGACAACAGCGGCCTCCCACTGGGCCTTGTTCAGGTCCGACTGGATCATGGTGGCCACGTTCACCACCACCGAGTTGCCCTGGCGCTTCACGGGAAACCGGTCCATGCTGCGGGTGGCACGGCCCCCCACGTACACGCCGTCGAGCCGGTACACGGAGTCGTGCTTGCTGCACTCGAAGCGGGCTTCGGCCGGGCGCCAGCGCACGGCCGCGTTCTGGTGCGGGCACGACAGGTTGAACGCACACACCCTGCCCGCGATGCGCACCACGATGATCGCGTTGTCGCGATCGATGGTGGCGCCATCGGCGGCCGGGATGGGATAGGTGAAGTCGTCGCCCTCGCGGATGCCGGCTCCGCCCAGGCGCACGGGCAATGCTGTTGCGGGGAACCCAGTCGACGCCGCGATCGCCGCGACGATGGCGGCGGCTTGGCTTAGGAAGTGGCGACGGTCTGCGCCGCAGTGCTCGCAGGGGTGGGGCGGTTGATGTGGATTCTGGTGCATGGAAACGGTGAACCCTTCTAGGCCGTGGCGACGAGGATCGTGCCGGCCAGGACGATGGCAAACCACAGGGTGGCGCTCGCCACGGCGGTGAATCTGAGCTGTCTCCATCCCGCCGCCGGCGATGCCAGCGCGCGGCGTTCGGCGCGCCGCAGCACGTAGCCGTTCACCAACAGCAGGACGAACAGCGCCATCTTCATCCAATACGCGCGAGAGGCCCAGTACGTTTCCACGTCGGCCAGGAACATCAGCGCGCCCGAGACCACCATCAGGACCAGACCGGGCACCACCACGCGGTGGATGGATGCTAGGGTGGCCAGAAACGCCGCTCGATCGGCGTCCGATCCCCCACACGCCTTGAACGCGCCGCGGTCGGCAGCGACCGCCGCGCCACCGCCGAGCAGCAGACCGGCGAAATGCAGGTAGGTGATCGAGATCGACAGCGCTTTGGTGTGGCTGTAGAGCGCCATCCACGACTCGGTGGCGCGAATCAGGAATTCCGGGGCGGCCATGGCGTCACTTCCCTCCAAACAGCATCATGACGTAGCTGGCGGTCGCGATCGCCATCGACGTCAGGGCCACCGCACGATGGGTGCCGCGGCGGTCGATGTACGTCGTGCCGCCTTCTTCCGCGTCTGGCGCCAGCGCTCCGGTGGCCACGAATCCCGCGTCGGCCACCAGCATCAGGATGGCGTGCACGGTGCGGAGGCTTCGGTGGTTCGGGTCCTTGCGCGCTTCGATCAGGTTCCAGACACCGAGGGCCGAATTGGCGCCAAACAGCACGCCGATCGATCCCGCCAGCACGCCATGCGCGGACCGCATCGAACTGGATTCCCCGGGATGATCGTATAGGTTCTTGCCGACCAGGTACTCCCCGACAAACAGAGGCAGAGTGGCCAGGCTGGCCATCTTGTGAATTCTCGCGCGCATCTTGTAGCCATCGCTGTACTCGAAGGCCACCGGGCGCCGGCGTCCCTGGGCGGCCTGCTCGCCGCCGAGTGCGGCGCTGGCGGCGCTGACGGCGGCCAGGTCGAACGACAACACGGGACCACCACTGCGGCCCGAAGGCAGGACCCCAGAGGTGGCGCCAAACTCCACCGCCCACACGTCACTGCGGGGCGCGTCGACGGCGCAGGCCCGCCCGGTCCGAAGGTCCGCTGGTGTGCTGGCCAACGCTGGCACACCGGCGCATAGCCATACCATCACAACCACCGCAGCGATTGGAACACGGCGCATAAAGGTGTCTCCCGTGATTGCGGAACAGCAGGGGGAAGCGCTTGGCGGCACGCGATGCGCCACAGAGCTGGGGCTGGCTATGTATTATCACAAACTGGCCGCCGGTGTCTGCCCTCCCCGACTTCTCGAGGAGTCGCCGAGTCCCGCTAGCAGCCCCTGGGGTGGTCCTGCCGGTAGTTGACGCCGATAGAGCGTGTGATGCGTCGAATGCTACCGGTCATTCTCGTGGTGCTGGCTGCCATCGTTGTTTCCGGCTGCGCGGGATACCAGCCGAGGCCCCGCGTGCTGCCTCCCGCCGCCGCACCTTCAGCCGCCGCCATCGTCCGCACGGCGCAGGCGCTACTGGGCGCGCCCTACCGGGAGGCGGGCACCACGCCACGGGGGTTCGACTGCAGCGGGCTTGTCTGGTATGTCTTTGCGCAGAACGGCATCAGCGTGCCGCGGGATGTGCGCAACCTCTACCGGATCGGACAACCGGTGCCGGCGCGCGCCATCAAGCCCGGCGATCTCCTGTTTTTCTCGACCACCGGGCGAGGCGCTACCCATGTGGCGATTGCGACTGGCCACAACCACTTCATCCACGCACCCAAGAGCCGGACGGTGGTGCGCATCGAATCGCTCGCCTCAACGTACTGGGCCACGCGGTTGCTGGGCGTCAGGCGTCTGGTGGGATCGTGAGTTGACTTAGACATCTTCTATGGGCTTCATCTCACCGAATGAAGCAAGTTTTTCGTCACCCCCGCGGAAGCTGGGGTCCAGTCCTGGATTCCCGCCTTCTTGGGCCGCCGTAGCCGAAGGCGAAGGCGCCCGCGGGAATGACGGGATAGCAGTGTCGCTCCAGGCGCCGATCGCCGGCGAGAGGACTCGGCGGTTTGAGGCGGAGCTTCTCGAGTGTCTACTACCCCCTGAAGAACCCCGTCACGCGCGCTGTGCCGCCTGGCTCTGTGCCTGTTTCGGATGGATGCCGCGCACCATGGTGGCGGCCGGCGCTGACACCAGACGCCGAGTTGAATGGGGGAGAAACTGCCGCACCTCGAGATCGGCCTCGGTGTAGGTGCGCTGGTGGGTGACTGACTCCAGCGGCACCACGTGCGCCACGCGTGGGGTGCGGGGCTGGTCGTGGAGCCGCTCGCGGAACCGCTGCGGAAACGACGGATACGACCGGAAGGCCAGTCCCGTCACGCCGCCGTGTTGCTTCGTGAGCGCGTCGAAGCTCAGCGCCAGAAAATCGTGCATCAACGGATCGGGCCGGCTCTCCAGATACTCGTGCACCATGCGCGAGACGTCACGGAAGAACTGCGGCGTGTGCGTCAGCGCCGATGGACGGCCGTCGCCCCGCACGCTGGGGCGGATGCCGCCCTCGTGCGGATCCACGTGATACAGCTCGTGCACAATCGTGTCCAGCTTGGCCAGCCAGTCTTCGCCGTGCGCGTACACGTCTTCCTTGCGCGACCCGCGCAGCGTCTGATCGCAGAAGCGCGGCAAGGCCAGCGAGATCAGGTGAGACACGCGATGCGACCCGGTCCGCACCTGCGGAGATCGCGTCACGAACCACTCCGAGCGGCGCGTCAGTTGCCCGGTGCGGCGGTCGCGCCAGAAGCAGTAGCCAGGCTCGCTGTCGGGCAGCATCAGACTGTGGCATGTGGCGTACGCGCCGTGCGTCTGGCTTCGGCCCAGCCGGGCAAACACCAGCACGCTGGCCGCGTCGATGGCGGCCAGCGCCGGTACGCGCGACACAATATCGCCCATCAGGAGGTGGACGCGTTCGGTGTAGTTCAGCATGCGAGGGGGAAGTGTACGTCCCGACGTTGGCCTGACACGTGGGCGGAACGTCACTGGTAGTGTCGGCTCGCCAGCGTGAAGTCTTTAGCCCCAATGCCGTTCAGTTAACACCCTGCCGTCATTCCGGGGCCGCGCAGCGGAACCCGGAATCCAGTCAGGGTGACCACACTGGACCCCGGTTTTCACCGGGGTGACGATATGTGAACAGCATGGTCTTTAGCCCGGCGGGATGGGCGCCGGGGGCTCCACATCGCCCATGCGCCGCAGGATCAACTGCTGGCGCCGCAGCAGGAAGCCGGACGGATGGGCCGGGGTGTAGCGGCGAGGATTGATGATGGCCGCCGCCAGCAGCGCCGCCTGGTCGGGCGCCAGGTTGGCCGCCGGGATCTTGAAGTACTGCCGGGACGCGGCTTCGGCTCCGTAGAGGCCGTCGCCCCACTCGATCACGTTCAGGTAGAGCTCGAGAATGCGCCGTTTCGACAGTTCGGCCTCGAGGCGCCGCGCAATCAGGAACTCTCGAAACTTGCGTGCCGGGTTCTTCGATGGCGACAGATAGAGGTTTTTCGCCAACTGCTGGGTAATGGTACTGCCCCCGCGCGCCAGTTGGCCCTTTTTCCAGTTCAGCTCGATCGATTTCTCGAGCTCGTCGAAATCCACGCCCTCGTGCTGATAAAACGCCGCGTCTTCAGCCACCAGCACGGCGCGTCTCAGGTGGGGCGAGATGCGCTCGTACGGCACCCAGCGCTGAACACGCACCGGCTTGCGGCCCGCCTGCCGGGCCTCATCTGCGCGCAGGTCGATGAAGGCCGTGGTGGTGGGGTTCGTGGTGCGAAGCGCACGCACATCGGGCAGCGTCACGTAGTCGTAGGCCACGTAGGCGAAGACGGCCAGTCCGGCCACCAGCATCCCGCGCGCGATGCGCGCCAGCATCCCGGGGGACCGGCGAGCTGACCTGGTCGTTCTGATCACGTCGCCGCCAGCGCGTCGAGCGCGGCGGCCGTGCCCGCCCCGCGCGGCACCGCGGCGCCCTGCGCGCGCAGCACCGATTCGAACGCGCCCAGAAACAACACGATGATGCCGGGAGTGGAGCTGGCCCCCATCAGGCCCACGCGCCAGATCTTGCCAGCCAATGGACCGAGCCCGGCGCCTACTTCGATATCGAACTGCTGCAGCATCTGCTTGCGCACCGCGGCTTCGTCCACCCCGCTGGGTACCCGCACGGCGTTCAGCGTCCATAGCCGTTCGCCCTCGGGCGGCAAGAGCGACAGGCCCATGGCGTTCAGGCCGGCGGCCAGTGCCAGATGGTGGCGGCGGTGCCGGGCCCAGCGTGCCTCGAGGCCTTCCTCCTCAACCATTAGCAAAGCCTCGCGTAGCGCATAGATGAGCGAGGCGCAGATGGTGTGGTGGTATTTGCGGCGCAGCCAGTAGTCTTCGAGCAGGCCCAGGTCGAAGTAGAAGCTGCGCGATTTCACGCGCCGTTCGAGCGCGGCCGGCGAGAACGCGATCGGGGCGATGCCCGAGGGCGCGCCCACGCACTTCTGCGCGCAACTGTAGGCCGCGTCGATGCCCCACGTGGCCACATCCAGCGGGTGGCCGCCCAGCGACGTCACCGCGTCCACGATGGTGAGCGCGCCGTGTTCGCGACCGATGGCGGCGATCTGCTCCACCGGATTCAGGACGCCGGTGGATGTTTCGGCGTGCACGACGGTGACGACATCGGCGCCGGTGTTCTCGAGCGCGCGGCGAACCGCCTCCGGATCCACGGCACGGCCCCACTCGTACGGCAGTCGAGTCACCTGCCCGCCGTAGCGCTCGCTCATGCCGGCGATGCGATCGGCGAAGTAGCCGCCCACAAGCGCGAGCACCCGGGTGCCATCAGTCACCAGGTTGGCCACGGCCGTTTCCATCGCGGATGTGCCGGTGCCCGATACGGCAAAGCAGAACGAGCCTTCCGGTGCGCGGAAGGTTTGCGCCAGCCGCCCGCGCAGCTCGTCCATCATGGCCAGCAGATCCGGATCGAGGTGGCTCAACACCGGCGCGGCCAGCGTGCGCATGACGCGAGGCGACACCATGCTGGGTCCGGGGCCGAGCAGAATGCGTTCGGACGTG
>ERZ1292640.3200-Hain-H43-02um-R1-3200-length-12831-cov-5_pt1 | contig 12831 bp, 10 predicted proteins | sample MGYA00564404_ERZ1292640 | MGnify/ENA primary metagenome ERZ1292640 (study PRJEB36523, sample SAMEA6512636) | groundwater metagenome | collected 2019-01-08 | study: AquaDiva: Metagenomics assemblies of 32 groundwater samples
CGAGCGAAGCGAGGCGAACCAAAACTCTTTGACTTTTCCTTTCTGGTGCCCTCGGAGGGAATCGCCCGCCCAAATTTGCCCTCGAAGGGAATCGAACCCCTATCAACGGTTCCGAAGACCGTTGCTTTATCCGTTAAGCTACGAGGGCAAACTTGGGCGGGCCGAAGACCAGCGCTCTATCCGTTGAGCTATGGAGGCGTAATTAAAGGTGGGCGGGCGGGCCTGGAACTGCAGTTCCGAAGATTGACTTGATATCCATTTCACTACGAGGGCAAGGGTTATGGCATACAAGTCATCTAAAATCTTTTTTACTATATCTTTTTTGAAGCCAAAAGTCAATCTCGTTTTGTCTTCAGCTCCCAGTCCTCAGACTTCAATCGGTCTTCGGCGAGCGGACTTTGGCTTTCGGCTGATAGCTGAAGTCCGATTGCCGATAGCCGCGTTAGCGCCATTGACCCCGTTAGAGGTTCGCCACCCCGCATTTTGCGAGGCGTTAAAAATCGTCTACCAATAAGATTAAATCAGGTTTAGGCGTCAACTATGGTCTTCAGATTATGGACATCACATTATGAAACAGCGCTTAGAAGCGGCAAAAATGAACGAAGCGCGAAGTTTTGGAGCTTGAAAAAACCGAGATGTATTAGCTCTACATTGAGGATTTTTTCAAGCGAAAAACAAGCGATTCGCCATTTTTGTCGTCTTACCCCAAAGGGGAGCCCTCGGCTTGAGTGCGGTTTCATAATGTGATGTCCATAAGGTAAGCTTCTAACGGGGTTGACCAAATTCTCATAGTGTTATACAAATGATATAGAGGTCCTTTGACAATTTATCATCAAGAAAGAAGGAGTCGCCATGACCAACGGCGCGATGATGCAACTTGAGCTAGTTTTGCCGATGATGGTTTTTGACCAAAGGGTTCTCTATCCCGGCGGCTCGAGATTGCTTCATCTGGCTGATGCCCGGTGGAAACAGTTGATTGATGACGCGCTAGAGACCCCGGGGAAGACCCTTGCCTACGGATATTTTCTTCCCAAGCCGGATCCGAATACCGGCGGAAAATTGCTTTGCAGCACATTTCTGGAATGTAAAATTATTAAGAAAACCGAAGAAGACGGCGAGTATCAGGTTCGGATTTATGGCATTCGGCGCTTGAGATTCAATAAATATAAAACGACGGACCGTTCGTATTGGGTCGGGGTGATGGAGCCGGTCGCGGAAAAGCCGGCGGTCGGTGATGCAATTTTTGGCGAAAAAATCAAGATGTTGGGCGAGATGATGCGGCAGGAGTTTGCCGCCTCCGACCCGCCGAATAAAGGCGGCCTGGCGGCATTGAAATTTGCGATGGAATCTCCGGGCCGACTGGCCGATTTCGTCGTCCAGCATTGCGGTGATGACGACAGCGATTATAATAGCGAGCTTTGCCATTTGGGTGATCTTGATATCGCCTCGCGTGTTGACCGCGCCCACAAGTTTTTGGCCCGTTACATCGCCCGCAGCAAAGCGCTGGACAAAGTAAAGCCCGACATCAACGCCCGGGTTCAGTCCGGCCTGCAAAACAACCAACGCCGGTTTGTGCTTCGCGAACAAAAGCTGGCGATTGCCGCGGAGCTGGCGGAACTTGAGCGCGCGAAAAAGCCGGCCGAGCCGGAAGAGCCGATGGAAGACAAAATCAACCGTTTGACCGAGGCCGCTCCCGAGGCCTACAAGACGGCAATGCGCGAGTGGAAACGGTTGAAGCAGATGGGTCCGACTCATGAGGCCGATGTTTCCAGGAATTACCTTGATTGGATTTTGGGGCTGCCCTGGGGCGTGATGACCAAAGAGAATGAAGATATTCCCGCGGCGCGGCGCATCCTTGACGCCGACCATTACGGCCTCGCTAAGGTCAAAAAGCGCATCCTTGAGTATTTGGCGGTTCGCAAAATCGCCAAAGACAAAATGGGTCCGATCCTTTGCTACATCGGCCCGCCAGGCGTCGGTAAAACTTCTCTTGCTCTTTCGCTCGCCAAAGCTACCGGACGGAAACTTGTCCGCATATCTTTGGGCGGCGTAAACGACGAAGCGGCAATCCGCGGGCACCGGCGCACTTATGTCGGCGCGCTTCCCGGAAAAATCATCCAGGGGATGAAGAAAGCCGGCACGAGCAACCCGATTTTCGTTCTTGATGAGATTGATAAACTCACGGCGACAAACCGCGGCGATCCGGCATCGGCGCTTCTGGAAGTTCTTGATCCGGAACAGAACAGCGCTTTCTCGGATCACTATCTTGAAATTCCGTTTGACCTTTCCAAGGTGATGTTTATCTGCACCGCCAATAACATTGAGACGATTCCGCCGACGCTTTTGGACCGTCTGGAAGTCATCACGCTTCCGGGATACACCCTCCAAGAGAAACAGCGGATTGCTCAAGGGTTTTTGTGGCGCAAGCAGCTTGCCGAACACGGGTTAGAACCCGACAGCGTCAGAATTTCCGACGGACTGTTGGCTCTTGTCGCCGAGGATTATACGCGCGAAGCCGGCGTGAGAAATCTTGAGCGCGAGATTGCCAACATCATTCGCGCGATTGCCGTCAAAAAAGTGCGAGACGAGCCGTATAACGCTGAAATCACTGCGGATAACATCCGCGAGTATCTTGGGCCAAAACGGTTTGAGCCGGAATTGGCTGACGAAGAAAACAGCGTCGGAGTCGTGAACGGCCTCGGCTTGTCGCCAACCGGCGGCAGTGTCTTGAAGATTGAGGCCGTCCTGATGCCCGGGAAGGGCGAGACAAAAATTACCGGCCACATTGCCGATGAGTCGTCAATGCAGGAGTCGGTAAAAATCGCCTATTCTTTTGCCAAAAGCCACGCGGCGATGCTTGGCATCAGCCGCGAGTTTGACAAGCTTGATTTGCATGTCAACTTCCCCTCGCTCGCCATCCCCAAAGACGGCCCATCAGCCGGGCTCGCCATTTGCACGGCGCTTGTTTCCCGGCTCACTAATCGTCCGGTTCGCAAGGATGTGGCGATGACCGGCGAAATTACTCTCCGCGGCCTCGCGCTTCCGATCGGCGGGCTCAAGGAGAAGATGCTCGCCGCCCACCGCGCCGGCTGTAAAGTCGTTCTTTTTCCGGAACGCAATAGAAAAGATCTGGTTGATATTTCCGACGAAATCAAAAACGATCTGGAGCTCGTGCCGGTGAAGCACATCAATGATGTCCTTTCCCGAGTACTCGTTTAATTTAAGTCCCCCCCCCGATAATTCGGGGGGATTTTTAATACCATACGAAATTACGAAATGGTACGAAAGATACGAAATACGAAAATATTTTGATTGTCAAAAAACGATATCTCTGATAAAATCAGTTTGTAATTATCCGCTAAAAATCTGTGGGAATCCAAGTCGTTATTTATGAATTAACTCGTGAAATTTGTATAAATATGGATATTAGAAGTATGATTCGGGAAATCCCGGACTGGCCGAAGCCGGGCGTCAGCTTTAAGGACATTACGCCGCTCATGGGCGATGCGGAAGGATTCAGAGAAGTTATTGATAAGCTTGCCGAGCCCTATTTAAATCAAAAGATAGATAAGGTGGTCGGCATTGACGCCCGCGGATTTATTTTTGCCGCGGCGCTGGCCTATAAACTTGGCGCCGGGCTCGCGATCGTGAGGAAAAAAGGAAAATTGCCATGGAAGACAATCGGCGCGGATTACGCCCTGGAATACGCCGTGAACACGATCGAGATGCATGAAGATGCCGTTTTGCCGGGAGAGAAAGTTTTAATTGTTGATGATGTGCTGGCCACCGGCGGGACGATGGCGGCCGCCGTCGGCCTCGTAAAAAAGTTGGGCGGCGAGATTACGGGAATCGGTTTTGTGATAGAGTTAAGCTTTTTAGAAGGCAGAAAAAAGTTGGGTGACCACAAAGTCTATTCGTTAATAACTTACTAGCTTCTGGATTTCACGAATGCGCTTCGCGCCACGAATATCACTAATGTTATTCGTGAAATTAGTGGGGCTCAAGCCCATTAGTGAAATCCAAATTCTATGATAGGAGTATTTGGCGGCTCGGGATTTTACAAATTACTGGAAAATGCCGAGCGTAAAAAAATAGAGACCCCGTTTGGCGATCCTTCTGGCGAATTTATTGTCGGCGAATACGCGGGGAAAAAAGTTGCCTTCCTGCCGCGGCATGGCGAATGTCACAGCGTCCCGCCGCATAAGATTAATTATCGCGCCAACATCTGGGGCATGCGTGAACTTGGCGTCACCCAAATTTTTTCGCCCTGCGCCGCCGGCTCGCTTCAAGCGCGCGTTAAACCCGGGGATTTTGTGATCGCCGATCAATATGTAGACAGGACTAACGGGCGCGCGGACACTTTTTTTGAAGGCCCGGAAGTGCGCCACATCTCGCAAGTTTCTCCGTATTGCGACGGCCTCCGGAGTTTGGCGATCGCCAAATGCCAAGAGCTTGGCATCAATTGCCATGAGCGCGGAACAGTGGTAGTGATTAACGGCCCGCGTTTTTCCACCGCCGCCGAAAGCCGCTGGTTCTCATCCGCCGGATTTGAGGTAATAAATATGACGCAATATCCGGAGGTGGTTTTGGCTAACGAACTGGGAATCTGTTTTGTAAATATCTCGCTGATCACCGATCATGATGCCGGGCTGGTCGGCCAACCGGGGATTAAAGAGTCATCGGTTAACGACATTTTCGCGACCTTCAAAAGCAATAACGAACGCCTCCGCGAATTATTGTTCAAGATGATTGAATCCGCGCCGGAAGAACCGTGCGCCGCCTGTCAGAAGAGAGCGGAGGAGGCGAAGATTGTTCAAGTACTCTAATTAACCTAATTAGTCTAATTATTCTAAATAACCAATGAAGCACCAAATCCAAAATCTCAAATCCCAAATAAATCACAATATTCAAAATCCAAAAGTTTAAAATTTGTAATTTGTAATTTATTTGGAGCTTGTAATTTTGAGTTTGTAATTTCAGATGTTTGGTCATTGATTAGAATAATTAGAGCAATTAGAAATAATTAGAATAATTTTATATGCTCTACAGTAAATTATTTGGAAAAACATCCAAATCCGCGCCTCATGACGCGGACTCGGTTAATGCCCGCTTCCTCGCGCAGGGCGGATTTGTGGACCAGGTGATGGCTGGGGTCTTTACCTGGCTGCCGCTGGGGCTTCGCGTTCTGCGGAAAGTGGAAAACATCGTCCGCGAGGAAATGGATGCCTTGGGCGCCGAAGAAATTTTGATGCCCGCTTTGGAACCGAAAGAAAACTGGGAAAAATCCGGGCGCTGGCAAACGGTCGGTATTTTATATAAAATAAAGTCCCGCGATGGCCGGGAACTCGCCTTGGGGCCGACGCACGAGGAAATTGTTACGCCGCTGGTCGGAAAATTCGTAAAATCCTATAAAGATTTACCGGTGGCGTTGTATCAAATCCAAACCAAGTTCCGCGATGAACCCCGCGCCAAATCAGGCGTGCTTCGCGGCCGCGAATTTGAAATGAAAGATTTATACAGCTTCCACGCCGATGAAGCGGATTTGGAAAAATATTATCCGCAAGTTGTGAAGGCGTATCTTAAAATATTCAAACGCCTCGGCATCAAAGCCGAAATCACCAGCGCCTTAGGCGGCAGTTTCTCGCCGACTTCGGATGAGTTTCAGCTGATTGCCGAATCCGGCGAGGATAAATTATCTTATTGCGCCAATGACAAAAAATATTTTAATCAGGAGTTGATCGGCGATAAAACCGTGTGTCCGCTCTGCGGCGGAGAATTAAAAAAAGAAGTTCGCGGCATTGAAATCGGCAATACTTTTAAATTAAAGTATAAATTCGCCGACGCCTTTAATGTCCAGTACACCGACAAAGACGGCAAGCGGCAAAAAGTGGTGATGGGCTGTTACGGCATCGGCGTCTCGCGTCTGGTTGGCGCAATCGTTGAGGCCTCGCATGACGACCGCGGCATCATCTGGCCAAAATCCGTGGCTCCGTACTTAGTCCATTTGGTAATCTTGGGCGGTCGTCCGTCTCCCACCCTTACTAAGGCCGCCCCCAACTCTCCCCCCCTTGGGGCTCGCACTCCGAGCGAGCGAGGAGCGCGAGGGCGTGGGGGGGTCTACAAAGCCGCGATGAAGATCTACGACGACCTTACTAAATCCGGCGTTGAAGTTTTGTGCGATGACCGCGATGTTTCCCCTGGCGAAAAATTCGGCGACGCGGATTTAATCGGCGCGCCGCTCCGCCTCGTGGTTTCCGAAAAAACCCTAGCCAAAAAATCAGTGGAATGGAAAGAACGAAAATCGGAAGCGATTAAACTTGTTAAAATATCTTCGCTCAAAAAAGAATTAGCGAAGTATTGTAAGGTTTAGGATTTTCGCAGATTGTTAACGCCTGCCGGCCGCGGCGGGTGGGGATTATCGCGGATACACAAAAACAGCTCCAATGTGCATTGGAGCTGTTTTTTCTTGATTCTTAATTCGTAATTCTTAATTCCCCGATTATTTTCCCTTCAACGCATCCTTTAACGCCTTGCCGGTCTTGAACTTGGCGACGGTGACCGCCGGAATCTGGATTTTTTCCGACGGATTCTGCGGGTTTACGCCCACGCGGCCGGCGCGTTGCTTGGCCGTAAAAGCGCCAAAGCCGGCGAGTACCACTGCAGTACCCTTTTTGAGCTCTTCGGTAACAGTTGAAGTAAAGGCCTCAATAAAATCCTCACCCATTTTCTTGGAGGTGTTAAGTTTCGCGGCCAGCGCGCTCGCGAGTTCGGCTTTGTTCATACTTTTTATATGATGCCAATCTACAAATGATATGCAAATGCTGCAAATATTATTCGCGGCGTTCCCCGCCTTTGGCGGGGCAGGCGCATAAAATTCGCGCGATTGGTATCATTAAATATTAATTTCTTTATAGATTCTTTTTATTTTTTTTGCGCCGAAAGCGCATCCGCCTTTGGCGGAAGCTTTATCTTCCGTTTCAATCAAGACGCCGTTGACCCCGCACCTGCCTTCTTCAATCACATCCATCCGCAACGGCCCCTCGGTTAAATAACCGCTCACAACATCCAGGCTTTGACCCAAAATTGAATCCACCGCGCCAACCATCCCGGCATCGGTAATGTAGGCGGTGCCGCCCGGAAGAATTCTTTCGTCCGCAGTCGGAATATGGCTGTGCGTGCCGATGACCGCGGTAACGCGCCCATCCGCATATCGTCCCATCGCCACTTTCTCGCTGGTCGCTTCGGCGTGAAAATCAACAAAGACGGCATCAAACTTTTCTCCTTCGTATTTCTCCAAAATCTCATCTAATTTTTTAAATGGATTGGAAAGGTCGGCAATCTTTGAAAACACGCGGCCAAGAAGATTGATGATGAGTATATGTTTGGCGCCAACATCCGCAACCGCATCTCCCGCGCCCGGGAAGCCGGTGGGAAAATTAGCTGGCCTTACTATAATTTTATTATATTTCGGATTTTGAAACAAGTCAAATGCCTCCGGCTTGTCCCAAATGTGATTGCCGGTGGTAATAACATCAACGCCGGCATCCAAAATTTCGTTCGCCGTTTTTTCCGTGAGCCCGCAACCATGGGCCGCGTTTTCGCCATTGGCGATAATCAAATCCGGCTTCAGCTCGGTTTGAAGTTCCGGAAGAATCTGCTTAACGGCGCGCCGGCCGATTTTCCCGACCAAATCGCCGAGAAATAAAATCTTCATAATGTATATTGTATTTTGTATCTCGTATATTGTATGGTTCGTCAAATTCACTACCCGTAGAATACGAAATACAATATACTATATACAAAATACAAGCCCTATCTAGCGTACTCTATCACCCTTGTTTCTCTAATCAGCGTGACTTTAATTTCGCCCGGGTAGTTCAACTCGCTTTCAATCTTTTTGGCGATTTCTTTGGCAAGCTGAAAGGCGGCGTAGTCGTCAATTTCCTGCGGCCGGACAAAGATGCGGACTTCGCGGCCGGCTTGGATGGCGTAGACTTTTTCCACGCCGGGGAAAGAAGCGGCGATCTTCTCCAGTTCTTCTAAACGCTTTACGTATTGTTCGTAAGTATCTTTGCGGGCGCCCGGGCGGGCGCCGGAGATGGCATCGGCGACTTTGTTGATAACGGCTTCAATGGTTTTCGGCTTGTCTTCATGGTGGCCGATACAGGCATAGGCGATTTCTTCGGACATGCCGAATTTTTTCATTATATTATAACCGATGTCCGTATGGTTGCCCTGAACATCATGGTCAACGGCCTTGCCGATGTCGTGGAAAAGCCCGCCTTGTTTGGCGATGCTCACATTGGCGCCGAGTTCTTCCGCGAGAACCGCGGAAAGATTGGCAACTTCAATTGAGTGCTGAAGGATGTGTTGGCCGTAGCTGGTGCGGTATTTTAATCGTCCCAAAATTTGCACCAATTTCGGATCAATGCCGGTCACGCCGACTTGGTAAAGCGCGTCTTCGCCGGCTTTTTTGATGTCAAGCGCGAGTTCTCTTTTTGATTCGTCAATCGCTTCTTCAATTCGGCCCGGATGGATGCGGCCGTCCTGGATCAGTTTTTCCAGCGCGCGTTTGGCAATTTGGCGGCGGATCGGCGAGAAGCCGGAAATGGTAATCATCTGCGGCGTTTCGTCAACGATAATTTCCGTGCCGGTCAGTTGTTCAATTACTTTGATGTTGCGGCCTTCCTTGCCGATAATGCGGCCCTTCATTTCATCCGACGGCAGAGACACGGAGCTGGTTGTAGTTTCGGCCGCGTGTGATGAAGCGATTCGTTGAATAACCGGCGTCAAAAGCCCGCGCGCTTTTTCCTCAAGTTCTTCGGAGGTTGTCTGTTCCATTTTTCTAAGGCGCGACATCAGTTCCTCGCCCGCGCTTTTTTCCACGAGTCCCAGCAGTTCCTGTCTGGCGCCGTCAAGGCTTAACCCGGCAATCTTTTGGAGCTTTTCCATTTCCTGGTCGCGGATTTTGTGGACTTCTTCTTTTATTTTTTCCACCTGCTCAACCTTATCGTAAAGCTTCTGCTGTTTTTCTTGGAATTCTAAAAACTTTTGGTCAAATAAGGCCTCGCGATTTTCAAGCCGTTTTTGCGTGTAGAGGAGCTCTTTTCGGCGGCTCTCTTCTTCGCGCTTGCCGTCCTCAATGATTTTTAAAGCGCGGTCTTTTCCCTGAAGGAGAATCTCTTGCTGTTTTATCTTGGCCTCGGCGAGTATTTTTTCCGCGCGCGCTTCGGCCGACTCAACGCTTTTTCTGGCGACGAGTCTACGGAGTAGATAACCGGCAAAGATGCCGATTATAAGTCCCGCGAGTAATGTTATTAAAAGTATTTCCATATTTTTCCGCAACTCCCCGAAGATTCCTCAATGCCAAAACAGACGACTTTAAGTCGCCTGCATTTAAAATTTGGATTGATGATTTAAGATTCATGTCGATTGGGCTCCTCCGTTTTCACTCCAGAAACTTCTTTGAGTTGCGCTAATTAATTAAGGAATTTTGGTCCTTTCGGACTTAATAATATCCTACCATAAAATAAAGTTTTTGGCAAGACCGAATCAAAAAACCGGCTTGGCGGCCGGATTAAACGCAGCTACTGATAATTTTTGAGATAATCTTTTATTTTTTCCATCCCCCGCTCCAAGTCGTCCCACGAGGCGGCGTAGGATAATCGGACGCAACGGTCATCGCCAAAGTCCGCGCCCGGGATGAGCGCGACACCGGCTCTATCCAATAAATCCTCGCAAAATTTTACCGAATCGGTGATGCCGCCGGTATAAAATTTCGCCACATTAAAAAAAACATAAAACGCGCCGTCCGGGATTGCCGCCGCGATTCCCATCTCGCCAAGTTTTTGACAAACAAAATCGCGCTTCTTCTTGAACTCCCCGAGCTTTCCGGCCATCCAGCCGTAGCCGAGCGGCAGGGCGGCAATCGCCGCTTTTTGCGAGAGCGATGAAGGGTTTGAAGTAATCTGGTCCTGAATTTTTTTCATTCCGGCGATCACTTCGGCCGGACCGGCGGCATATCCCAGCCGCCAGCCGGTCATCCCAAAACTTTTGGAAACGCCGTTGATGGTAAGCGTAAGATTCTTGATTTCCACGCCAAGCGAGGCGATGCTGGTATGTTTTGCGCCATCGTAGCAAAAATATTCGTAGACCTCGTCCGAAAGCATAAAAATATTTTTTTCTACGGCCAGGGCCGCGATTTTTTTAAGCTCCCCCTCGGGAATTATCGCGCCGGTTGGGTTGTTTGGACTGTTCACAATAATTAATTTCGTTTTTTCCGTCACCTGCGGCCGAAGCTCGTCGGCTCGCAGAACAAAATCGGCGCCGGTTTTAACGATTACCGGAAGACCGCCGGCTAAATTTATATCTTCAAAATAGCTCACCCAATACGGCGCCGGAAGAATTACCTCGTCGCCCGGATTGACGAGCGCGTGAATCGCCTGATAGACGCACTGTTTCGCGCCGGCCGAGGCGATGATATTTTGCGCTTCATATTCAACGCCGTTCTCTTCCTTTAATTTTTTGATGATGGCTTGTTTGAGTTCCGGCAATCCGTCGCTTGAGGTATAGCGCGAAAAATTTTCGTGAACCGCGCGGATTACCGCTTCCTTGGCTTCGTCGGGAACATTAAAATTCGGCTCCCCGATGCCGAAAGAAATAATTTCTTTTCCAGCGCGTTTTAATTCCAGCACGCGTTTATTTATTACCAGCGGCGATGATTCGCCTATCTTTTGAACACGGCTTGACAACATAGTTTAATTTGGCTTATTATCCCAAACTTCGCTGGGGCCCCCTCTCCTCAATCCTCTCCCACGAGGGGAGAGGAAGTTTATTGAGGATGTTCCCACTAATTTCCCTCTCCCTCGGATGGGAGAGGGTGGGGTGAGGGTGGCGATTGTCTATCCCAAACTTCTCCGATACTTTCCCGTCTCCACGATCAGCTCGGAAAAATCTTTTTTATCTTTAAGCAAGAGAAGCGCGTTGCCAGTCAAGTTTCCGTAAACCATATCTTCGTTGCTCCATGGTTTAAGCTCTTCGTCCAGATATTCTTCCAGATATTCCACATCTTTCGCGACATCTTTCCACGCGCGGTTCATTTTTCCGAGTTCCTCCAAATTATGTTTGTTCAAGAATCTGCCGGCGTACAGAAGATCGCGCCGGAAATTTTTGTAGGTCAGGCGGAACGCCGCGAGCTGTTCCGCGCTCATCTTTTTAATCGCTCGTCCGATGCCGATAAATTCCGGCGGCACGCCCAAGGAGTAGAGCGTGGCGCAAAAAGGGATGGCGCGCGGCAATTTCTTTTTGCCGATCGCCCGCGCGTAGCCGAAGAGTCCGACATGGAGGCGCCGTTCGCGGCGGCGCGGCACGAGCGCGGAATATTTATAGATAAAGGGCGCGAGCTTTTCAACTGTTTTTTGATACTCGCGGACGGCGATGGCGCAAATTTCCTCAATCGTTCTGATCGTTTTTTGGCCGTAAATTTCCGGTTTTAATGTCGGCAGTTTTTTGTTCAGAATCTTCATCGCTTTTTTTACTTCCGCCAGCGGATAATCGTAGCGAAAAGCGGACTGAATATATACCGTTCGCGCGCCGCGGTACTCGTCCAGAAATTCGGGAATATTGTGCGGATTCAGCGCGCCGCGGAAAGGCCGCGCGCCTACGCCGATTGCCGGAAACATCTTGATGCGGTGTTTTTTCGCGAAGACGTATCCTTGCGAGATAGCTGTTTTTGCCGCAAGTACCGCCGGAACAAGGCCGGAATTCAAAGCCGGATCGCTTCTGGCGATATGCAGGCGGACATACGGCGGCGTAAATCCGTAATATTTTTTATGCAGGGCAAAATATTCTTCCAAGATTTTTTCCGGATGCAGGAGATTCGGAATATCTTCTATCAGCGGAAGGATATTTATGTAGTCAAGGATATTTTTATACCCGAAAATTTTGCCGGTCGCGCGCGCGAATTCGGTGAAAGTTTTTTGGATGTAAAACATCTTTTTGCCGGAATCGGTCATCGGCAGGATCACTTCAAAAACCGGCGGATTTTTAAATCCCAGATCTTTGCCGAGTTTCGCGAAGCTCAAAATGGTCATAAACGCGCGCGAGAGCGAGTATTCCGGTTCAGCCCAGATGTTCGGGATGCGATAAGTTAGAAAGATGTCCCGGCCGAGCTCGTGTTTTTTGAAGAAATCATAATGTTCGTTTATCAGCCGTTCCACCACCGCCTCGTCAACATACTTTCCTTCCCAATCCCACAAAAATTCCTCGGTCCCCAAATCGGCAAAGGCACTGAAACATTCGCGCACCTCCTCTTTTGCGGAAATAAAAGCATCGCCGCCCTTGTCCCAGTACGGAACATTGGCGTGGTCGGGATGCTGGGTGCACATTGTCGCCGGAATTTTGCGCATATATTTGAATTTACGCTCCCAAGATATTTTATCAAGCAGGAATGATTAATTCAAACCCGCGATGACATTAAAAGCCCCGTTTTTATCGGGGCTTTATTCAAAATTTTTTTGCGTATTGTTTGATTTCCGCGGACATTTTTTCAAAAACCTGTTTGATCGTCAGCTTTGTCGTGTCAACAATAATATTATTTTTCTTTTTTCCGAGCTCGGTTTGGTAATCATCAACCTCGCGGTCGGTGGAAGGGTCTTTTTCTCCGAGTTTGTTGTATTCCGCGAGCGTCATTCCGCGCTTTTTGGCGAGCGCGCGGCGCATTCCCCCAATATAATACCGTTTCATTTTGAGTTTTTTTCCAGCATCGCGGCAATCGTGCTTTTGCCGGAACCGCCATTGCCGGAAATGGTGAGGATCATAAAAATTTCCAAT
>ERZ1292640.3201-Hain-H43-02um-R1-3201-length-12828-cov-4_pt1 | contig 12828 bp, 16 predicted proteins | sample MGYA00564404_ERZ1292640 | MGnify/ENA primary metagenome ERZ1292640 (study PRJEB36523, sample SAMEA6512636) | groundwater metagenome | collected 2019-01-08 | study: AquaDiva: Metagenomics assemblies of 32 groundwater samples
CGGTTGAGGAGCATGGGTCCCATGTCCTGGGCTACGGCATTGACCATAGTAATCCGGAGCTTTTATCCGCGCTGGAGCAATCCGAACGGGACCGGACGGACGGGGCGCAGAAGACGATAGAAAATTTAAAAAGCCTCGGTTTTGTCGTAGAATGGGAGGACGTTTTGAAAGAAAAAACAGGCTCGGTGGTGGGGCGGCCGCATATTTCCCGCGCCATTTTGCGCCGGCCGGAAAACAAAGCCAAGCTTGGACCTATCTCCACCGTAGGCGAGTTTATTCAGGCCTATCTGCTGGAGGACAGCCCGCATTACCACAAGCGCCGGCATACGAGTTTTAGCGAATCCATAAAACTTATCCACGGGGCCGGAGGAGTAGTGGTGTGGTCGCATCCGGCAATCCAGTTCCCCGGTGACTATGAAGGGCTGGAAAAATTCTTGGGAGAATTATGTAAAGTGGGACTGGACGGCCTGGAAGTTTTTACCTCGGCGCATTCGGAAGATGACGCGGAGTTTGTACAAAATCTCGCCATTGCCAAAAATCTTCTACGTACCGCCGGATCTGATTTTCACGAAGCCAACAGTCCAACGGCTAAAATAGGGGGATATGAGACTTACGGATTTTCCACCGAGGATATTGTGCAAAAACTTGAGGAGGCGATAAATAAAAGAAAACCCGCCTAAATTTTGCCAACTACCGCAAACGTCAGAGGAAGTTGAACGAGCAGGTCAAAAATTAGGCGGGCTTGTGGAAAGGCTGAAAAAGGAATATAACAAAAATAGTACCGGGTAAATAAAACTCGTTTTAGTATAAGGGAGACAAATGGGATTGGGAGACGATGCTGGTACTCGACAGGTTTCCGTCTTTTACGATTGTTGCGTGCCTAAAAACTCTTTCCGGGATGTAATACTTGCCGGAGTTCCATGGGCTAACCACTGCTTCATATCCAACGGTAAAACCTGGTCTCGAGACGATTATCAGGTTATCGAGAGAGTTTTGGAAATTTGGAGAAAAAAATTTCCTGAAAGCACATTTTGTATATTTGTAACCTGTGACCTTTCGTTTCTGGAAGATGAAGGGGGAAAACACCCGGCTGTACTGAGCGGAATCATAAAACACGTGGAAGTGTATCCAATTACTTCCCACCATATTCTTGCGCAGAGAGCCCAGGAAACCATTGCCGGTGTGGAAAGATTGTGTCGGGAAGCGGGGATTGCTACCGCGTAAATAATTTAAGCCGCCTCCACTGATTTGTGGATAAGCGGTTTTTTTAATTTAGGGCTGGGGTAGCAGAGATGGACAATAATCGATTTTTCAGCTATATTACTTCCCATGCCTCATGATACTTTAGTATTTGATTTGGAAACCAAAAAGTCCTTCGCGGAGGTCGGCGGAAAAGACAAAATAAAAGAACTCGGCGTCTCGGTCGCCGGGGTTTATTCGTATTTGCAGGATAAATTTTTTGCCTTTGAGGAGCACGAATTACCCGAGTTTGAAAAAATGTTGGAGACTACGGAGCACCTGATAGGCTTCAATATCAAAACTTTTGATTTGCCGGTGCTGGAGCCGTATATGAAAAAAGTATCTCTGGCCACGATTGCTCTAACAGATATGTTTGAAGACGTGACCAATTTTTTGGGACACCGCGTGGGATTGGCAGGGCTCGCGCAAGCAACTTTGGGGGAATCAAAATCAGCCAACGGTCTGGAGGCGCTCGAATGGTACAAGCAGGGAAGAATAAAAGAAATAAAAGAATACTGCCTGCAGGATGTGAAGGTGACCAAAAATCTTTATGAGTACGGCAAAAAAAACGGTCACGTGCTTTTTGAGTCCTACATAGACCGCAAAGTTCACTCGGTGCCGGTGGCATGGCAGAAGGAAATCCAGCAGACCGTGCCCAAGACGGTGGAGGAGGGATTTAAGCAAAGGAGGCGTCTCGCGATTGAATACGTATCGTCGGAAGACAGCGAGGGACTGGGCTACCACAAAGTCCGTCTGATAGATGTATATAAAATAAAAGGGGCGGAGATTGAGGCCTATTGCCATCTTCGCAAAAGCGTCCGTAATTTCCGGATGAACCGCATCGTCAAAGCGGAGCTGACGGGCGATTCGTACGTGCTCCCGCAGGACTTGCAAAACAGTCTTTTTTAAGCTATATTGGAAAATACTTATGACCGTAGAGGATATAAAATTTCACAGCGAGACGAAAGGTATTTTGACCATAGATCAGGTTTTGCAGGAAATTTCCGGTTTTGTAAAAAGCCAGCCGGAGAGATTCTATAAAATTATTATCGGGACGGATTCGCGCGCGGCGGAACCGTCTTTTTTGGTAACGGCTTTGACCGTCTGGCGCGTGGGCAACGGGGCGGTGCATTTTTGGACCAAAACGGAGGAAAGAAAATTTGCGACAATGCGCGACCGCATCTGGCAGGAGGCGCTCAACTCCATTATGCTCGCGCAGGAAATGCGCACCCATCTGCAAAAAACATTGGGTGATGATTTTTTCTGGGAGGGCAACGAGATTCATGTAGATGTAGGGCACAACGGTCCGACCCGCGATTTGATTGACAGCGTTACCGGCATGATCAAGGGCTACGGCTTTGCGCCGGTGATAAAACCGTATTCTTTCGGGGCGAGTATCGTGGCGGACCGCCACACTTAAATTTCTCGCAAAAATTTTGAGTAGTTGATGTTTGTCATTCTGAGCACATTCGCTACGCTCAGTTTAAACTCCGCGAAGGATATTCTTATATTCTTGTCATTCTGAACGTAGTGAAGAATCTCAGTATAAACTCTGCGGCTCGTCTTTATGTCCAAACAATTTTATGTGTATATAGCCACGAATAAAATGAATACTGTTTTGTATGCTGGCATGACCAATAACCTGGTTAGAAGAATATCCGAACACAAGCAGGGTTTGATAGAAGGGTTTACCAAAAAGTATAAAATAAGTAAATTAGTGTTTTATGAAGTTTTTCCAACCCCCACGGAGGCCATAGTTGCCGAGAAGAAAATAAAGGGATGGATCAGAAAGAAAAAGATTGATTTGATAAGAAGTAAAAACCCGAATTTTGATGATTTGAGTGAAAATTAAGGCAGAGATTCTTCGCCTACGGCTCAGAATGACTTTTTTAGGTTGCCACGAATACTACTGGTTTGTCATCCTGAGAGAAGCGAAGGATCTGCATCACCTTAAACAGTTTTTAGTACAAAAAATAGCTTATCTAAGCCAAAAAGTCATAGAAACATTGACTTTTTTAGTTTTTTGATGTATAATGGGGATATTGAAAAGTTAATAGGTTTATTCACAGAAAGGAGTCTGATTATGGTTTCCGGGATTTTGTTGACAGTACAGATTTTTCTGACGATCGGGATTCTTGTGGCCTTCCACTATGTCTTGTTGGAGCTCCGCGAGAACAACAACCTTCTTCGCCAAAATCTTCTCAAGAGGTAAACCAAGAAAGGAGGGGTATCAAAATGTGGGCATTCGTACGATTTATCATCGCCCAGATCACGGCTCTAGCTACTGTGGGTCTGGCCACCAAGGCTTACTACACAGAGTGGGGTGGTGACTGCTTAGGTTTCTGGTTTTGGGTAGTAGGGTGTCTGTTTGTCGTCGCGGGTATCATCTGGGTCGATGGATTCCGGGAGAGAAGGTTCGGAATTCACTGTTTTGTCGGGGTGTTTTTGGCCCTGACGGTGGTGGTTCGAGACATGCCACCGAGTGACTTCGTGTCCATGATCCTGTGGTTTGTGGCGGTGGGGTATCTGGTGGCGTCTCTGGTGCATGCGATTTTCTCGAGGTACAAGATCAACATCACCTCCCGCTGAACAGCGCGGGTCAACCACAACCTCTTTATATGGAGATTGCAATGCCGAATTGTATTTAGCCCTCACAAAAGGGGGCTGATCAATCCGCGATGAGTCGCGGTTTCCCTAAAAACCTCCAGGGGAGTTAAAAAAGAGGTCGCGGATTTGTATCTCAGGGTATGGGTACCGCGTAAAAAACACCCAACACACTGGAGGCGTCAGAGATAGGGGGCTGTCCCTATCGCAAACAACAGGTGGAGAGTGCATTATGTTCTCTCCACCCCAATTCCCTGTTTTGTCCGCCTTGGGCGGAGAAAGTGGAGAATTGTCCTTCGACAAGCTCAGGATATAAATGGTGAGCCAGTCGATAAATTTATGGTGAGCTTGTCGAACCACTATTCTTTTCAATTCGGGGCTTTTCTGACCCTCTTCGGAGGGCCTCGAATTGAAGGGAGGAACCCCCTTTTGAAAATAAAAATATTTGGAGTGAGTAATTTGTAGTTAGAATCTAACGTTTTTGCATTTAATTTGTTTATTTTGGATCATCGAACTACAAATTACTCAATACCAAGTATTGAGCCTTCAAGTGGAGGGGCAAGAGGGACTTCTTAGGCGGGATTTCGGCAGTGTAATAATTTAACATATAATCACTCCACCGCAATCTTGTACGGAGGATGCACTCACTTTTTTATAAAGGACAAAGTGTTTCTCTTGATTGTCCCCCCACTTGAAGGATTTAAATACAGGGGAAGCTTCGCGCTTCCCCTGTATTTTTTGGTCAAAATCTAATATATTGAAGTTGTTTTGGTCCTCGTAGTTCAATGGATAGAACACGGGCCTCCGAAGCTCGTAATGGCAGTTCGAATCTGCCCGAGGGCAATATGCTGACTTAAAAAACCGCTCCATGGCGGTTTTTTGGTTTTTTGGATAAAATAGATTCTATGAGCAGGAAATACCTTATTCCCATATTATTAGTCCTATTTTTACCAAGCGTGGCCCTAGCGGCAGTTCCAGCCGGCGGATTCAACCGCAACCTGTACTATGGCATGCGCAACAACCCGGATGTAGTGACTTTGCAGGATTTTTTGCGCCGGCTTAATTTTTTCGCCCCCCCGCAATCTACCGGTAATTTTTTTATGGTCACCGTGGACGCGGTCAAGAAATTCCAGCGGGCTAATAACATCACGCCGGTATCCGGTTTTTTCGGATGGAGATCCCGCACGGCGGCTAATAAAATACTGGCCAGCGAAAATACTGCCACAATGGGCAGTACGGGATCCACAGCGACGATTCCCGCCGGTCAGGACTCTCTCTACAAAGGGAAAATAGTCATCGGCTATGCTTCCGGCGGCGGAGCCCTGCCGGAAAACGAATTTATATATATAGAAAACCGGAGCGAGGGAGACAATATAAGCATAACGGGTATGGAGTTAAGCAGCACCAAGGGCGTAAGTTTTACCATTCCTAGAGCCTATTTTCTGCCCGGTATGCTAAACTCAGGAGCGGATGATTCGGTGGTACTCAAGCCCAATGGCCGCGCCATCCTAACCGCAGGCAGGCAGGAAAGAAAAATAAATTTCCAGACCAATCTCTGTACAGGTTATTTTAACGAGACCAGCAAATTTATACCCAAGCCCGCCAACCGCTGTCCGCAGGTGGCCTCCGGCGATCTGCCGGACAATCTTTCCGACAACTGTGTGCAGATAATTCAAAACACCGGAGCCTGCCGCGCTCCGCAAACCGAGGAGCCGATTTACGAAGAAAGATGCTCGCAATATATTGCGAGCCACCTCAATTACAACGGCTGTGTCGCCGATTATCGCGCGAGAACCAATTTTTATTCGGGCGAGTGGCTGATTTGGATGCAAAGAAGCGCAGGTTTTCTGCGGGCTACCCGAGAGACCCTGATTTTAAAAGACACTTCGGGAAAAGAAGTGGACAGATATTCATATTAAATTTTTATGAAGATTTCATTCCATGGCGGAGCGCAGGAGGTGACCGGCGCCTGTCATCTGCTGGAAACCAAAGATGTTAAAATCCTGCTGGATTGCGGTCTTTTTCAGGGAGGCAGAACAATTCAGGAGCACAATTACGAAAATTTTGGATTTAATCCGGCCGAAATTGATTTTTTGTGTGTTTCGCACGCGCACTTGGATCACATCGGACGCATACCCAAGCTGGTCAAAGAGGGATTTAAGGGAATTATATATTCCACCGCGCCGACCCGCGACCTGGCCAGGCCTCTCCTGGATGATGCTTTAGAGCTGGCCGGCAGAGAGGACCGGGAGATTTATACCCGTGAGGATATGGAAAAAGCTTTTTCTTTGTGGCAGACAGCTCCCTATGAAGAAACTTTGGATGCCAAAGGAATTAAATTGCGTTTCCGAAATGCCGGACATATCCTGGGTTCGGCCATGGTGGAAATTTGGGCCGACAATCGGCACCTGCTTTTTACGGGAGATTTGGGCAATATACCCTCCACTCTGCTACCTCCGCCGGAGGTTGTGGCCGGAATAGATATTTTGATTATTGAGTCCGCCTACGGAGGCCGGACCCGCGACATAATCGAAGACAAGTCCTTGAAATTGGAGAGGGCAGTGGAGGATGTCGCCACTCGCCGGGGAGCTCTGCTTATCCCGGCTTTTGCCGCCGAACGAACCCAAGACATCTTGCATATGCTCAACGAAATGGTCCTCTTTAAAAGGACGCCGGAGATGCCGGTTTATGTGGACTCGCCGCTCGCCATAAAAATAACCAAAGTTTTTGAGAAATATCCTTCCTGCTATCGCCAAGAGATAAAAGATCTTTTTCTGAAGCACCCCAATCTTTTTCGTTTTAAAAAACTTATTTTCTCCGAGACCACCGAAGACTCTAAAAAAATAAATGATATCACCCCGCCCAAGGTGATTATCGCCGGCGCCGGCATGATGACCGGCGGAAGGATACTTCACCACGCCCGTCGGTATTTGGGCGACCCCAACAGTATCCTGCTTATGGTGGGTTATCAGGGTTCGGGAACTCTGGGGAGAAAATTGATGGAAGGCGAAAAAGTGGTAAAAATAATGGGGGAGGAGGTGATGGTGAGAGCGGAGATACGGCTGGCTGAAGGTTTCTCGGCCCACGCCGACAATCGCCAGCTGACCGCTTTTGTGGAAACCAACCGCGATACTTTGCAAAAAATTTTTGTGGTGCAGGGAGAGAAGGGGGAGTCCGAAGGATTTGCCCAGCAGGTAAAAGACCGTATGGGTATATCGGCGACGGCTCCGCAAATGCACGAAGAATTTATAATTTAATCTATAAAATATCATCATGGCACAGCCATCACACATGCATCTGAAATATAAAATCTGCGTATCCGGCGCGGCGGAAACCGGACACTGCTCGCCCAATACTCTGGAGCTTACCAAGGAATTGGGAAGGCAGATTATAAAACACAACGCGGTCCTCGTAACCGGGGCGCCCACCGGCACGCCCTATTGGGCGGCTATCGGCGCCAAGGAAGAAAACGGATTTGTCATCGGTCTTTCCCCAGCCTCGTCCGAATGGGAGCATATAGAAAAATACAAACTACCGGTGGACTATCACGACATCATAATTTATACCGGTTTTGGCTACGGCGGACGCAATCTTCTGCTTACCAGATCTTCCGATGCGGTTATTATAACCTGCGGGAGAATAGGGACGCTTAATGAATTCACTATCGCCTTTGAAGACGATAAACCGGTAGGAGTTTTAACCGGGACGGGCGGGATTGCCGATGATATTGAAAATATCCTGCAAAGATCTCACAAAGGAATGGGTAAAGTAGTTTTTGACTCTGATCCGTCCAAGCTGATTGAAAAAGTTTTTGAACTGGTTAAAAAAGACAAGTTTACCGAGATACAATGAATCCCGTTAGAAATGTATGTTGATATTTCATACTAACTAAGATATGGAACTTATAGATAAATGTTAATAGATATAAATTACAGGCCTAAATTTCTAACGGGATGAACAAAACCCTGGAAGCAACTCTAACTTTGGCGGGGATGATAATCGGAGTGGGGATGTTTGGCGTGCCGTTTGCTTTTGCGGCGGCCGGTTTTTGGCTGGGAGTGTTGGAGTTGCTGATTCTCACCGCCGTTACCCTTTCCCTGCACCTGCTTTACGCGGAAGTTGTCTTGGAAACATCGGCGATTCACCGCCTTCCGGGATATATAAAAACATATTTAGGGCCGAAATTCTCGGCGCTGGCCTGGTTTTCGTCTTTTTTTGGCGTATCCGGCAGTCTGCTGGCCTATCTTCTGGTTGGATCCGCTTTTTTGGGTAATATATTTTTATTCTGGGGTATTGAATTTAACAATTTTTTCTGGATGATTTTTATAGTAGTTCTTGTGTCGGCCATAACCTTTTTCCCTCTCCGCAAAGAATCTTTAATCAACGGCATCCTCACTATTCTGCTGATAGTTTTTATTTTCTTTCTGGTGGCTATCCTTCTGCCGCGCGCGGAACTTGCCAATTTTTCGGGCTTTAATATTTCCGAAATTCTTTTTCCCTACGGAGTGTTGCTGTTTGCCCTGTCGGGCGGGATAGTCATACCCGATGTGGTTATTTTAGCCGGTCGTAATCGCGCGAGCTCCCGCAAGGCCATCATCATCGGCTCGCTTCTTCCGGCCATACTTTATCTTTTGTTTGTTATGGCGGTAATAGGGGTATCTGGGCAGGCGATATCGGAGGAGGCTCTGCGGGGACTTCGCCCTTTTGTGGGGCGGGGCACTATGATGTTGGGAAGTCTGGTGGGTTTTCTCGCCGTCTTCACCTCTATGGTGGCTACCAGCAAATATTTTCAGGAAATGTTGAAATTTGATTTCAAAATGCCGGGCCGCGCGGCCTGGGTGGCCGTATCCGTGTTGCCGGTTTTACTGTATGCTTTGGGATTTCAAAGTTTTATACTTATAATCGGAGCCATCGGTGCCGTGGGGGTGGGTATAGATTCGGGGCTTATAATCGCTGCCAACCATAAATTAAGGCGGCGTCTCAATCGGCCTACCTCGTATAAATCTTTTTGGTGGAAAGGAGGAATATTGCTTATGATTTTTGTCGGAGTCATATATGAGCTTTATAAATTTTTTGGATTTTAATAATAGCGACTAGTAATTAGCGAAAAATAGTTATGCTGAAAAACATAAACAAAGTGGTGCGGGTGATAGTAACGGCTGATTTTTTTTATAACTCGGCTTTTGCCGCCTTCGGGCCGGTGTTCGCGATTTTTGTGATAAACAATATCCAAGGGGGGTCGGCTCGCGTGGCGGGGTTGGCCACGGCTATTTTTTGGATAACCAAATCTATTTTTCAGCTTCCCATCGCCAGGTTTTTGGATAAGACGGACGGCGAACGCGACGATTTCTGGGCGATGTTTCTGGGTTATCTTTTCAGCGGCCTCGTGCCTCTGTTTTATATTTTTGCCACCGAGCCGGCCCATCTTTATTTAATCCAAATGTTTTACGGTCTGGTGATGGCCTGGGCGGTGCCCGCCTGGTATTCCATTTTTACGCGCCACGTGGACAAGTGGCGGATAAGTTTTGAATGGAGTCTGGAGAGTGTTTTTGCGGTTGGTATTGCGGCGGCGGTCGCCTCGGCCTTGGGCGGGTATGTGGCCGATATTTTTGGTTTCAAAGTTTTGTTCCTCATTTCCGGCCTGATGTCTATTTTTGCCTCGCTCCTGCTTTTACTTCTCAAAAAAGATTTGCGGACGCGGGCCAAAGACGAGCGGGTGATGCCCGAATTGCCCAAGCAGAGATATTAAGTTAGTTATCAGTTTTCAGTTACAAGTTATTAGTTTGCGGTTAAATTTTTTTATTTGTAGTTTTTATATTTTTACTCTATTCTTTAGGTGAGACTTGATAGTGTTAGGTTCGTTGAAAAAGGAGAAACGGAATGAAAACCTTGGCTGAAATTCTCGTAGTCGGATTGCAGGATTTTAATCGTCTCGAAAGGCCCTCTCGTTCGGACGGAGACGGAGTAGAGGTGATACTCAAGGACTTGCAAGATAAGGGATGGATAATGGTACATGTTTCGTGTAAGGACAAAAAAGGAAAGTACGTGCTTAGAGACTTGGTACATGGCGGACCAATAATGCTGGCCCCAAACTTCTCGGAAATCTATTTTAATTCTCTGGAATTTGCCCGCGTCTGCAGGGATGCTTATCAAGCGGCTCAGCTCGGAGGAGGAGAAGCGCCCTCCATTCTGCAGATAATTGAACCTTCGCCCGAACGGAAAAGAAAGATGTCGCCAGCACCTTTTCCGGTGAGGGTGCTCAAAGATCCTCCAGAAGAACCCGAACCTTGGCCGGGAACTTTGAAAGACCCGCCCGACAGAAAAGAGGCGTGAGATGAAAAAAGATAAGACGAAGACCGGTGGAGTCATTAATCGGCCGAGTGTAGTAGTAGGTCCGGGCGGAAAAGGACTGGATCGTAGTCAGATAATCGGTCCTTCGCCAGCAAGGAAAAAGAAAGGTTTGATATGAAAACCGTCAAAACCGAAAGACCAACTTTTCGTTTTGAACCGATTGATCCAAAACTGGACCGCAAAAAATTAGACGAGGGGCTTGATAGGCTTGCCCGCCGAACCCTTGAGAGAATAAATAGTTAAGACCCGTGGTCAGACCTCGGGTTTTTTTTATTATTTATGGTTTATTTGACTTCGATTGAGTATTGAACTATCATTATATTTAATGAAAAGAAGTTCAAAAATCTATTCTTATTCGGTATTTTACGAAGCTGTTTCCGAGGGAGGCTATGTCGGTTTTGTGCCCGCTTTGCCCGGTTGTCACACCCAAGGCGAGACCCTGGAAGAAACAGAAAAAAATGTCAGAGAGGCCATAGAATTATATTTGGAAAGTTTGACCGCCCATAGGGAGCCTATTCCTTATGAAGGCAAGTCCTTTCAGGGAAAAATAGAAATTCCAGTTTTTTTGTCCCGTTAGAATATATGTCTAAGATCCCCGCCTTAACTTCAAAGCAGATTGTTAAAGTTTTGAAAAAAGCGGGATTTGCGGAGGATCGCCAGAAGGGCAGTCATTTGGTGATGGTAAGTTTAAAAATGGGAGTTCGGACGGTGGTTCCTATGCATTCCAGAAAAACTATCAAAAAATCCTTGCTACATGGAATTATTGCCGACACCAAACTTACTACAAAAGATTTTTTGGACTTGCTTTAGATTGGTTCTTTAAATCTTAAAAAGCGAGGTGTGAGATGAACGGGAAAAAAGAGACTTCTCTGTCCAACAGGATTGTATTACGGTCAAACGCCGAGGGTAAAAGACTCACCGTAAAATTTGCAAACGAAGAGGTTGGGGTAGAAGAGGTCGTTCAGTTTGTCAAAGCTACAGCGGAAAAGTGCGCTAAAACGCACACCGACCCATTCCAGATTAAGGAGGAGTGAGATGAAAATCTGGAAAACTAAAAAAAATCTCACTCTATCTGATCGAGAAGATCCGGTGAGTGAAAAGTTTGTAAGGGTTTTGGACGAAGTGGGGTTTGCCGCAGATCAACTACAGATGATCAACGGAAGGAGTTATTTACCTTTGCCAGCAAGGTTTGATATGAAAACCGTCAAAACCGAAAGACCAACTTTTCGTTTTGAACCGATTGATCCAAAACTGGACCGCAAAAAATTAGACGAGGGGCTTGATAGGCTTGCCCGCCGAACCCTTGAGAGAATAAATAGTTAAGACCCGTGGTCAGACCTCGGGCTTTTTTTATTCCCCTAAAACTGCTAAATTATACCTATCATGCCCCACAAGGAATTCTCCAAAATTTTGCACGAAATGTCCGTGCTTTTGGATATGGAAGATACGCCCTTCAAGCCGCAGGCCTATGAGCGGGCGGCCGGGGCAATAGAAGAGGAAGGTATAGATAATGACGACCTGCGCGCGCGATATAAAAAAGGCGGACTGAAAGCCCTGATGGAAATTCCCGGAGTGGGGCAGGGAATTGCCGAGCATATTGAAGAGTTTTTTAAACGGGGCACTTTCAAAGAATACGAGCATCTGCAGAAAAAATATCCGGTGGATATTGCCGGTCTGACGGCGGTGGAGGGAGTGGGTCCTAAAATGGTCAAAACTCTCTGGCTGGAATTAAAAATAAAAAAGTTGGCTGATTTGGAGAAGGCTGCCAAGTCCGGTCAAATCGCCAAGCTTCCCAGATTTGGCGAGAAATCAGAGCAGAAAATTTTAAAAAGTATTGAGTTTTTAAAGAGCGCTGGCGGGCGCCTGCCCCTTGGGTTTATGCTGGACGAATTGCGGGAGCTGGAGAAAACCATTAAGTCTTTTGCCGAGGTGGAGCAGGCGGCAGTCGCCGGCTCGGCTCTGCGTCGCCGCGAGACCATCGGCGACATAGATATTTTGGCTACCTCCAAACACTCTCCCCGGGTGATGGAGAAGTTTATAAAACTCCCGCAAGTAGCCCATGTCTATGCTACCGGTCCTACCAAGACCAACGTCCGGCTGAAAAATGGATTGGATGCCGATTTGCGCGTGGTGCCGGAGGAATCATATGGGGCGGCCCTTAATTATTTTACCGGCTCCAAAGAACACAATATCAAACTGCGCGAAATTGCCGTCAAAAAAGGCCTGAAACTCAACGAGTATGGATTATTCAAGGGTAAAAAATTTATTGCGGGGCGTACGGAGGAAGAAATATATAAAGCCCTAGGACTGCATTACATAGAACCCGAAATGAGAGAAGACACGGGGGAAATAGAGTTGGCCCAAAAAGAAATGCCGCCGAAACTGCTTGGTTACGATGACCTTTTGGGGGATTTGCAGACGCATACGACCTGGTCGGATGGAGAAAATACTATTGAGGAAATGGCGGACGCGGCACAAAAAATCGGTTTTGAATATTTACTCATAACCGATCACACCAAGTCGCTCGCCATGACGGGAGGGGCTGATGAGAAAAAACTGCTTAAACAAATTGCCGAAATTGAGAAGATAAATAAAAGCGGACAATTCAAAAATTTTAAAATTTTGACAGGGGCC
>ERZ1292640.3202-Hain-H43-02um-R1-3202-length-12823-cov-12_pt1 | contig 12823 bp, 17 predicted proteins | sample MGYA00564404_ERZ1292640 | MGnify/ENA primary metagenome ERZ1292640 (study PRJEB36523, sample SAMEA6512636) | groundwater metagenome | collected 2019-01-08 | study: AquaDiva: Metagenomics assemblies of 32 groundwater samples
GGGGAGCCTACGGAGCTTTGCGCCAGTCCTCGACCCTACTGAAGGCCGCGAAGGCGCTCGGCCTGACGATCCCGCAGTCGCTGCTGCTGCGGGCGGATCAGGTAATCGAATGATGGACCACAAGGAGGGGTGAGATGATCGAGATACCGAGCACGGTGCCCATCAAAGCCTGGACCGATGGCGTCGAGTTGGACCAAGGTGCGCTCCAGCAGTTGTTCAACGTGTCCCGCCTCCCCGTGGTCGGTCCCCATGTCGCCGTCATGCCCGATGTGCATTGGGGCATCGGGGCGACGGTCGGCTCCGTGATCCCCACCACGAAGGCGATTATCCCGGCGGCCGTGGGTGTGGACATTGGGTGCGGGATGATGGCCACGCGGACCAGCCTGACGCTGAACGATCTGGAAGGCCGGCTGCCCGCGATCCGTGACGAGATCGAGCGGACCATCCCGGTGGGCGGCCCTGGCGTCAAGGGCTCGTGGGGTGACACACGGTTCCGGGGCATCCCCACGTCTGTTGAAATAATATGGCGCAACTATCTGGCCAAGCCCTTCGCGGACCTTCACTCCTTGCATCCTAAGATCAAGGCGAACCCTACGGTGGAGCAGTTGGGGACGCTCGGCACCGGCAACCACTTCATCGAGGTCTGTTACGATGAAGAGGGCCGGATTTGGGTCATGCTGCACTCAGGCTCGCGGGGCGTCGGCAACCGCATCGGCACCTATTTCATCCAGTTGGCCAAAGAGGATTACTACCGGCACCACGACTCGAAACTGCCGGACATAGATTTGGCCTACTTGGAGGAAGGCTCCGAGCACTTCGACGACTACGTGGCGGCCGTGGGGTGGGCGCAGCAGTACGCGCTCCTCAACCGGAAACTTATGATGGGCTCCGCCCTGATCGCCCTGCAACGGGCGCTCCCGGACAAGGTTGAAGGGCAGTCCCTGCCGATGGAGGTCACTAGCGAGGCGGTCAACTGCCACCACAACTACGTGCAGCAGGAGACCCACTCCGGCCGCTCCCTGTGGATCACTCGTAAGGGGGCGGTGAGCGCCGGCCTTGGAGAGTTGGGCATCATCCCCGGCTCGATGGGCGTGCGCTCCTTCATCGTGCGCGGCAAGGGCAACCCGGAGTCTTTCATGTCTTGCTCCCACGGGGCAGGCCGGCGCATGTCTCGCGGGCAGGCCAAGCGCCAATTCACCGTCGAGGATCACGCCACCGCCACGGCCGGCGTCGAATGCCGGAAGGATCAAGGTGTGCTGGATGAAACGCCGGGCGCGTACAAGGACATCGACGCGGTGATGGCAGCCCAAGCCGACCTCGTGGAGATCGTCCACACGCTGAAGCAAGTCGTGAACGTGAAGGGCTGAGAATGAACCAACCGCTGAACGTGACAATCAGTAGGACAGCGGACGGGACGGCCGACTATATGCAGATCATGTCGGCCGATCTGATGTCAGTTAACATTGTTCTGATCTCCCCGAAGATCGAGGTCCAGGACGCCCGATCCTATCAGCGGAAAAAGAAGTGAGCCGCCGAGTGTGCTATCATGAACGCCATGGATGAGCCTGTGACCGCTGAGACCGAGCAGATAGAAGCCGCCGAACTCAAGAAGATGTTTGACATGGGGTACGCCACCCATACGTGCCGGGTGGAGTTGTGCCTGGTGACCCTGGCCACGGAGCCGGAGGGCCTGCTCTTTTGCCCCGAGCACTGGTCGAAGCTGCCCAAGGCGTACAAACACACTCTCCTGGAAACCTACGGCGGCCCCGGCTGGACCGAGGCTGTCGAGACTGCGACGCAAGTGCTGAGGGCACAGGAACGCATGATGGAGGACGCTCTGAAAGCGCCTGCCCGCGCGCCCGCCGCATGACCTTGTGCTGGAGTGCGCTGGAATGAACCTGAATGCGCTCCTGGTGGGCACAAATTGGGCACAGTGCATTACCTGAACTGACGGGCGTGCCTCTTTGCACCGTCACTACCCAAGCTCGATGAGTGACTTCCTCATGCCGAGAATCGTGAAAGTCGTGACCCGGTAGAACTGCAGGAACCACGCGGCGGCCTCCGGACTGTCGTCGGCTCGAGCCAGACGATAGCAGAAGGCGCCGACTCCGGTAGAGAACTCGGGTGCGTTCCCCAATAGCTCGCCCGCGACCCTCTCGGTCAAGTTGTCCCAGGTTGGCCCCATGCTCGTCGTGAACACCCCCGGGGGGTGTCTCTGAGGTGGGTGGTCGGAAGTGGCAAGCCTCGGAGCACGCGGGGTCAGCAGGGCAGGCACCCCGAGAAGGACCCCCTGTCACCTGTTCCGAATGGGCGAAATGGCTGGTTGGAGGGCGCGCGGCTCACTCAGCAGCATAAGAGAGAGGAGAAAATGGCTCCATATCGGAAATTCCAGTCAACACGATCGAGCCCTCCTGAAGGAGGGACCGCTGTGCCGAAGACGACGCAGCTCACCCTCACACTCGAGTCGAAGCCGGGAGTCCTGGCCAAGATCTGCCAGGCGCTGGCCGGCGCCGGCGTGAACATCACCGCCATCTGCGCTGCCGAGACGGCCGGGCGGGGCAAGATCCGCATGGTGGTCAGCGACCCCGCGCGCGCCAAAGAGGCGCTGAAAGCGGCCAAGCTCCGCTGCGGCGAGGAAACGGCCCTCCAGTTGACGCTGGACGATCGCCCGGGGGCCCTGGCGCGCGTGGCCGAGAAGCTCGCCGCCGCCAAGATCAACATCAAGTGCGCCTACGCCACCACCGTCGGACCGGGAGGGACCGCGACGGTCGTCCTCTCTGTGGCGAACGCAGACAAGGCGGCGGCGGTGCTCGGAGGGTAGCGGATCTCCGCATGCAGCTCAAGCGTGAGGCCGTGGAGCAGATGATGTCGGAGCGCCCGCCGGATACGAGGCTGGAGGACGTGCTGGAGGTCTTCGAGGTCTTCGCCAGCAGCTCCCTCACCGACGAGGTGTATATCCTGGAGCCAGATGAGAAATCGCCCGAGGCCACCCATAACCAACCCCGTTGACGGGGTGCCGCACGAGTTCTATGAACCAGGTCTTCATGAATTGGATGGACGACTGCAGGGGGGAGTCCCGTTTCGGCTCCTTCATGGCAGCCGTTGGGCGGCGGCGATGACGGGCAGAGGTAGCGGAGATCGGGTGTGGGAACGATCTAAGTTGATGGCTTAGGAGTGTAGCGATGGCAAGGTGCGAAGCTTGCGGAAGAGAACTCAAGGACGAAGCGCAGCGATTCTGCAGCGACGAGTGCCGCGGTGTCTTCATGAAAAGATCGAGGCAGGGTACACCGAGGTCCCCCGGACGAACCGCCGCAAGAAGGCGGCGCAGGCGTGGACGCTGAAAGTCAAATTGGGGCACGACTCGCGCCCTCCCGCGCAAGGTCTTCAGGAATCACGAAGGCAGGGAGGCGCGTTTGGACACCGATCACCTGCACGCCAGTCGACGTCGGGGAACGACGGGTCTATCGAGCGAGCGGCGCGGCCAACGGCGGCGAAATCATCAAAAGCCTGGGCCAAGCCCAGGCTTTTGATCTCGGTGGTGCAAGGGCCCGCTTTGCTTTGTCGGCAAACAGGCCGCTCGAGTTCCGGTTCGAGATCACAGCCTGAACCCGTGTTTCAACCCCTAAGGTTCGAAGCAAAACCTTAGCGGCCCCAGAACTGATTGTTCTAAGGAGCCCTCCGCCGCCGCGCGCCGGCTGTCACTTTCGAGGAACAGTTGGGATGTTGTGCTTCTGGGCGCAGGTCAAGTGGGCAATATGGCCCGGCGTATGGGGCTCGTTGACGGACTTGTCCTTCTCGTCGATCATCTTGTGGCAGTAGACGCAGACCGCGAGGATGGGCATGTCGCACCTCCGTGTGCTGTCTTGGCCCCTAGTCGAGGCCGCCAGGACGCGGCACCGCCTGTACCCTGGGGGTTCGTATCTTCGAATCGCGCCCCGATCCTGTCAAGCTAAGTGCATGGCGGTTACCGCTTCGGTGGGCCACCTTCTCTGGCCTTTGGGAGTGACGCCAATCTAGACGTCGCGAATACTTCTGTCAAGGTCCTCTCCCCGATTCCTCGTCTTCCGGCGAAGTACCCAGCGCGTCGGATCGTCTTTGCAGCGGGAGATGTACACGCGGCGCTTACCTCCAGCCAGTGGCGCCGCCTGGACGATCGAGGCGAAGTCTAGAACCGGGAAGATGAAGAAGTCACCGCGGTATTCATCATCCTCGGAATCACGTACGCGATGTAGAGCTTCTGGCTGACGTTGTCGAACTCACCGTCCTTGAAGAAGCGCCAGGATGTCACATCGAAGAGACGGCGCTCCCAGGCTGGGCCGACTCGGTACAGCTTCCCGAACTTGACCTGTACCTCCCGGTAGACGGCGGAGGCGCCTGTAGTCCGGCGCAGGATGAGATCGACCTTGTCGACGTCTAGGAACCGGCTGTAAGGATTCCAGCCCTTTTGGAAGAACTCGAACTTGGCATAGGTTTCGCCGAGGACCTCGTAATGACCAGCTTTGCGGCGAAGTTCTGGTTTCACGTCGAGTCCGGGGCGCCTAACTACTGAGTACGCCGGTCAGCCTATCCCGTTTGTAAAACCTCTACTGGTTGCGGCGATTCTCCCGTTCTTTCGCGGACGTGTCAAGGTCCTCCATAGAAGCCGGTTGCCGACAAACACCGGTCAGCCTAATCCTGTTAGGGTCGCGGATGACCCGGACTCACTCCAAGCTCGTCGGCAGGGCTACGGATTCCTTTTACCCCTTCGATTGAGGACATGGGTATAAATAAGGTGCCATGGCCCCGTGCATCCCCAGGCGGGATGCGGTGGCACTTTGAACAAAGCCTGGCGGACACCGCGGGTTCAGGTCGTGATCTCGAAGCGAAAGTCCAGCGCCCTGTTTGCCCACAGGTAATTGCGGGCCCCCGCAACCAACTGCTCGAAAGCACCGCCTAGAGGCCCGGCCAGAAACCCCGGATTCAGAACGCACCGTTGCGGGGGGTGGTGCGCTAGGACGGGGCCAACACCATCGCCGATGTGGGCGGGCACGCAGGGGTTTGGGAGGACCAATGGGCGTGACGGGGCCGAGCAGGACTGGACGACGGCCAACCCGCCTGGGAGGCAGGGGGGCTCAGCTAGCCATGGCCGCCTCCCGGCCCCAAACCAGGGAAAGATTCGCGACCGCAGCGGCCCAGAGCCAGTGCGCCCGCGTCTTGGCACGCCCGAAGTAGCGAGCACTGCCGACCCCGAGGTTCTTGAGGCGGCCGATGGCGTGCTCCACCGCCATGCGCTGGCGCAGCAGGGCCCGGCCCTCCTCGCTACGCGCGTATCGCTCTCGCCGACGGCGTTCGTGAAAGTCCGGCGGCACCAGCAGGGTACGCGCCGCGGCCGTGGTGCAGGCGGGCTTCAGGGCGCAGGCGCCGCAGCTCTCGGAGGACCACACGTGCAGGGTGCCGTCGCCCCGGCGCTTCACCTGGGCCGACGCGACCCCGGCGGGGCACTGGGCTGTGTTGCCATCCTCACTCACCTGGAAGGCACCAGGTCCGTGACGGCCCTCGGGCGGCGACGGCATCTTCGTCACCAGCTCGACCTCGGCGTCGTGCGCCTGCGTGAGGCCGATCCGGCTGCTGTACGCGGTGTCGCCCAGGGCTTGCTCGACGGGCTGGCCGGCGATCTGCTGGGTCTGATCCAGGAGCGCCTTGACCTGGGCGCCAGCCGCTTCTGCAGGCTGGTCGGGATTCGACGGGGTTTAGCGACGTTCTTCTTCGAATCGTCGGAGTGCCTTTGTCACCGTCTTATCGGTGACGCCCAGGCCCCGCGCGATCGCAGAAGCCGAAAGCCCGAGACGGCTCAAAATGCTTGCCTTTTTAGCTATTTGTTGGTACTTGAATGGAGGCCTTGTTTCGGTGAGCGAAAACGCTAGCGGCAGCTCGGCAACGGTTCGAATTGGTTGCGATCGCGTCCACCAATTTTCCCCACCCGATGCGCCCCTCACCTCTTCTCCTCTCCCCGGCGGGGAGAGGCAGGGTGAGGGGCGCGGGGGAAAAGTTTCTCCCCACTCCCCGGTGTTGCTAGAATACCCCTCACCTGGAGAGACGGGGTATGCGGCGACAGCTCCTCGCGTGGTGCATCTCCCTCCTGTGCCTAGGCTTTCTCTGGCACGAGGCCGAGGGGCGGAGCCTACTCGTCGCGGCCGAGGCGCGCCAGGGGACCCTCCGCGGTCAGCTTCCGGTCATCCAGGGTGACGAGGGAGTGTCCTATGTCTCGCTGGATCGGCTGGCCCGCCTCCTGAAGCTCAAGGGAACCTGGTCCGTAAAGGCCAGGACGGCCACCCTGAAGGTGGATTCGAAGACAGTGAGCCTCACGCGGGACCGGGCGCAGGTGCTCGTCGGTGGCAAGCCCCTCACCCTCGGGGCGCCGCCGCGCATCCTGTCGGGCGGTTGGGTGGTCCCCGAGGAGTTCCTCACGCGCGTCCTCCCCAAGCTCTACGCCTCCGTCAGGGTGGCGGACGCGGAGGTCAGGCCGCCGGTCAAGCCGGCGCGGGCCGCCGCCGCCCTGGAAGACCTCCGATTCCGGTCGTATCCCTCCTTCACACGCGTCGTGCTCGAAGCGAGCGCCCCGTTCGGCTTCCAGCTCCAGGACGGCAAGGGCGACGTCCGGGTGCGGCTCAGCGGCCTCTCGCTGCCGGGGCCGCAGGTCGAGGAAGTGGGCGACGGGCTTGTGAAGGAGATCCGCGTGGCGCCGGCGGGGCGCGACGCCGAGCTCAGCGTGAGCCTCGAGGGCGCCCGCGGCGAGATCAAGGCCCTGACGCTCCAGGATCCCTACCGGCTGGTGCTGGACATCCATAGCGCCAGGCCGGCCCCAGCGCGGGGCGCGCTCGGCGGCCCGGGGGAGGCGCTGCGGCGGATCGTGCTGGACGCGGGCCACGGCGGGTTCGACCCGGGCGCCGTCGGCCCCGGCGGCCTGCAGGAAAAGGAGGTGGTGCTGGACGTGACCCGGCGCGTGGCGCGCCTGGTGGAGGAGGGGCTCGGCATCAAGGTGGCGCTGACCCGGACGGGCGATCACTTCGTTCCGCTGCGCGACCGCACCCAGTTCGCGAACAAGGAGCGCGCCCAGCTCTTCGTGTCCATCCACGCCAACGCCCACCGGGACCTGGGCTCCGAGGGCATCGAGACCTACTTCCTCTCCTCCGAGGCCACGGACAACGACGCGCGCCAGGTGGCCGCGCTGGAGAACGGGGTCATCCAGCTCGAGACGGGCAACTCCCAGTCGAGGATGGATATCCTGAAGACGATTCTCTGGGACCTGGCCCAGTCCGAATTCCAGGAGGAGTCCAGCCACCTGGCGGAGACGGTCCAGGACTCCGTGACCCGGACCCTGCGCATCGCCAACCGCGGGGTGAAGCAGGCCGGCTTCTACGTGCTGGGCGGCGCCGCCATGCCCGCCATCCTCGTCGAGATCGGCTTCGTCACCAACAAGAAGGAAGAGCGGCGGCTCATGGACGCCCAGTACCGAGATCGCGTGGCCCGGGCGATCTACGCCGGCATCGCGGAGTACAAGCGCCGCTACGACCAAAAGATGGGCGTCGCGGAGGTCCCGAAGTGAGCCGTCCCGACGGGCGCCGCCCGGACCAGCTCCGCCCCATCACGCTGACGCGCGACTTCATCCGGCACGCCGAGGGGTCGGTGCTCGTGGAGTTCGGCGCCACCCGGGTGATCTGCACGGCCTCCGTGGAGGACAAGGTGCCGCCGTTTCTCCGGGGGCAGGGCCAGGGCTGGGTGACCGCCGAGTACGGCATGCTGCCGCGCTCCACCGCGACCCGCACGCCGCGCGAGACCACCCGGACCGGCGGCCGATCCCAGGAGATCCAGCGTCTCGTCGGGCGCTCGCTGCGCGCGGTCGTCGAGATGGCCAAGCTGGGGGAGCGGACCTTCTGGGTGGACTGCGACGTGATCCAGGCCGACGGGGGGACGCGCACGGCGGCGATCACGGGTGGCTTCATCGCGGTGGCGGACGCCTTCGCCAAGCTCGTCGAGGTCCAGCGGCTCCCGAGCCTCCCGCTCCGCGACCAGGTGGCCGCGGCGAGCGTGGGGGTCGTGGCGGGGACGGCGGTGCTCGATCTCGACTACCCGGAGGACTCCTCGGCCGAGGTGGACATGAACGTGGTGATGACCGGCTCCGGCGAGTTCGTCGAGATTCAGGGGACCGCCGAGCAGGTCCCCTTCGGCCCCGACCGCCTGCAGGAAATGCTCGCCCTGGCCCGGCGCGGGATCGAGCAGCTCGTCGCCCTCCAGCGGCGGGCGTTGGCCGCGCGTGGGACTCAAACCTTCAAGCTCTAGGCCGCGTCTGGTCGTTGCCACCCTCAATCCAGCGAAAGCGCGGGAGCTGGCCTCCCTGCTCGGCGATATTCCCTTCGAGGTCGTGGGCCTCTCGACCATCCCCGGCGCCGCGCTCCCGCCCGAAGGCGACGACTCCTACCGGGCGAACGCGCTCGCCAAGGCGCGGGCCGCCGCCCGCCTATCGGCCGCCGTGGCCCTGGCCGACGACTCGGGGCTCGAGGTGGACGCGCTGGACGGGCGGCCCGGGGTGCGCTCGGCCCGCCACGGCGGCGCCAGCCTCTCCGATGCCGACCGCTGCGCGGCGCTCCTGGCGGAGCTGCGCGGGGTCCCTCGCGAGCGGCGCACGGCGAGATTCAGGTGCGTGATCGCCTTGGCCTCACCCAACGGCAGGGAGGAGGTCGTCGAGGGCGTGGCGGAGGGGATTATCACCGACGTGTCCCGGGGGACGGAGGGCTTCGGCTACGACCCGCTCTTCTTCTATCCACCCCTGGGCCAGACGTTCGCCGAGCTGGATCCCGCCGTGAAGAACCGGGTGAGCCATCGCGGCAAGGCCCTCGCGCTCGCCCGGGAGGTGTTGAAGCGCTGGGTGTCGTAAGATATACTCTGGCGTAATTTTTCGGGGTGTGGCGCAGCCTGGTAGCGCACCTGCCTTGGGCGCAGGGGGTCGGAGGTTCAAGTCCTCTCACCCCGACCAACTCATGACGACGCGGGTCCTGGCCCTCCTGCTGTTCCTCCTCCTCGCCCTCGGGGGAGGCCTGCCGGCGCTGGCCAATAACTGTCCCCTTCAGATCCAGCGTGCCGAGGAGCTGATCAAGAAGGCCGAGCGGGGGAAGCTCCCCCCGGAGGCCCAGGCACTCCTGGAGGAGGCGCGGAAGCTCGTGGCCGAGGCTCGGGCGAACCACGAGGGCGCGAAGGGGAAGCCGGACCACGCCGACGCGATCCGGAAGGCGAAGATCGCCCACACCCTCGCCGAAGAGGCCGCCACCCTTGCCGGGCCGTAAGCGTCGGGAACCAGAGAGGAGAAATTGAGCATGGCAGAGACGATCACGCTCACCGCGGAGGACCGCCACCAGCTCGCCGCCTACCGGGTCGCGCCGTCCGGCCCGCCCCGCGCCGGCCTGGTCGTGGTTCAGGAAATCTTCGGCGTCAATTCCCACATCAAGAAGGTGTGTGACGGCTTCGCCGCCGATGGCTACGTCGTCATCGCGCCCGCGCTCTTCGACCGGGTCGAGCGGGGCTTCGCCCTCGGGTATCGCCCGGAGGACATCGAGCGAGGACGCTCGGTCAGGGGAAAGATCGACCTGAACGATATGGTGAAAGACGTGCGCGCGGCGGTGCGGGCGCTGGCGACTGGTGGGACGAAGGTTGGCGTCGTGGGCTACTGCCTCGGCGGCACGCTGGCCTGGCTCGCCGCCACCCGGATCGACGGCATCGCCTGCGCGGTCGGCTACTACGGCGGCGGGATCGCCGATCACGCCGCCGAGCCGCCGCGCTGCCCGGTGCTGCTCCACTTCGGCGAGACCGACCAGTCGATCCCGCCCGAGCACCATGCCCGCATCAGGGCCGCCCACCCGAAGGTGCCGATGCACCTCTACCCGGCCGGTCACGGCTTCAGCTGCGACGAGCGCGCGAGCCACGATGCGGCGAGCGCGACCCTCGCGCGGCAGCGGACGCTCGACTTCCTGCGGGCTCACATCGGGTAGGCTGGTGTATCATAAGTGCCTGATGCGCCTGTAGCTCAGCTGGATAGAGCGTCGGACTTCTAATCCGAGGGTCGGGGGTTCGATTCCCTCCAGGCGCACCAGAAAATCAAGGGACTTACCATCCAGGCGGCTATTCCGCAGCCGTCCTACATGGCCAAGACTTCGCCAAATTGCTTAGTCACTCACCCCGTCGTCGTGCCGAGCCTGATGAAATCGCGTCGAGAGGCATCCATGTCTGCCTCCCCCTTGGTCTGCGAGGCACTGCATCGTGACAGAGGCAAGCGCCCCACAAGCGAATGAGTCGGGCCAGCGAGCGGGGATGTGAGACGATGACAGCCTATGCCATTCTCATCTTTCGGGCTTCACCCCGATCTCCTCCGCGGCGTCAAGGAGATGGGCTTCACCCGCCCCACCCCGATCCAGCAGGACGCGATCCCCCCGGCCATGGAAGGCCGCGACGTGCTCGCCTGCGCCATGACGGGCAGCGGCAAGACGGCGGCCTTCGTGCTGCCCATCCTGCACCGCCTCATGCCCAAGCGGCGCGGCGTGACCCGCGCGCTGATTGTCACCCCTACGCGTGAGCTGGCAGCCCAGATCGAGGAGCACCTGAGCCAGATGGCCATGCACACGCCGATGTCCGGCGCGGCCGTCTTCGGCGGCGTCGGCATGGGACCGCAGGAGCACGCCTTCCGCACGGGGGTGGACGTGATCGTCGCCACGCCGGGACGGCTCCTCGACCACTTCCGCTTCCCCTACGCCAAGCTCGAGGGGCTCGAGATCCTGGTGCTGGACGAGGCGGACCGGATGCTCGACATGGGCTTCCTGCCCGACATCCGCCGCGTCCTCAAGCACCTCCCGCCGCGCCGCCAGACGCTCTTCTTCGCGGCGACGATGCCGCCGCCCATCATGACGCTGACGCGCGAGTTGCTGCGCCGGCCGGCGATGATCAACCTCGAGCGCAAGGCGGCGCCCGCCGTGGGCATCACCCAGGCCGTGTACCCGGTCGCCCAGGACGTCAAGTCCTCCCTGCTGCTGGAGCTCATCAAGCGGGGCGAGATGAAGAGCGCGCTCGTCTTCACGCGCACCAAGCACCGCGCCAACCGCCTGGCCGACTTCCTCTCGCGCCACAGGGTCAACTGCGAGCGCATCCACGGCAACCGGAGCCAGGCGCAGCGTACGGCGGCGATGGAGGGCTTCAAGCGCGGCCGGTTCCGGGTCCTCGTCGCCACCGACATCGCCGCACGCGGCATCGACGTCGAGGCCCTGAGCCACGTCATCAACTTCGACGTACCGGCCGTGCCGGAGGACTACATCCACCGCGTCGGGCGCACCGCGCGCGCGGAGCTGACGGGCGACGCCTTCACCTTCGTCTCGCCGGAGGAAGAAGGCGATCTCTCCGCCATCGAGCGCGTCGTGGGCAAGCGCCTGCCGCGGGTGGTGCTGCCGGACTTCGACTACAGCCGGCGCGGGTCGGAGAAGCTCGAGGTGCCGCTGGCGGAGCGCATCGCGGCGATCCGTGCGCGCAAGACCGAGGACCGCGCCCGCGCCAAGGCGAAAGCCGAGCGGCGGGGCCAGGTGCCAGCGGCCCAGGGCCAGCGGCCCGGCGCTCAGCCCCCGTCCCATGCCCGCCCCGGGCAGCATGGACGCCCGTGGCAAGGGCAGCGCCCCATGCGGCGCCGGCCCGGCGGCCGCTAGCCGGCGCCGGGTGCTTCGGCCAGCCAATAGGCCACGGTACGCCAGAAGGAGCCCCGGACGCCGAGGCAGAGACGCCCTCCCATCCGTTGCTTCCCCAAGGTCCCGGGCGTGGCTGCTGTGCGGGAATTGTGCGGGGACAGGTGCGGACCAGGCCCAAAGCGGCCCAAAGCCGACGACCGCCTACGGCGCCAATCATTAGGAAATTCTTGGGTATTCTTGGGTTCTGTGGGGGAACTGGCGGGACTTCCAACTAATCCGAGGGTCGGAGGTTCGACTCCTCCCAGGCGCACCATTCCTCCGTTGACGACCCCCTCCGCCTGGGCAGGATTATGGACAAGAGTTCGCTTGAATCCCAGACAGGTCCTGACTATAATTATGGTCAGAACCCATGGCCCGGCGGGCGCCCTATGACCTTGTGTACGACCCGGAAGTCGGGCAGCACCTCCTGGCAATCGAGCGAAAGTACCACTCACTCATACGCCGCCAGATCGAGAGGCAGCTCAGGTACCAACCGGAGGTGGAAACGCGCAATCGAAAGTCGCTTCTGCGTCCATCGGCCCTGGGTTCGGTGTGGGAGCTGAGGTTCGGGCCGGATAATCGCTTCAGAGTGTTCTATCGGACGGATCGGGCCCTCCGGCAAGTCCACATTCTCGCCGTAGGGGTCAAGGTGAAGGACCGACTCCTTCTGGGCGGAGAGGAGTTTGAGCTATGAAGATTGCCCCGCTGGCTGAAGTGAAGGCTCGCCTCAGTGCCTATATCGAGATGTGTGTCGAGGGACCGGTTATTGTCACGAAGAACGGCCGGCCCGCTGCCGTCCTACTGGCGGTTTCCGATGAGGAGGAGCTGGAGCGTCTCGTTCTCGCGCATACACCGAGGTTCATGGCGATGTTGGCGGCCGCCGAGCGGAGGATCAAGAGGGGACGTGGCGTCAAGCACCGTGAATTCTGGAAGAGCGTTAAGAAACGGTGACCCAACCATAATTTTGAGGCGACGTCCGCCGGCCAGGGAGGACCTGTTCACTGTGCGGGATTTGTGCGGGGACGGATACGGGCGGGACTTCTAATCCGAGGGTCGGAGGGTCGACTCCTCCCAGGCGCACCACACTT
>ERZ1292640.3203-Hain-H43-02um-R1-3203-length-12821-cov-7_pt1 | contig 12821 bp, 10 predicted proteins | sample MGYA00564404_ERZ1292640 | MGnify/ENA primary metagenome ERZ1292640 (study PRJEB36523, sample SAMEA6512636) | groundwater metagenome | collected 2019-01-08 | study: AquaDiva: Metagenomics assemblies of 32 groundwater samples
TTCATCTTGGCGTCGAGCGCCAGCAGGTCGCCGCTCTTGGTGACGATCAGCGGGTTGATCTCGAGGATGGAGGCGTCGGTGGCGAGGAACGCCGTGTAGAGGGCCATCATCATCTTGACGCCCTTCTTGAGCGAGTCGCCGGTCAGGCCGAGTGCGAAGCCGAGTTGCTGGGCCTGGAACGGCTGCAGGCCGACGCCGGGGTGGATGAAGACCTTGTGGATCTTCTCGGGAGATTCCTCGGCGATCTTCTCGATCTCCACGCCGCCCTCTTTGCTGACCATGAGGACAATGCGCTGCGAGGAGCGGTCGACGACCAGCCCCAGGTACAGCTCGCGATCGATCGCCAGGCCCTCTTCAACAAGGAGGCGCGAAATCCGCTGGCCGTCGGGGCCGGTCTGGTAGGTCACGAGGGTCTTGCCAAGCAGTTCACGCGCAACGGTCTCCGCTTCCTCGGCCGACTTGGTGAGCTTGACGCCCCCTGCCTTGCCGCGGCCACCCGCATGAATCTGCGCCTTGACCACCGACACGGGGCCGCCGAGACGCTTGGCGATGTCATGAACTTCTTCGGGCGTGAACGCCACTTCCCCGCGGGGGACCGGCACGCCGTACTTGGAAAGAACAGCTTTGGCTTGGTACTCGTGGATTTTCATGTAGGACGATTAGTTTATTACACGGCGCCCCATAAAGGGGCGCCCTACGGGGTGCTAATATTAGGAGTTGGGCACCACCTTAATGACACCCCAGAAGGCACTTTCATCATCCGTCGGCTCTAAATTCCTCATCGCGCTCACCGGCCTGTTCCTGTTCCTCTTCCTGGTCGCCCACCTCGCGGGCAACCTGTTGTTCATTGCCGGCCCGGACGCGTTCAACCACTACTCGCACACGTTGATCAGCAACCCGCTGATTCTCGTTGCCGAAGCCGGCCTCGTGGCCATCTTCCTGCTCCACATGTTCAAGACCGTCACCCTGGTCCTGGCCAACCGTGGCGCCAGACCCGAGCGCTACGCCGCGCACAAGTGGGCCAAGAGCAAGAACGACCGCAGCCGCAAGAGCCTGTCGTCGACCACGATGATCCTGACGGGCACGATCACGCTGCTGTTTGTCGGAACCCACCTGGTCACGTTCAAGTTCGGCCAGTACTACGAGACCGCCGAGGGCATTCGCGACCTGTACCGGCTGCAGCTGGCGGTGTTCAGCGACCCGACCTACGTGGCCTTCTACCTGGTGTGCATGAGCGTGATTGGCTTCCACCTGTGGCACGGCATTTCGAGCGCCGCGCAGTCGTTCGGCCTCGACAGCCCCCAGTGGACGCCTCGCATCGTCTGGACCGGCCGCCTGTTGACCGCCGTCATCACCGCGGGCTTTGCCCTGCTGCCGGTCTTCACTTTCGTCGTGGGGCGTAACTGACATGGCTCTTGACTCCAAAACGCCCACCGGACCGATTGCCGACAAGTGGGACCGCCGCAAGTTTGAAAACAAGCTGGTCAATCCGGCCAACCGCCGCAAGTTCCAGGTGATTGTCGTGGGCACCGGCCTGGCCGGCGCCTCGGCGGCGGCCTCGCTCGGCGAGCTGGGCTACCCCGTGAAGGTGTTCGGCATTCACGACAGCCCCCGCCGCGCCCACAGCATTGCCGCCCAGGGCGGCATCAACGCGGCCAAGAACTACCGCAACGACGGCGACAGCGTCTACCGGCTGTTCTACGACACCATCAAGGGCGGCGACTACCGCGCCCGCGAGGCCAACGTCTATCGGCTGGCGCAGGCGTCGGTGAGCATCATCGACCAATGCGTGGCCCAGGGCGTGCCGTTCGCCCGGGAGTACGGCGGGCTGCTCGACAACCGCTCGTTCGGCGGCGCCCAGGTGTCGCGCACCTTCTACGCGCGGGGCCAGACCGGCCAACAGTTGCTGCTCGGTGCCTACCAGTCGATGATGCGGCAGGTCGATGCCGGGACCGTCACCCTCTACCAGCGGCGCGAGATGCTCGATCTGGTGGTCGTCAACGGCCAGGCCCGCGGCATCATTTGCCGCAACCTCCTGACCGGCGAGCTGGAATCGCACGAAGCCGACGCGGTGCTGCTGTGCACGGGTGGCTACGGGACGGTGTTCTACCTGTCGACCAACGCCGTGAACTCCAACGTCACGGCCGCGTGGCGCGCACACAAGCGCGGCGCCTACTTTGCCAATCCCTGCTTTACGCAGATCCACCCGACCTGCATTCCGGTGAGCGGCGACCACCAGTCCAAGCTCACGCTGATGTCCGAGAGCCTGCGCAACGACGGCCGCGTCTGGGTGCCGAAGACCCAAGGCGACAAGCGGCCACCGGCGCAGATTCCCGACGCCGAGCGCGACTACTACCTCGAGCGGCGGTATCCGGCATTCGGCAACCTGGTGCCGCGCGACGTTGCGTCGCGGGCCGCCAAGGCGGTGTGCGACGAGGGCCGCGGTGCCGGCGACTCGGGCCTCAGCGTTTACCTGGACTTCGCTGACGCCATCAAGCGCAGCGGCATCGACACCATCAAGGCGCGGTACGGCAACCTGTTCGACATGTACACCCGGATAACGGACGAGAACCCGTACCAGGTGCCCATGCGCATCTACCCTGCCGTGCACTACGCAATGGGCGGCCTGTGGGTGGACTACAACCTGCAGTCCACCATCCCCGGGCTGTTCGTGCTGGGCGAAGCCAACTTCTCGGACCACGGCGCCAACCGGCTGGGCGCCAGCGCCCTGATGCAGGGCCTGGCCGACGGCTACTTCGTCGCGCCCTACACCGTGGCCAATTACCTGGGCGGCACGCCGCTGCCACCGGTCAAGGCCTCGCACGACGCCTTTGGGGCGGCCAAGGCCGAAGCCCAGCAGCGCATCGACAAGGTGCTGCAGGTCAGGGGCAAGCGCACCGTGCGCGAGTTCCACCGCGCCATCGGCGCCATTTGCTGGGACCACGTCGGCATGGCCCGCACCGAAGCCGGGCTGTCGGACGCGATCACGCAGATCCGCAAGCTGCGCGAGGAATTCTGGCAGGACGTCACCGTGCCCGGCGACGCCAACAACCTGAACCCCGGCCTCGACTACGCCGGCCGGGTGGCGGACTACATGGAGTTTGCCGAAGTGCTGGCGCTCGATGCGCTGGAGCGCCGCGAATCGTGCGGCGGCCACTTCCGCGAGGAATTCCAGACCCCTGACGGCGAGGCCCTCCGCAAAGACGACGAGTATTCGTACGTGGCGGCGTGGGAGTTCAAGGGCGTCGGCGCACGCCCCGAACTGCACAAGGAAGCCCTCGTGTTCGAAGAAGTGCACCCGACGCAGCGGAGCTACAAGTAGGGGCAGGTAGGGCAGGTAAGGCGGGTAAGGCTGGTGGGGTGATGAAACAGTCACCCGCCTTACCTGCCCCACCCGCCCGACCCGCCAAAGGGTTTTTATGTCTATGACCGTGAAATTGAAGGTGTGGCGACAGGCAGGACCGGGCCAGCCCGGCAAACTGGTGGACTACGTGGCCGCCAACGTCCACGCCGACATGTCGTTCCTCGAAATGCTCGACGTCGTCAACGAGGACCTGATCCGCAAGGGCCAGGACCCGATCGCGTTCGACTCCGATTGCCGCGAAGGCATCTGCGGCAGTTGCGGCCTGGTGATTAACGGCATTCCACACGGCCCCGACAAGGGCGCCACGACCTGCCAGGTGCACATGCGCCGGTTCAGGAACGGCGAGACCATCACCATCGAGCCGTTCCGCGCCAAGGCCTTCCCGGTCCTGAAGGACCTGGTGGTCGACCGCTCCGCCTTTGACCGGATCATTGCCGCCGGCGGCTATGTGTCCATGAACGTCGGCGGCGCGCCCGATGCCAACAGCCTGCCGATTGCCAAGGACGTGGCCGATCACGCCATGGATTCGGCGCAATGCATCGGCTGCGGCGCTTGTGTCGCGGCCTGCAAGAATGCCGCGGCCCATCTCTTCACCTCCGCCAAGGTGACCCACCTGGGCCTGCTGCCCCAGGGCGAAGCCGAACGCGACCGCCGCGTCGTCCGCATGGTGGAACAGATGGATAGCGAAGGGTTCGGGGCCTGCTCGAACGAAGGGGAATGCGAAGCGGTGTGCCCGAAGGAAATCTCGATCTCCAATATTGCCAGGATGAATCGAGACTTCCTCCGCGCGATTGTGTAACGGTGGAGGCAACCCTTTAGGGTGGCCTACACACCAATTACGTCCACAAGCTCTTTCACGGCGCCGGCCGACTTGTTGAAGGCAGCCTGTTCCTCGGCCGTGAGCTTGATCTCGATGATCTTCTCCACGCCTTTCGCGCCCAACTTGACGGGCACGCCGACGAACAGGTCCTTCACTCCATATTCGCCCTGCAGGTAAACCGAGCACGGCATGATCTTCTTCTGGTCCTTCAGGATGGCCTCGACCATGAGCGCCGCCGACGCGCCAGGCGCATACCAGGCGCTGGTCCCGACCAGTTTGGTGATCTCGGCGCCGCCGTTGGCGGTGCGCTCACAGATCGCGGCAATTCTGTCAGCCGGCAGCAATTCTGTAATCGGAATGCCGGCCACCGTGGTGTAGCGCGGCAGCGGCACCATGGTGTCGCCGTGGCCGCCGAGGACGAACGACGAGACGTTTTCAATCGAGACGCCCAGTTCCATGGCGATGAACGTGCTCATGCGCGCCGAGTCGAGCACGCCGGCCATGCCGATCACCCGCTCGCGCGGGAACTTGCTCAGCTTGAACACGGCCTGTGACATGGCGTCGAGCGGGTTGGCCACCGGTACGATGATGCAGTTGGGCGAGTGCTTGACGATCTCGGCCGTGACGTCCTGCATGATCTTGTAGTTGACGTTCAACAGGTCATCGCGGCTCATGCCGGGCTTGCGCGGCATGCCCGACGTGATGACGACGACATCGGAGTTGGCGCTCTCCGAGAAATCCTTGGTGCCGACGCCGACAACGCGCGAAGCCGAGCCTTCAATCGGGCACGATTCGTAAATGTCGAGGGCAATGCCCGCGGCCTTCGTCTCGGCGATGTCCACCACGACGACATCCGCCAGCTCTCTCTGCGCAATGGAACGCGCGACGGTTGCGCCGACATTGCCCGCACCACCAACGACCGTAACTTTCCGATTCATGACTGCACTCCGTTAGGTCAGATTCCCTTTATTCGTTCGCGCCGGATCCACAGTTTCTGTGGAAAACCTTGTGGAAAACCGGGCATGAACACCGTGTAACGCGCGCCTTTCGGAACAAATCAGCGAATTGCACCATCCATGGTGCGCCCGCAAATTCCGCACAAGAGATCAAGAGGCCAAGAGCACATGAAAATAAGTTCTCTCTTCAACTCTTGATCTCCTGTTTTTGTCCGAGGCCACGCGTGACGTATTATATCGACTCCATCACATGCTAATTGTTATCGCTGACGACCTCCCCAAGACGGCCCTTGAACTACTTCGCGCGGAAGGCTGGACGGTCGATGCCCGTTCAGGTCGAACCCCCGAACAATTGAAAGGCGATTTGCCCGACGCCGACGCCATTGTCGTGCGCAGCGCGACCAAGGTGACGGCCGACATCATTGCCGCCGCGCCCAAATTGCGTGCGATCGCCCGCGCCGGCACCGGCGTCGACAACGTCAACGTCGAAGCCGCCAGCGGCCGCGGCATTGTCGTGATGAACGCGCCCGGCGCCAACAGCATCAGCGTTGCCGAGCTGGCAATGGCTCAGTTGCTGTCGCTGGCCCGCAAGCTCCCGGCCGCCGACGCGTCGATGAAGCAGGGCAAGTGGGACAAGAAGTCGTTTCTCGGCGAGGAAGTTCGCGGCAAGGTGCTGGGACTGGCCGGCCTCGGCCGCATTGGCCAGGAAGTCGCGCGCCGCGCGCAGGCCTTCGAAATGACGGTGATCGCCCACGATCCCTTCATTTCCGCCCAGGTTTCCGCCGAGATCGGCGTGGAACTGGTCACCTTCGACGAGTTATGCGCACGGGCCGATTTTCTGTCGTTGCACATGCCATCGACGCCCCAGACGCGTCACATCTTCAACGCGACGCGATTTGCCGCCTGCAAGAAGGGCCTGAAGTTAATCAATACCGCCCGCGGCGAGCTGATCGATGAAGCGGCACTGGTAGAGGCGATCAACAGCGGCCAGATTGGCGGCGCCGCCCTCGATGTCTTCACCGCCGAGCCGACCACCGACCACACTCTGCAGCAACTCCCGCAGGTCGTGGCCAGCCCGCACATTGCCGCGTCGACCCGCGAAGGCCAGGAACTGGTCGGCGTCGAGACCGCATCGGCCCTGCGCGACTTCCTGAAGGCCGGCGTCATCCGTAATGCCGTCAACTTCCCGTCCGTGGCGCCCGAGGAGTTCCAGCGCCTGCAGCCGTTCATCAAGCTGGGCAAGCAGCTCGGCTGCCTCGTCGGCCAGATGGGCGAAGCCAGGATCGAAAGCCTCGGCGTGCGCTACTACGGCGATCTCGCCGTCGGCCAGCACCCGCTAATCGTCAACGCCGTGCTCGTCGGGCTGTTCCAGGCCATCCTGTCGGACACCGTGACCGAGGTGAACGCCCGCGCCGTCGCCACGGCCCGCGGCATCGACCTGGTGGAATCGTCGAGCACGCGCGCGCGCGAGTACCGCAGCCTGCTGTCGGTGAAGTTGATGACCAGCGACGGCGAGCGCTGGGTGGAAGGCACCGTCTCGGGCAACAGCTCGCGCCTGGTGCTGCTGAACGGCGTGCCGATCGAGGCCCCGTTGAATGGCACCCTGCTGCTGCTGGCCAATCACGACCAGCCGGGCGTGATCGGCGAAGTCGGCACCATTCTCGGCAAGCACGGCATCAACATCGCCAACTTCGCGCTGGGCCGCAACGGCACGGGCGCGGTCGGCGCGGTGAATGTCGATGAGCCGGGTGATCAGATCGGCGAAGACGTGCTGAAGGCAATCCGCGCGGTCAAGCCGGTCAAGGCTGCCTGGCTGGTGCGGGTCTAGGGCAGACGAATTGTTTGCGTGATGCCGGCGGGGTCCATGAGGACCACGCCGGTTTCTTCGACCTCGATGACGGTGGCGCCGCTCGGCAGCTTGTCCCCCGCCTTCACAAATACCAGGGCGCCGTTGTCGTTGATGATGGCCGTCAACACGGTCGCGCCCGCTACCTGATTCGCGGCAATCCCAGACAACTTAATCTGCGGCGCCGGCGGCGTGAAGGGCACCGGCTCCGGCATTGGCGCCGGCGCGGCTTCGTCCTCGACACGGTCGCGGGTTGCGCCCGCGGATCGGCGCGAGCCGAAAGCGAACGGATTGCGGCCCGTCGCGGGCGTCCGTGGCGGCTGCGCATCGAGCCGTTTCCGCAACTGTCCCGTGAACGGCGCGACATCCTCGGCCGTCCCCGCGGGACGGCTGCCAGCCCGCTGACGAGCGGCAGGCGCATCCTGCGGCGCCTGGTTCGGCGTCGCAGACCTCCCCGCCAGCCAGCCTGCCGACAGGCTGAGTGCGCCGATGAGGAGCACGGTTCCGGGGGTCAGGGTCTTCAGGTTCATAAGGGCGCGACTGCTGCTTCCCTATTAGACCAAGTTTCGGTCGTCACTGTTGCAACGGTCCGGCTCACCACCTTCGCCAGGGCTACGGCGGTCAAGAAGCCGGACGCCACAGGGACTGGAGGGCACAATCCGCTGTGGTATGATTCGTCGTGCACCCCAATTCGGTCGAGCGTCTTCGAAATACGCTGACTGAATCGTCGGTCCTCGCAGTTATTCCGGCGAGGTTCCACTCGACCCGCCTCCCCGGAAAAATTCTCGCCGACATCGCCGGTCACCCGATGATCGAGCACGTCTACCGCCGGACGGCGGCCGCTTCGCTCGTACACGCGGCGCTGGTCGCGACCGACGACGAGCGGATTGCGCAGGCTGTGGAAGCGTTCGGCGGCGTCGCGATCATGACGCGTCCCGACCACGCGAGCGGCACCGACCGCATTGCCGAGGTCGTCCGCCAACTCGCCTGCCGGCTGGTGGTCAACGTGCAGGGCGACGAGCCCCTGATCGAGCCGGAAACCATCGACGCCGCGGTCGCTCCCATGCTGGCCGACCCCGCGCTCGAAATGAGCACGCTGTGCCGCCCCCTGTCCGACCGCGAACTCGACACCAGGAGCGTCGTCAAGGTGGTGGTCGATCTCAAAGGCCGGGCGCTCTACTTCTCCCGCTCGCCGATGGCCGGTAGCGCCGCTCATATTGGTCTTTATGTATATCGGCGGGATGTGCTGTTGAAGTTAGCCGCCCTCCCCCCAGCCCCGCTCGAGACGGTCGAGTCGCTGGAGCAGCTCCGGGCGCTCTCCAACGGCATCACCATCCGCGTGGTTCCGACGACCCATGCCTCGGCCGGCGTCGACACCCCCGAAGACCTCGAACGCGTGCGACAGCTTCTGGCACCCCATGAAGGGGCGCCCTACGTGATGTGAGATGGCGATGGAAAATACCGGACGGCAAACCAAATACATCTTCGTGACCGGCGGCGTCGTGTCGTCGCTTGGCAAGGGCCTGGCCGCCGCCTCGATCGGCGCCCTGCTCGAGGGCCACGGCTACAAGGTCACGCTGCAGAAATTCGACCCCTACATCAACGTCGACCCGGGCACGATGAGCCCGTACCAGCACGGCGAGGTCTACGTCACCGACGATGGCGCCGAGACCGACCTGGACCTGGGCCACTACGAGCGGTTCACCAGCATGACCGCGACGCGCAACAGCAACTGGACCACCGGCAAGATCTACATGTCGGTAATCCAGAAGGAACGGCGCGGCGATTACCTGGGCCGCACCGTGCAGGTGATTCCCCACATCACCAACGAAATCAAGGACTGCATCCGCCAGGCCGGCCGCGACGTCGACGTCGTGCTGGTCGAGATCGGCGGCACCGTCGGCGACATCGAGAGCCTGCCGTTCCTCGAGGCGATCCGCCAGTTCCGCCAGGATGTCGGCCGCGAGAACACGATCTACGTGCACCTGACGCTGGTGCCCTACATCGGCGCCGCCGGCGAGCTGAAGACCAAGCCGACCCAGCACAGCGTGCGCGACCTGCGCTCGATCGGCATCCAGCCCGACATCCTGCTGTGCCGCACCGATCGCATCCTGGCCCGCGACATCAAGCAGAAGATCGCGCTGTTCTGCGACGTCAACGAAGAGGCCGTGATCACGGCCAAGGACGTCCCGACGATTTACGAAGTGCCGCTGTCGCTGCGCGACGAGGGTCTCGACGGCGTGATCCTGAAGTACCTCCACCTGCCGCCCAGCGAGTCGCGGATGCAGCCGTGGGAGGAACTGGTCGATCGCATCAAGAACCCGGACGACGAGCTGACCATTCACGTGGTCGGCAAGTACACCGGCTACGAGGACTCGTACAAGTCCCTGAACGAGGCGCTGTACCACGGCGGCTTCGCCAATCGCGTCCGCATCAACATCCAGTGGGTGGAGTCGGAGGCGCTCGAACAGGAAGGCGGCGCGCGCCTGCTTGAAGGCGCCACCGCCATCCTGGTGCCCGGCGGGTTCGGCTCGCGCGGCACGCGCGGCATGATGAAGGCGTCGGAATACGCGCGCACGCACGGCATCCCCTTCTTCGGCATCTGCTACGGCTTCCAGTGGGCGACGGTCGAGTACGCGCGCAACGTCTGCGGGCTCGATGGCGCCGACTCCACCGAGGTGGACGAGGCCGCGCCGCACAAGGTGATCTACAAGCTGCGCGACCTGCTCGGCGTCGACGAACTGGGCGGGACCATGCGCCTCGGCCGCTACGCCTGCGAGCTGGCGCCCGGCTCGCTGGCGCGGAAGATCTACGGCACCGACCTGATCCACGAGCGTCACCGTCACCGGTTCGAGTTCAATTGCCTCTACGAGCAGGCGCTCGCCGACAAGGGCATGCGCATCTCGGGCCGCTCGCCCGACGGCAAGTTCGTCGAGATCGCGGAACTCGCCAACCATCCGTGGTACCTGGCGGTTCAATTTCACCCCGAGTTCCAGTCGCGCCCGCTCAAGCCGCATCCGCTGTTCGCGAGCTTCGTCGAGGCGGCGAAGCGGCAGAAGGCATCGGAAAGCGGCGAGCCGGTCCGCGTCATCAAGAGCGAGGCTTGATGCAGGCTGTCGCGCCCGTCAGCGCCGGGCCGGTGACGTTCGGCACCGGGTTCCCGCTGGCCTTCATCCTGGGCCCGTGCGTGATCGAAAGCGAAGCACACGCCATTGACGTGGCGGTGTTTGTCGCCGGCGTCGCGAAGCGCATGGACGTGCCGGTGGTGTTCAAGGCGTCGTTCGACAAGGCCAACCGCACCTCGCTCAGCTCGTATCGCGGGCCCGGCCTGAGCGAAGGCCTGAAGGTGCTGGCCAAGGTCAAGGCGCGCACCGGCCTGCCCATCCTCACCGACGTGCACGAGGTCGCCCAGGTGGCGCCGGCAGCCGAGGTCGTGGACATCCTGCAGATCCCGGCATTCCTGTCGCGGCAGACCGACCTGCTGGTCGCCGCGGCCAGGACTGGACGCGTCGTCAACGTGAAGAAAGGGCAGTTCCTGGCCCCGCGCGACATGCGCCACGTCGTGGCCAAGCTCGCCGAGTCCGGCAACACCAACATCCTCGTCACCGAGCGCGGCGTGTCATTCGGCTACAACAACCTGGTGGTCGACCCGCGCGCCTTCCCCATGCTGCGGGAGCTGGGGTATCCGGTGATCTTCGACGTGACGCACAGCCTGCAGCTGCCCGGCGCCGGCGATGGCGTGACCGCGGGCCTGGCCCGGTACATCGAGCCCATGTCACAGGCCGGCGTCGCGGCCGGCGTCGACGGCGTGTTCATGGAAGTGCACGAGGAGCCCAGCCGCGCGAAGAGCGACGCGGCCAACGCCCTCAGGCTCGACCTGCTCGAACCCCTCATGCGGCGCCTCGTCGCCCTTGATAAGATCGTCCGGCATGCCTGACCTGTCACTCGCGCGCAAGGTCCTCCAGACCGAAGCGGCGGCAATCCTGGCGCTGGTCGACCGTCTCGACGATCGCTTTGCGCGCGCCGTGATGCTCGTCCAGGACTGCAAGGGCCGCGTCATCGTCACCGGCATGGGCAAGTCCGGCATCATCTGCCGGAAGATCGCCGCCACACTGGCCAGCACCGGCACGCCGGCCTTCTTCCTGCACCCGGCGGAGGCCGTGCACGGCGACCTTGGCGTGATCCAGTCCGACGATGTCGTGATCGCGATGTCGTATAGCGGCGAGACGGAAGAACTCACGCGCGTGCTCGAGACGCTGAAGCGCATTGGCGCGCCGTTAATCGCCATCACCGGCGACCTCAAGTCAACGCTGGCGCAGGCCGCCGACGTCGCGCTCGACTGCCGGGTGTCGGAAGAGGCCTGCCCCATGAACCTGGTGCCGACGGCCAGCACCACCGCCGCGCTCGCGATGGGCGATGCGCTGGCCATGACGGTGCTGGTCGAGAAGGGCTTCAAGCCCGAGGATTTCGCCAACCTGCATCCCGGCGGCAAGCTCGGCAAGAAACTGATGCGCGTGGAGCAACTGATGCATGGCGGCGACGCGCTGCCGGTGGTGCAAATGCACACCGCCATGCGCGACGTCATCTACGAGATGTCGCGCAAGGGACTGGGGATGACGTCGGTACTCGAGAAGGACGGCACGCTCGCCGGCATCATTACCGACGGCGACCTGCGCCGCAAGATGTCGTCGGCCAACGTCATGGAACTCGCCGCGCGCGATGTGATGACGGTGAACCCGGTCACGATCCTCGCCACGACACTCGCCGTCGAGGCGCTGGCGATCATGGAATCCCGCAAGATCACCTCGATCGTCGTCGTCGACGCGGCCCGCCGCGTCGAAGGGGTCGTGCACCTGCACGACCTGTGGCGCACGGAAATGGTGTAACCGTGGGGCTCGGAGACTCGCTTCCCCTTCTTGGCGCGCTGGTCGCCCTGCTGGTCGGCCTGGCCGTCGGCAAGGCCTGGGAACGCTACAAGCTGCGCGATGGCCGCTGGATCGACCGCCGGCGGGCGCGGGATTCACATCACTACGTCCTGGGCCTGAACTTCCTGGTCTCGAACCAGATCGACCTGGCGATTGAGGAACTCAGCCAGGCGACGCGGGTCGACGGCGACGCCCTCGAGATCCACCTGATCCTGGGCAACGTGCACCGCGAACGCGGGCAGGTCGCGCGGGCCATCCAGATTCACCAGGCCTTGCTGCAGCGGCCGAAGCTGACCAAGGTCGAACACGCCTACATCCTGCTGTGCCTCGGGCTCGACTTCAAGCGCGGCGGCTTCGTCGATCGCGCGCTCGAAGCGTTCAACGAAGTGGTCCGGATGGACCCGAACAACCAGTACGCCCTGCTCTACCTGCAGAAGCTGCATGAAGAGCAGCACCAATGGGCGGATGCGCATCGCATTCGCAAGCAGTTGGTGGCGCTGAGCGGCCCGGATACCCAGCCGCGCAACCAGGCCATTCTCGGCTTTCTCGAGAACGCACTCGGCAGCGAGGCGCTCGCCGTCGGCGATCGCGGCCGCGCCGCCCGTCATTTCGAGGAAGCCATCGACCTCGATGCCGGCACCGTGCCGGCATTTCTCAACCTCGGGGACGTGCGCCTGATGCAGGGCGATGTCGCCGGCGCCGAGAGCGCGTGGGACCGGCTGATGACCAGCTCGCCCGAACGCGCCTACCTCGCCTTTGGACGCCTCGAGAAGCTCTACGAACAGCTCGGCCAGCCGCACAAGTTCGAGCAACGGTGCCTGCGCCTGGTCGCTGCCAATCCGCAGGACTGGCGCACCCGCCTGGCGCTTGGCGGCCACCTCGCCAAGCGCGGTCGCGACGCCGAGGCGTT
>ERZ1292640.3204-Hain-H43-02um-R1-3204-length-12815-cov-46_pt1 | contig 12815 bp, 10 predicted proteins | sample MGYA00564404_ERZ1292640 | MGnify/ENA primary metagenome ERZ1292640 (study PRJEB36523, sample SAMEA6512636) | groundwater metagenome | collected 2019-01-08 | study: AquaDiva: Metagenomics assemblies of 32 groundwater samples
TTGCCGCCGCCTGAAGATTCCGGTGCGCGCCTACCTGGCCGCCGTCCTGCCCGGCTTCGGCGAACGCCAGCACGTACCGAAGAGCCATGTCGCCCTTAAAGGGACTCAAAAGGCACTCCAGGCGAGTTGCCCCGTCGATTCCTGTCCCGCCTTTCCAGACCCATTCACGCACGCCGCCCCCGGAGCGAACGACCGCCGCCAGATGCCTCGGTGCTGCCTGGAGCAAGCTGATGGCCTCAATCAGATTGGACTTGCCGGACGCGTTGGGACCGATCAGCACGTTCAGGCGCTCAAGGTCAAGGGTCATGTCCTTGAAGGAGAGAACGTTCTGGAGAGTGATTGATCGCAACAGCATGGTTGACTAGATTCTACTTTGAGCCGCCGGGAGATGCCATGCGAATCACCTTTTCCCGCTCGCCGCGCTCCCAGGCGGCGTGGATTTCCGGCTCGGGCAGGCCGGCGAGGCGGCCGACGAGGATGAAGGCCGGCAGCGCGTGGCCGAGCGACTTCCAGCGGGCCATCTGGACCAGCGCGGGCAGGGCGCGCTCGCGAAGGTGTTCGAGCACCGAGGGAGTACGGCTCTCGGTGAGATGCACGAGCGCCATCGCGGCCTTGTTGCGGTCGCTCCAGACGATCGAGTTAAGCATCTCGACAAACCAGGTAGGCGAGATGCGGAGGCCGAGGTCGGGTTCGCGGCCGGCCAGCACGGCGATGGCGCCCAGCGCCCGCATGGCATTGTTGCGCACGGTCTCGTCGGCGTCCTGCATGGCGTACTGGAGATCATCGACCACGCCGGACTGGCGCGGCGCGTAGCCGATCACATGAGCGGCGATGGCGCGCTGTTCCTCGTGCATCGAGGTGCGCAAGACCTGGCGCAGCAAGGCGACGTTCTCCTCGGCGAAGGCGCGGAACTGTTCCTGGAGCCGGCGGCAGGCCGGGTCGGCCATCAGCGAATACCCTCGGGAGAGGTCTTCGGCCGCTTCACCGCGGCGCACCGCCTGTTCCAGTGCGTTCAGGAAGCGGCGGTAGGTCTCGGCGATCTCCTCGGGCAGCGAGACGTTCTCCCGCGGGGGGTAGCGGAATTGAAAGCGGGGCGCGCCCTTCTCCTCGATGCCGATGTAGAGGATGGCGCGGTCGCCCTCGCAGCAGACGGCGGCCACGTGGGCGCGGACCACCTCGGGGAGCTGCTCGAGCCGTTCTTCGAGCTTCGCCTTGGAGGCGGGCAGGCGGTCGCCCTCCTGGATCTTGAGCAGCTTGCGAAGCCGCTCCTCGCTGACGCGCTGCTGGCCGTAGAAGTCAATGACGCCGATGCGCGGGATCTGGGCCAGCAGCAGGGCGGGCGCCAGCAGCGCAGGCAGAATGAGCCTCACATCAGTTTGACGCTCCGGCGGCAGCCCCGGCTACAGGCTACGCCTGCTTTTGCGCCAGCTCGCCGATGACCGGCAGCATCACCTTCTGGCCCTGGTAGGCCTTCCACATCAGGTAGAGCCACAGCACCAGGATCGCCAGCCAGAGCACCATGTAGGTCAGGCCCAGGAGGGACCCCAGCCAGAATGAGATGGCGAACATGATCGTCGAGAATATCGTCAGGGCGATCGAAAGGATGACCATCCCCACTGAGAAGAAGATGGACTGAAAAGCGTGGAAGCGCACTGCCTTGTTCTGGTTGTAAGGAGCGACCACCAGAAAGATGATCCCGGTGATGAATCCAGCCAGATAGCAGAGCGCCGCAGCCACGTTATCGCTCATGCCTCCGGCGCCGGCCGCTGGCGGCGGGGACGCCGGCTGCTGGCTGGCTGGGGGCGCGCCCGGCGCCTCCCCAACCGCGGCACCACACTTAGGGCAGAACCGGCCCTCGACGGTTGAACCACAACTAGCGCAAAAAGCCATTGGTTTCCTCCAATCCCAACAAATGTACTCTTCCTGCCGCGGCGGCGCAAGGCCGGCCGCCCCTACACGATCCCTCCTCCGGCGAGCAGGCGGATGCCGCCGAGCAGCACGGCGATGGCGCACAACACCAGGCCGGCAATGGCCGTGCCCTTGCGCGCATCGCGGCTGGTCGCCAGCGCGATGATGCTGACGACGAGGCCGGCGAAGGCGAAGGGAATGTTGATCCAGTTCAGCGCGCCGAGACACGGGAAGAAGGCGACGAACATCCCGAGGAGGGCCAGTATCCCCCAAACCAGACTCAGTACCTGCATGGGCTTCCTCCTAGCGTCCAGACAACTTTACTCGCTAGGCCCGGTGGTTGGCAAGTCGGCGGCGCGGGGCGAGGCCGGTCGGTTGGCAACCGGCGTTCGATTCAACGGCGGTGGAAGATCAAATTAGTGAAAGCGTAGCCTGTCACCGAATTGGGACCGAGAAGTCCTATACTGAGGATTCACATGACAAGAAAGAAAGTAACGATCGACGGCAACGAGGCGACCGCCTACACGGCCTACCACGTCAACGAAGTCTGCGCCATTTATCCGATCACGCCCTCCTCGCCGATGGGCGAGTGGGCCGACGAATGGTCGGCCAAGGGCAAGCCCAACATCTGGGGCGCGGTCCCCACGGTAGTGGAGATGCAGAGCGAGGCCGGCGCGGCCGCGGCGCTGCACGGGGCGCTGCAAGCCGGCGCGCTGGGCAGCACCTTCACTGCCGCCCAGGGCCTGCTGCTGATGATCCCGGAGATGTACAAGATCGCCGGCGAGCTGACGCCGGCCACCATCCACGTCTCGGCGCGCACGGTGGCCACCCACGCGCTGTCGATCTTCGGGGACCACAGCGACGTGATGGCCACGCGGCAGACGGGCTGGGGGCTGCTGTGCTCCAACAGCGTGCAGGAAGCGATGGACCTGGCGCTGATCGCCGAGACGGCCACGCTGGAGTCGCGGATACCGTTCCTGCACTTCTTCGACGGTTTCCGCACCTCGCACGAGGTGGCCAAGATCGAGCAACTGACGCTGGACGACATGCGGGCGATGATCCCGGACGAGATGGTGCGAGCCTACCGCTCGCGGGCGATGACGCCGGATAAGCCCGTCCTGCGCGGCACGGCGCAGAACCCGGACGTCTTCTTCCAGGCGCGCGAGACCGTGAACCCGTACTACCTGGCCTGCCCGACCATCGTACAGCAGGTGATGGACCAGTTCGCCGGCATAGTCGGGCGGCAGTACCACCTGTTCGACTACCTGGGCGCGCCGGACGCCGAGCTGGTGATGGTGCTGATGGGCTCGGGGGCCGAGGTGGCTCACGAGCTGGTGGAGTACCTGGTCGAGCGCGGCGAGAAGATCGGCCTGGTCAAGGTGCGGCTGTTCCGGCCGTTCTCGGTGGAGAGTTTCGTCGCGGCGCTGCCGGCGACGGTAAAGAAGATTGCGGTGCTGGACCGGACCAAGGAGCCGGGCGCGGTCGGCGAACCGCTCTACCAGGACGTGATCACCGCCTTGAGCGAAGCGCTGGCGGCCGGCCGGGCGCCGTTCGAGAAGATGCCGGTAGTCATCGGCGGGCGCTACGGGCTGTCGTCGAAGGAATTCACGCCGGCGATGATCAAGGCCGTCTTCGACGAGCTGGCCAAGGGCAACCCCAAGAACCATTTCACGGTGGGCATCAACGATGACGTAACGCAGACCAGCCTGGACTACGATCCCGACTTCACGACCGAAGACCCGCGGACGGTGCGGGCGCTGTTCTACGGACTGGGCGCCGACGGCACGGTGAGCGCCAACAAGAACTCGATCAAGATCATCGGCGAGGAGACGGACAACTACGCCCAGGGCTACTTCGTCTACGACTCGAAGAAAGCGGGCGCGGTGACGATCTCGCACCTGCGGTTCGGTCCCAAGCCGCTGCACTCCAGCTACCTGATCACCCAGGCCAGTTTCGTCGCCTGCCACCAGTTCTCGTTCCTGGAGCGGTTCGACATGCTGAAGCCGGCCGCGCCGGGGGCGACCTTCCTGCTGAACAGCCTGTACGGGCCGGAGGAGGTCTGGGACCGGCTGCCGCGCACGGTGCAGCGGCAAATCATCGACAAGAAGCTGCGCTTCTTCATCATCGACGCCTACAAGGTGGCCGGCGAGACCGGCATGGGCAGCCGCATCAACACCATCATGCAGACCTGCTTCTTCGCCATCAGCGGCATCCTGCCGCGCGAGGAAGCGATCGAGGCCATCAAGCGGGAGATCGAGAAGACTTACGGCAAGCGCGGCGAGGCGGTGGTGCGGAAGAACTTCGCCGCGGTGGACGCGGCGCTGGGCCACCTGCACGAGTTGAAGACGCCCGGCCAGGTGACGAGCAGGTTCGACCTGCGGCCGCCGGTGCCGCCGCAGGCGCCGGAGTTCGTGCGGAAGACGCTGGCCGCGATCATCGCCGGCGAGGGCGACTCGGTGCCGGTCAGCGCCTTCCCGGTGGACGGCACCTTCCCCACCGCCACCACGCAGTGGGAGAAGCGCAACATCGCGCTGGAGATCCCGGTATGGGACGAAGAGCTGTGCATCCAGTGCGGCAAGTGCGTGCTGGTGTGCCCGCACGCCACGATCCGGGCCAAGGTTTTCGACGAGGCGCTGCTGGCCAACGCGCCGCCGGCTTTCAAGGCGGTGCCGGCCCGCTGGCGCGAGTTCAAGGAGATGAAGTACTCGCTCCAGGTCGCGCCGGAGGACTGCACCGGCTGCACCCTGTGCGTGGAAGTCTGCCCGGTCAAGAGCAAGACCGAGGCCAAGCACAAGGCGCTGAACATGGCGGCGCAGACGCCGCTGCGCGAGCAGGAGCGGCTCAACTGGGAGTTCTTCCTCACCCTGCCGGAGATGGACCGGCGGGTGCTGAACTTCACCCAGGTGAAGGACGCGCAACTGCTCCAGCCGCTGTTCGAGTTCTCGGGCGCCTGCACCGGCTGCGGCGAGACACCCTACATCAAGCTCATGACGCAGCTCTTCGGGGACCGCGTGTTGATCGGCAATGCCACCGGCTGCTCGTCGATTTACGGCGGCAACCTGCCGACGACGCCGTACGCGGTCAACCCCGACGGGCGCGGGCCGGCCTGGAACAATTCGCTGTTTGAGGACACCGCCGAGTTCGCCCTCGGCATGCGGCTGGCGCTGAACCAGCAGAGCGCCTACGTGCGGGAGCTGGCGAAGCGGGTGGCCGGGACCATCGGCGACGAGCTGGCCACGGCGCTGCTCAACGCGGACCAGTCCGGCGAGAAGGGCATCCAGGAGCAGCGCGAGCGGGTCGTGCTGCTGAGACAAAAGCTGGCGGGCCTCGACACGCTGGAGGCGCGCGACCTGCAGGCGGTGGCCGACCTGCTGGTGAAGAGGAGCGTCTGGGGCGTGGGCGGCGACGGGTGGGCCTACGACATCGGCTACGGCGGGTTGGATCACGTGCTGGCCTCGGGCGAGAACGTGAACCTGCTGGTGCTGGACACCGAGGTGTACTCGAACACCGGCGGGCAGATGTCGAAGGCGACCCCGCTGGGGGCGGTAGCCAAGTTCGCCTTCGGGGGCAAGCCGCGGCCGAAGAAGGACCTGGCGCTGATGGCGATGAGCTACGGCAGCGTCTACGTGGCCCGGGTGGCCTTCGGGTCCAACGACATGCAGACGGTGAAGGCGTTCCTGGAGGCCGAGGCCTACGAGGGGCCGTCGCTCATCATCGCTTACAGCCACTGCATCGCCCACGGCTACGACCTTAGCCACGGCCTGGACCAGCAGAAGGCGGCGGTGCAGAGCGGCTGTTGGCCGCTGTTCCGCTACAACCCCGCGCTGGCCCAACAGGGCAAGAACCCGCTGCAACTGGATTCCAAGGCGCCGACGCTGGGGCTGGACAAGTACATCTACAACGAGACGCGCTACTCGATGCTGAAGCACAGCCAGCCGGAAGCGGCCAAGCGGCTGTTCGAGCTGGCCGAAGAGGACGTGCGCCGCCGCTGGCGCCACTATGAGTACCTGGCGGCGCAGCAGCCGGAGAGCGCGCCCGAGCCGGTCGGCGCGGGCAATCCCGGCGGCGGGGCGAGCAAGGAGGAGAAACAGTGATGGACCTCACGACCCAGTATCTCGGCCTCACGCTGAAAAACCCCGTGGTGGCCTCGGCCTCGCCGCTGTCGGAGGACGTGGGCAAAATCCGCAAGCTGGAGGACGCCGGCGCGGCGGCGGTGGTGCTGCACTCGCTGTTCGAGGAGCAGATCACGCTGGAGAGCGTCGAGCTGGACCAACGGCTTTCACAAGCTACCGAGGCTTTCGCCGAGGCCCTCTCCTACTTCCCCGACCTGACCGGCTACAATCTCGGGCCGGAGGGCTACCTGGAGCACATCGCACGGGCAAAGGCGGCGGTGGGCATCCCTATCATCGCCAGCCTCAACGGGGTTTCCAAGGGCGGCTGGATCTGCTACGCCAAGGGGATGGAGGAGGCCGGCGCCGACGCGCTCGAGCTGAACATCTTCACGATTCAGACCGATCGGAGACTGACCGGCGCCGAGCTTGAACAGGCCTACTGCGACCTGGTGCGCGAGGTGACGGCGAGCGTCAACATTCCGGTGGCGGTGAAGCTGACCCCGTATTTCACGGCCATGGCCAACATCGCCCGGCGGCTGGAGCAGGCCGGCGCGCGCGGGCTGGTGCTGTTCAACCGGCTCTACCAGCCGGATTTCGACCTGGAGAGCCTGGAGGTGCGGCATACCCTCGAGTTCAGCACCCCGTACGAGCTGCTGCTGCGGCTGCACTGGGTGGCGATACTCTACGGCCACGTCAAGCTCGACCTGGCGATCACCGGCGGCGTGCACTCGGACCAGGACGTGCTGAAGGCGATGATGGCCGGGGCGCAGGTCGCGATGATGACTTCGGCGCTGCTGCAACGGGGCATCGGCCACATCACGGCCGTGCTGGCCGATCTGAAGGCGTGGATGGAAGAGCACGAGTACGAATCCATCCGCCAGATGCAGGGCTCGATGAGCCAGCGCTCGATGGCCAACCCGAACGCCTTCCTGCGCTCGAACTACATGAAGGTGCTGAGCTCGTACACGCTGAGGGCGTGAGGGGGGCGGGCCGGGCATGCCCGGCCCTTACGGCAGCGGGAAGAGCCGGATCTCAGGCATGGGGAAGTGCTTCACGTTGTCGGTGAGCAAGGTGAGGTTGTACTCAAGGGCGACCGCGGCCACCAGCGTATCAAGAACGCTGAGCGTGAGGCCTTTGCGGCGCCAGTCGCGTTTGAGCAGACCTCCTTGCCGGGCGATTGCCGGCGTGATGTCGTGGTACTCCAGGCTGCGGAAGAACTCGCGTGTTCGCTCCTCCTCTTGCGGCCGCATCCCGGCGTACACCTCGGCTATGTTGACGGCGCAGCAACCAAGCACGCTGCCCTCCAGCAGGAGTCTCTTGAGGAGGGCACCGCGCCCCCGCTTGCCGTTGAGGGCGTCAATGATGACGTTGGTGTCGAGCAGATAGCCGGGCACGGGTTACCGTTCGGTCTCGCGGCGAAAACGTTCTTCGGCTTCGTCGCGAAGCTGCCGGACCCACGCGGCGGCTCCGTCCTTGAGCTCAGGATGGTCTTCATCCTTCCAGCAGCCGATGGCGTTTTCCAGGGCCTCAAGCTGGTGGAGACGCTTAATCTCCTTAGCGGCCAACTCCGCGACGAAACGGCTGCGTTGACGCTTGCCCACCCGCCGGTCGATCTCGACGACCAGGTCGGCAGGAAGCACAATGTGTGTGCGCTTGGTTTTAACGGCCGTAGTCACACTTCCATTTTAACACGATGTGGGCCTATAATCCGGATTTGAGACCTGGAATCCTTTGCCTCGCCTGGCTGACCCTGGCCCAGGAGCCGGGCCAGATCCGCGGGCTGGTGGTGGACGCACAGAGCGGCGAGCCGCTGGCGCGGGTGCGGGTGCAACTGGCGGCTACCTCGTCTCAGGCGACTACCGACGCGAAGGGGAACTTCGCGCTGGGCGGCCTTCAAGCCGGGGACTACACGCTGGTGGTTTCCACGGTCGGCTACCGGCTCCTCAAGAAGAGCTTCACGCTGGCGGCCGGGGAGACCAAGGAGTTCGAGGTCATCCTCAGCCCCGATACGTTCCGGCACACCGATTCGGTCGAGGTGCGGGCGAGCCCGTTCGAGACGGCGCGGGCCGACAGCCCCTCCGAGCTCACGCTGGAGGGCAACGAGGCGAAGAACCTGGCCAGCGTGCTGGCCGACGATCCGCTGCGGGCGGTGCAGGGGATGCCGGGCGTCAGCTCCAACGACGATTTCGAGAGCCGCTTCTCGCTGCGGGGGGCGGCGTACAACCGCATCGGCCTCCAGTTGGACGACGTGCTGCTGCACACGCCTTTTCATACGCTCCAGGGCGAGGCGGCGTCGGGATCGCTCACCGCCTTCAACGGCGACATGGTGGACAGCATAGCGCTCTACAGCGGCGCCTTCCCGGTGCGGTACGGCGACCGCACGGCGGGCGTGCTGGACGTGCACACGCGCGAGGGCAGCCGGACGCAGCGGAGCGTGCGGCTGACGGCCAGCGCGTCCAACGCCGGGGTGATGGCCGAGGGGCCGCTGGGGCGCGGGCGGCGCGGCTCCTGGCTGGCGGCGGCGCGCAAGAGCTACTTCCAGTACGTCATCCGGCGCACCGAGAGGACGGAGCCGACGCTGGCCTTCGGCTTCTCCGACGTCCAGGGCAGGGTGAGCTACGACCTGGGCGCCAGGCACAACGTGAGCCTGGGCGTGATTGAAGGCATGTCGGACCTGCACCGGACGCGCTCGCGCCCGCGACTGGGAATCAACTCGCCGATGCTGGCCGGTTACCATTACACGCTGGCCAACCTGGGCTGGCGCTACACGCCGCACGCGCGGTTCCTGGTGACGAGCCGGGCGGCCTACATGCGCGAGCGGTTCGAGAACCTCAATCGCGACGAGCTGGCGCTGGCGGGCGGCTACTACGGCGAGTGGGTGTGGAACACGAACGCCACCTGGATGTGGCGCGCCCGCAACGGGCTGGATTTCGGCTGGTCGCTGCGGCGGCCGCGGGCGGACGGCTACTTCAACCGCTACCAGGCGCAGCCGTTCGCGGTGCGGCGGCTCGACGAGTACCGCGGTCACGGCCGCCGCGCGGGCGCGTACGCGCAGCAGTCGTGGAGCGCGGCCGGCGGCCGGGTGCAGCTTGCCGCCGGCATCCGGTGGGATCATTTGAGCGCCAATTCGGGCGCGGCGGCGCTGCCCCAGGTGTCGGTGGCCTTCCTGCCGCGTCCCGCGACGCGCATTCACTTGGGCTGGGGCCAGTACGCGCAGTTCCCGGGGTTCGAGTGGCTTTTCTCGCGGCTCGGCGGCCTGTGCCTGCTGCCGGAGCGGGCGATCCACTACGTCGCGGCGCTGGAGCAGCGGCTGGGCGAGCGCAGTCGGATGCGGGTGGAGTTCTACGACCGCGAGGATCGGGATCTGCTGTTCCGCCCGTTGTGGGACGCGCGGCTGGCGGGCACGCGCATCCTGCCGAACCGGCTTGACGCGCCGGTGCACAACTCATCGCGCGGCTACGCGCGCGGCTTCGAGGCTCTTTTCCAGCGGCGCACCGCGAACCGGCTGACCGGCTGGGTTTCCTACGCCCTGGGCTACTCGCGTGTGCGCGACGGCGAAGCGCGGGCGGCCTTCCCGTCGGATTACGACCAGCGGCACACGGTCAACATCTACCTGGGCTACCGGGTGCGCCCGTCGGTGAACCTGAGCACGCGCTGGGTTTACGGCAGCGGCTTTCCGATCCCCGGCTTCCTGCGGCGCGAAGGCGCGAACTACTTCCTGGCGGCCGAGCGCAACAGGCTGCGGCTGGAGGCGTACCATCGCGCCGATGTGCGCATCAACAAGGCCTGGACCTTCGACCGGGGGAAACTGACGCTCTACGGAGAAGTGGTGAACCTGTTCAACCATGGCAACTACCGCTTCGACAGCTTCAACGGCTACAACGCGCGCACGGGGCAGGCCTTCATCACCCTGGACCGGATGTTCCCGGTTTTGCCGTCGGCGGGGGTGGCGGTGGAGTTCTGAGCGCTAACCGCACGGCGGCGCGCTGCGCGCACCGGCTGCGCGGCACCGGCCACAGCAAACGGTCATGACGTTTACTGGAGAGAGAGTTTAGGCTGCTCTTTCCCTCGCGAAGAACTGCGGCCCGTTCTCGCGGAAATCGTCCAGGGACGTGAATTGCTTGTCACTGGCGCTGGTGATTCTGAGCCGGTCCTTCCTGCTGATCGCGGTCTCGAAGTCTTCGTGGACGACCACGCTCTTGAAAGGAATACGGCGCCGCTGGAATTCCAGGCAGGAGATGGCGACCAACCGCGCCTTGGCGTTGTCCTTGACGCCAAACAGGAAAAGCGGCCGCAGCGCGATGTCGAACTGGAAATCGACCTCGTATTCGTCGTGGTCCGGGATAGGCAGAGTGCGTGGCCGGGGACTGTACTCGGCGAGCGTGTCTTCGATGAATTGCTCCAGCATTTCGTAGAACAGGCTCTGGATGACTTCCCGGCGGTAGTACTGCATGCTGGAGATCTTGGCGATGGTCTGAGCGAACCGAAGGATCGCCGGGTAAAGGCGCTCGGACTCTGCCTCCATGAACAGGCGCCCGTCCTGCTCCTGGACGCGGTTCTCGGACAAGATCCGGCTGAGGATACGCTGCCTGCTCTCCGTTTCCAGTTCGAGGTTGAACGACAGTCGCATAAGGGTCAGGCCGTGGTCGCTGATCCGCACCTTCCCGTTGCCCTCCGCCGGGAGGTCAAGGAAGATGTCCACCATGTCGCCGTCCTCGTGGAACAGCGGGGCCAGCACCTGCACCAGCCCGGGACGGCGCTCGCGGAAGGCCACGCGCCCGTTGAATTCCTGCCTCAGCAAGTCCAAGGCATTCATACCCCTGGGCCCTCCGCGAAGGGGAACGATGTCTGCCTGATAGTCGGAAAGTGCGTCAGCCCTTCCTGCACGTTCGTCACCCTCAAGAAATACTGTACCGCCTCTTCGAACAACGCGAAATCCCGGCTGACGGCGGCCTCTTTTTCGGGACGCAATCCGGCCTCGATCATGTGCGCCGTGGCGCGATGAACGTGGCAACCCCAATGGGGATGCTCCGGATCAAAGGAATCGTTCTACCCTCCGTGCGGGCCGTTGCATTGCAGCAGGGTTACTTCTCCCGTTCCGTCTTTCGGCACATAGACCAAGCCGATGGAGAAGTTCTCAGGAAGCTCCTCGCGGCGGCGGAGGAAAACGCGGAACTCCCGGTCGCCTTCCACCGACTTCAGCCGCATGTCACTGCGCAGATGACCGCGGTCAGGCCTCATCTGCTGCTTGGGCGGCTCGAAGACAACCTTGGGGCAGGCGATCAGATCCTCAAGCTCTTCCTGTGTGTAACGACGCGGCGCGAGAGTCATCAAGCCCCTCCCGAAGCCGTCGAACGAAGGATGGACTCCATCTCCTTGGCGAGAAGCTGCGGGTTCCGGCACACGTGGAAGGTCCACCTGCCCAACTGGCCCCAGTTGTTTACCGCCTCCACCCAGCGCTTGGCCGCGTTGTGCTTCGCCTTGGTCTGGTCGTCCTCGAACCCCTTGATCTCCAGCACCACGGTGGTGCCATTCGCCAGGCGCACCAGGAAATCCGGTTCGTAGGCGTGATCGATTCCCGTGTACTCGTAGGGAATCGTCAGACCCAGATGATCGTTGCGCGCATAGAACGAGACGCCGGCGCTCGACTCCAGGCGGAAGCCCGCGCTCGCCTCCCACGACAGGTTGTCCAAGACGACCTGATCAATGTGGCTTTTCACCGTCGCGTAGCAGGCACGTGTCGTCTTGAAGTCCACCTCGGCCGTTGTGCCGACCGGCTTGTACCGATTCGTGATCGGCAGCAGTGGAGCCTCGCCCGCTGAGTCATCGGGCACGATACCGTCAAGCAAGCGCTCCACCATGCGCTGGACGTACTTATCCAGGCCCAGTTCGCACGGATGGCAGTTCTGGAAGTCCACCTTCCGGCGCACGTATTCATCCACGTACCGGAAGACCTGCGGGAAAAGCTGGTGGCGCGATTGTAGCGCCAACACTCGGCGTCTGCGGTCAGCTCCGGCCGCGCCGCCGCCCGTCAACTGATCCACTATGAGTCGTGCGATCTGAAATTCGATGGTTTGCAGGTGGGTCTCCCGGTAGTATTCTTGCCGGTCCTGTTCGATGAACTGGAATGGAGTCGGGTGCATCGCCGGGCTGCCCTCCTGATAGCCAACCGTCGCCCTCACGAAGGTCGCCGTCGGCTCGCGGTTCGGCTCGATGATCAGCGGCTCGAGTTCACCGACGTCGCAGCGAATGAGGTTCTTGCGGAGCGCGAAGGCGTAACCCTCCACTACCGGGAATCGGATCTCCATGGCCTTCCGTTCCGGCAGCGCGCGGGGGTGGTTCTTCGGCCGGTCGTCGGGCGCGGGTCCCTTCACCGGCCGGCCCTTGAACGGAATCACCGAGAACGGAATCCCGTAAACGTCGGCATACTCCTCGGTGAGGAGGCCGGAAGCCGGATCGGGAACGTAATCCATTCGCCGCAGCCCGCGCCCCACCACCTGCTCGCACAACAACTGGCTCCCGAAAGCCCGGACACCGAGAATGTGCGTCACATTGTTCGCGTCCCACCCTTCCGTCAGCATCGAGACGGACACCACGCAGCGCACGTGTTCCCCCGGTTGCCCCGGTTTCCCGACCGTCGCCACCACCTGGCGCAATTCCTCGGCAGCGTCCTGTCGCTTCTTGTTCGGGTCATCGCTTTCGGCCTCGGCCAGCAGTTTCGTGTCGATCCGGATCGTGCGTTTCCGTTCCGGCGTGTTGGAGAAGTACTCCGGAAAGATGGCGCCCTTACCGTAC
>ERZ1292640.252-Hain-H43-02um-R1-252-length-43175-cov-8_pt2 | contig 12809 bp, 6 predicted proteins | sample MGYA00564404_ERZ1292640 | MGnify/ENA primary metagenome ERZ1292640 (study PRJEB36523, sample SAMEA6512636) | groundwater metagenome | collected 2019-01-08 | study: AquaDiva: Metagenomics assemblies of 32 groundwater samples
GGTGACGGACAGTAGAAGACTCCGGGGACTCGGATGCCTCGCCCTGCTGGCAGGGCTCCTGCTGCTGCAGGCCGGACCGGCTGGCCCAGCCTTCGCCCAGAGCGCTTCCACCTCCGCCAAGGCTACGGCGGACCAGACGGCCGGCGAGCAAACGCCTGAAACGGCCCCCCTTTCTCCCAGGAACGCCAACTACGACATCGATGTGACGCTGGACCCGGCCGCCCGGACGCTGACCGGCAGCGAGGTCATCCAGTGGCGCAACATCGGGACAATGGCCGCGTATTCCATTCGCGTCCACCTGTACTGGAACGCCTTCCGCAACACCAATTCGACGTGGCTCAAGCAGCGCAAGCTGGTGGGCGACGACGCTTTCGGCGACGCGCCCGAGGGCGACTTCGGCTACTCCGAGCTCGCCACCATCGCCATCGTCAACGACGATGGCAGCGTGAGGGCCGACCTGAAGCCGGCCCTGCGCTACATCTCGCCGGACGATCAGAATGCGGACGACCGATCGCTGGCATCGGCGGAACTGCCCACGCCGGTGCAGCCGGGCGAGAGCCTGCGCCTCCGGATCACATGGACGGGCCGGTTCCCCAGGAACTTCGACCGCACCGGCGTCGTCGGCAACTACTTCTTCGTCTCGCAGTGGTTCCCCAAGCTCGGCGTGTTCGAGGCCGGCGGTTGGACCGCCCACCAGTTCTTCGCCAACTCGGAGTTCTATTCCGACTTCGGCCGCTACGACGTCCGCATGACGGTGCCCACCGGGTGGCTGCTGGGCGCCACGGGCCGCGAGCAGTCGCGCGCCGACGCGGGCGGCGGCAAGACGACGCACCGTTACGTGCAGGATGACGTGCACGACTTCGCCTGGACCACCAGCCCCGACTTCATCGAGAAGACGCAGCGGTTCGAGCATGCTGGGTTGCCGGCGGTGGAGATGCGGCTGCTGCTGCAGCCCGAGCACGAGGGGCTCGCGGATCGCCACTTCGCCGGCACCGCGGCCGCCCTGCGCTACTACGGCGAGTGGTACGGCGTCTATCCCTACGGTCACATCACCATCGTCGATCCGGTGTTCCAGAGCGATTCGGGCGGCATGGAGTACCCGACCCTGTTCACCGGCGGCACGCGGTGGCTGTCGCCGCGCGGGACCAACGATCCGGAATACGTGGTGCTGCACGAGGCCGGGCACCAGTGGTGGTACGGCATGGTCGCCAACAACGAGACCGAACGAGGATGGCTGGACGAGGGCCTCAACGAGTATTCGGATTCACGCGTGCAGGCCGAGGCGCTGCAGCCGAACTACTACGTCCAGCGGTTCTTTGGCGACTTCGTTCCGTGGCAGTTCCGGGACATCCCGCTGAAGCGCGCCACCGACACCAACTGGATGAACACCTACCGCCGCATGGGCGATCGCGATGCGCTGTCGACGCCGACCTTTGCGCTCTGGCCGGCGACGCATCAGGCGCAGTCGTACCACAAGACCGCGCTGATGCTGCATACCCTCGAGCGCCAGCACACGTGGGAAGTGATGCAGAAGGTGTTCGCCACCTTCTTCGCGCGCTGGCGGTTCAAGCATCCGCAGCCGGACGACTTTTTTGCGGTGGTGGAGGAAGTGACCGGGCTGCCCCATGCGTGGTTCTTCGACCAGGTGTATCGCAGTTCCAACACGTTCGACTACGCCATCGAGCGGCTCGACAGCGATGTCCTGTCATCAAGGGGCCTGAACGGCAGCCTGGCGTTCGAGGAGAAGAAAGCCGACGCCACCTATCGGACGACGGTGGTGGTGCGGCGGCTCGAGGCCGGCGTCTTCCCGGTGGACGTGCTGGTCACTTTCAGCAACGGCGAGCAGGCGCGCGAGTCGTGGGATGGCCGCGCCCGCTGGCATGCGTTCACCTTCGACCGGCCGGCGAAGGCGGTCTCGGCGCAGATCGATCCCGAACGTGTGCTGCTGCTCGACACCAACTACACAAACAACAGCCGCGTGATGGCCCCGGCCAGCGAGAAGGCGGCGACCAAGTGGTCGTTGCGGTGGATGGTGTGGCTGCAGGACCTGATGATGACCTACGCGTTCTTCGTATGAGTGATTTCCCAAGCCCCCAGGCCGCCGCCTCCGCCAAGGCCACGGCGGGCCAGGCCTCGAGCCCTCTCGGCGCATTCGTTGACGGCTTGCTGCGGGTGAAGCGCGCGCCGTGGCTGGTGATCGGCCTGTGGCTGTCGACGCTGCTGCTGGCCCTGCCGCTGTCGCTGGCGCTGCATGGCCTGATCGGCGATCACCTCGGCAGCAGCATGGCGGCGCAAGCGGCGGCCGAGGGCATGAACTACGACTGGTGGAACGAGTTCCTCGCCCAGTCGGCGGGTGTGGGCAGGACGTTCGTGCCGGCCATACTCGGCTTTGCGGCGGTCCTCCAGAACATCAGCGGGGTGGCCGACGCGAGCGGGCCGCCATCACCGGTGGTGTGGGTCGTCGCGGCCCAGTTGCTCGTCTCGACGTTCCTGATCGGCGGCGTGCTGGATCGCCTGGCGCGCGACCGCGCCATCGGCGCGGGGGCGTTCTTCTCCGCATGCGGCGTCCACTTCCTCCGTTTCCTCCGGCTCGGCGTGGTCACCGTCGCGGCCTACGCGTTCCTGTTCACGACCGTTCACGGCTGGCTTTTCGGCCGGGTGTACGACGGCCTGCTGGAAGACCTGACCGTGGAGCGCACTGCCTTCTTCTATCGGCTGGGGCTGTACGCGGCGTTCGCGGCCCTGGTTCTGTTCGCCAACCTGGTCTTCGACTACGCGAAAGTGCGAGCGGTCGTGGAAGACCGCCTCAGCATGATCGGCGCGCTGTTCGCGGGGCTGCGCTTCGTGCGCCGCAACCTCCGCGCCACGATTGGCCTGTATGCGCTGAACTCGGTCGCGTTTCTCGCGGTGCTGTTGCTCTATTACCTCGCCGCGCCCGGCGCAGCCGCTAACACGCTCGCCTTCGCCATCGGCCAGCTGTTCATCGTCCTCCGGGTGATCATCCGCCTGCAGTTTGCCGCGGCGCAGACGGCGCTGTTCCAGGGCCGCCTGGCGCATGCCGGATATGTGGCGCGGCCAATTCCGAGGTGGCCAGATTCACCCGCGGCCGAGGCGCTCGGCCCAGCGTAATGGAATGGATCGATGATCACGCGCACCATAGGTACGAAAGACAAGTCGATGCGCTGGGTCAGTCAAGCCAACGAGTACCGGCCGCTGGCTACTGACAGGACTCGCCTGGAGCCAGGCAACGCTATGCCCGGAAAGTCCAATAGACCTGCCCTCCGAGTGTCGCCGGCTCGATACCAAACCTGCCACTGGGACGAGCGCCTGTTGAGATTAGCGAGAAGATGTCCGACAGGACGGAACGGTTATCCCCATAGTAGGAATGCCCGACTAGGTTAGTATCCACTGCCGACGCATCGATCGTATCAACGCCATGAACAATCAAGATTTCAGAAGCGTCTCCGGCCCGGATGTAGCCTCCCTGCAACGCCCTAGCAACTCTAAGCGCTTCATCATTGATCGATGCGTACATGGTGACTTGAGTGGCACGCGCCGTGATGGACTTCGCCAGGCGCCGGAATACTGCTGCGTCGATGTCTGGTGCTGTTAGCACAACCTGGTTCAATCTGACATCCATCTGGAGGCTCGCGGCACTGTCCACTAGCTGCAACGCGCCCGCCAAAACGCGATTGCCCATGCTGTGAGCCAACGTGTGAATGGTCAGGTCGGGCAGCAGCAGACGCAATCGCGCGAGAAACCTTGCGAGATGCTCAGAACTCCATTCAGCGTTGTTCAGATCCGAAAGATATCCAAGAGAGTTACCGGCCGAAGGCCAGCTGTAGGCAATCGGGACTCCTGCGAAGCCCAAGTCGTACGCCAACTGCGCCGTTCGATATATTGCATCGTCAAACGTGGTGCGATAGCCGTGAACGAACACGAATGACTGAGGGGGTGCTCCTGCCTGAGCGGACAACTGATCAGCGAACTCGCCGTCTGCGAGGTCTGCTCTGGCGAGAATCATGAAGTGCCTGCCAACCTCACCATCGGTCCAGAACCGCCAGGCCGCCGGTCTCTCCAAACGAGCCAGCCGATGGTCTCGAGGGATACTCACTGTACAGACCCCAACTGCCAGTGATCCGTCCTGACTCCTGCGAGAGTTGAATCTCGCCGAGCCATCTCTGCCGCGATCAGTCGCGAACAAGACGTCAATAAGAACGTGGGTCTCACTCGAGTGAGCAATGGGCCCAGCAAAAACAACATTCTCGAACGGAATGGAGATTTCGAGTGGAAGGCCTGGGCCACTGCCGACAAAGTCTCCGAGTCGAATAGCGATTCGACTCGGATGGCTGCCTCCGACCAACAGCGCCCCAGGGTCGTCCGTCACGTAGGCCCATTCTGGAAAACCCGGCAGCAGCGCCATGGCAGCACCTTCAGACCCGGTGATACCAGACCAAATTACCAAGTCGCCCCGACCGCAGACTACGAATACACCCTCGACTGGCAGGCCGAGCCCAAATCCAGAGGAGACGACTCGAAACAACACTTCTATGGGACGAGACGCTTCGGTCATTGAAGTACCACGCCAATCGCAGGAACAGACTCTTGCCCCGTGGACTTGATAATCGAAGCGTCGAGGGATCTAACTTCGCCGTGAACTACGCCACAAGTAGTCGGGCGTGTTCCTCTAGGCACATGCACACAGCCAATGCGCGCGGAAACCGAGGATCTTTCTTTCGCAGACTCCATCTGCGATGTTCCGCTCGATAAGCTCTAAGTAGCACTTGCTTGGTCTCGACGCCCAACTGCCCAGTGGACAGTACGTGCGACAGGGCCACTTGAATCGGCCTTGAGAACGCTTCCTCCTGACTAAGTTCGAAGGGCATTAGTCCTGAGTATCCCAGGTGACTCTTGCGACCTCCGGGAATCGATTTGACAAAACTCGCACTTGAGCAGAAGTAGCCAACCAAAGCTAGCCCCGGCACGACCTCTAGCTCGATGGGGCGGCACAGGCAGCTGTGTTCACCATGGTATTCGTCGGACTCCAGCCCAAGCTCAGGAGATGTGAAGAAGGCGTCGTCCGTGCCATGCCCAAAGAGAACCACCAACGTTGATTTGTCGCCGCCGAGGGATGCTAGAAACCGTGACCGTTCTGCGGAGTCTCCGACGAACAGAATGCAGTCAATTCCGGTTAGGGCCTTCAGCAGCCACCGCGAGAAGCAAGAGGTTAGTTGGTCGTACGCTGGCGCGACAGCGACCACCCGACTCCATCGTCTGCCAGAAGCTGAGGCCAATCTCCTTTCGACTGGTCGTCGGAACAAGCGCCAGCCGACAATCCCTGCAAACGTGGATGCGAGCACTCGAGTGAATGTCAGCCTCATTTTACCTGGCCATCTTCATCGCCAAAGGGCGACTCCAGAACACCCGCTTCGTAGCTCATGTGACGAACAAACATTCCGAGGACCTGCACACCGACCACAGACCTACGCCCCACCTCTTCCGCCAGCTCCTCAGGCGAATACGCACGGGCACCGACCCATACAGTCTGATCGGATCGATCTGACCGAGACCGCGCCCACGCGATGAAGACGGTCGCCATCTGGCTCATCAGCTCCGCCCCAGTGGAAGACTGACCGCCCGACACCTCCGAGGCCCCAGCATCCGAAAGAGAGAACAGTTGCGTCGCAGCGGTAGCCAGCACGCGCCTTGTCTTACTCTTCGCTGCCTCCGATAGTTTGGTCAGATAGAGGATCTCGCCGGGGGTTCCTTTCTTCACCACGTCAATGTCATGAATCGCCATCTGACCTGGCTCCGCGATCAGTTCCGGAAAGCCAGTAACGGCGGCTTTGAAGGTCGTTCCTACGGTCCACTCTTGTTGAAGGAGCCAGCTGTCGCCCCTCATCGATTCGAATGGATCAGACATCCCAGCCGTCAAAAGGACATCGGCGAGAACGCCATCATACGTCGCGCGTCTTAGGAAACCGACGGCCTCCTCAATCGACCTGGCAATGTCGACGTGGAGCACACCAAGAGACAGCAGGTAGTCACGAGTGGTGGCCAGCCAGTCGTCTTGGTCATCGAGCAGCAGGATTCGGAACACGTTGTCTGGCGCAAGGCGAAGACTGCCGACGCCGCTTAGCGCTATGTCCATCATTGCTTTCTCAATAGCAGAGGCACATCAATGGTGACTTCGGTGAAACTTTCTCCATCACTGCGCACACTCAAGACGCCTCCGTGTTGCTGGACGATTCTGTCCGCGATGTACAAGCCGAGCCCCCGGTTCGCTTTGTCGGTGTTGGGATACTTTGTCGAGAAGGACGGAAGGGTGACCTTGGGCAACAGCTCAGTAGCGATTCCCGGGCCATTGTCGTGCACCACTATCCTCAGTCGGTTGCCCGGCGCAGCCAGGATATTGATAGAAATCTTGTCCTCGTCTTGAGAACCGTTCCCTCTCAGGGCTTCGATGGAATTGTTGATTATGTTGACCAGCGCTTGCAGGAAACGCTCACGATAGCATGTGATCTCCAAGGTGGTCTTCTGAGCAATAAACTCCACCTTCGGCAATTGCTCTTCGTACTGAAGCTTTAGCTCGCCCACCGCTGTTCGGCAAAGCTCCAACGGGTTCCACGGCAGCAGGTTCTTGGCGTAGTGCTCGGGACCCTCGCGCATCGCCGGAATAATGTCAGCGGCCGCCATGATGCGATTCAGCTGCTTTGACATCAGGGATACGTTCTTGATTAAGTGCGCGTCCTGCTGATACTTCACTCGTAGAGGCAAGAGGACCTTAGTCATTGTGCTCACCGGCCCGCGAACGTCGTGCTCGATTGTGGCCGTGAGAAAACCAAGCTCCTGAAAGACGCTCTTTCGACGAACGGTCTCAGATACATACCTGAAGTCGGCCAACAGCCAGACTGGAAGCGCCGCACCGCTCGCGAGTTTGAACACTAAAGCGGTCCAAAAAGGCCATTGTTGAGACGGTTGCACGATGTAGTAGGCCCATTGGATCAGGCCGTATCCTCCAAAGCTGACTATATAGAACCATCGCGCTACCTCAAGTGGCTTGGTCACTGAGGTACCCAAGCTAACGGAGCCAAACGATTCCGGCTTGCGCTCATCAACTCCGATCACAAAGAGGACACGACTTTGGTCACTCTTGTGAAGAAACTCCAGCATTTGGTGATTCGACATATTGCGAAAGCTGAGAGCTAGCCGAATCAACACCCAAGAGGACATGAACGTGCCGGGCAGGACCAGCATCTCAAGGGACGCTCCACCAATTATCGGCTCCCAACTCCAAACAAAGATCGCTGCAAGCACCACCACCATACTGGTAATTGCCATGGCGGGAATCAATGACCTTGGATCGGTTGATTCACGCAAGTCCCTGTACGCGACAAAGAGAAACAACGAGCTTCCAAGAGATACGAAATAGGTGAAAGCACCGACTCCGAGGCTGGACTCAGCCGCGCTGCCAGTCAAGACCTCCATCACAAGGTACGCTGCGTTGGAAATCCACGCTAGGCCAACAAAGCGAAAGAATTCGCGCCTGTACATTCGAAAGGCAAAAAAATGAGCGACCGCCATGCCGAGCAGTACGACCATCGATACACCCAACAGGTCGCGCATCGTGGGCACCAACGCACCCGAGAATGAGTCGGCCAGCACTTGACCCACAGGTGTCACCCTTCCAAATCCACAGAACTATCCGTCCCGGTCGCCGTCACTTGAGCGCAGGCAGGAGGTGCTTTCACTCAGCCCTTCCGTCTCCGCGGTCCCAGCTTAATCAGCGGAGTTCCGGCCATTAGAGATAGACGGGCGGATGCTGCAAAACTCTCAAAACGCCTCCCAACGCCTGAATATCTGGCCCAGATCCGCAGATCGAAGGCAAGCGAACCTAGCGCGAACTGCACGGGATTTCACAGCGCGTCGACGCCGGCGACGGCCGCCCCGGCGTGACGCAGGTGCTCGCGCGCGTCGATCGCCGTCGCCCTCAGCAGCCCGTTCGGCAACCTCTACGACGGCCTGCTGGAAGACCTGACCGTGGAGCGCACTGCCTTCTTCTATCGGCTGGGGCTGTACGCGGCGTTCGCGGCCCTGGTTCTGTTCGCCAACCTGGTCTTCGACTACGCGAAAGTGCGAGCGGTCGTGGAAGACCGCCTCAGCATGATCGGCGCGCTGTTCGCGGGGCTGCGCTTCGTGCGCCGCAACCTCCGCGCCACGATTGGCCTGTATGCGCTGAACTCGGTCGCGTTTCTCGCGGTGCTGTTGCTCTATTACCTCGCCGCGCCCGGCGCAGCCGCTAACACGCTCGCCTTCGCCATCGGCCAGCTGTTCATCGTCCTCCGGGTGATCATCCGCCTGCAGTTTGCCGCGGCGCAGACGGCGCTGTTCCAGGGCCGCCTGGCGCATGCCGGATATGTGGCGCGGCCAATTCCGAGGTGGCCAGATTCACCCGCGGCCGAGGCGCTCGGCCCAGCCTAGCCCCATCATCCATTTCTAGAGCGCGTCGACGCCGGCGGCGGCGGCCGCGGCATGGCGCAGTTTCTCGCGCGCGTCGATGGCGGTGGCGCGCAGTAGCGGCTCGCTGTCCTTCGCCCACTCGTCCAGCGTCGCGGCAAAGCGCGTCAGCCGCATCTCGCCCATCGCGTACGCCGCGCACGAGCGCAGCCACGGATCCTGGCTGAGCGCCATCACTTCGATCGCTTCCTCGCGGTCGCCGAGCGCCGCCCCCAGCATCCGGTCGGCCGACTCGATGCGGGCGGCGACCGCGACCTGACGGTCGAACAGCGGGATCACGACCGCGCGCACCTCGGGCGGCAGCACCGAGTCGAGGAACTCGACGGCGTTGTCGTGGACGACGGGGTCGTTCGACTGCAGGCCGACATGCGCGCTGTGCATGTCGTACTGCGGATAGAGGATCTTCAGCAGCCGGAAGATGCGCTCCGCTTCCTTCTCGATCGACTCCCGCAACCCGTGCGCGATCGGGTTGGCGTCATCTTCGAGCGAGGCGCCGAGCGTGCCCAGCACCTGGTAGGAGCGGTAGTGCCCCATGATCTCGGCCGCCAGCACCGACTCGATCAGCTTGCGATCCGTCGACCGCTCCGGATGCTGCTGGCCCAGCTTGTTGAGCGCCGAGATGGTGTGGTAGCGCAGGATGACGTCGCGATCAAGCACGCTCTCCGTCAGCACAGCCTGCGCCGACGCCGATCCAATCTCCTGCAAGACTCTCGGGATCTCGCGGCGCACGTCGGTGGCCATGTCCTCGTCGGTCAGGTAATCGCGCAGCGTGCCGACAATGCGGTCGCCAAACTCGGCCAGCGCCCTGGTCGCGGCCTCGGTCAGCGACGGGTCGACCAGCCGCTCGATCAGCGGGCCAATCATCGTGCGTTTCCTGAGCTTGCCGGCGGCGGCAATGGCCGCCCGCGCCACCTCCACGTCGTCATCGTCCAGCAGCGTGCGCAGCTCGCGCTCGAACAGGTCCGGCAGCGTGGCAATCAGCCGCGCGGCCTCGAGGCGCGTTCGCTTGCCGTGCTCGCCGTCTTCCTCGACCATCTTGGCCAGCAGCAGCCGCGACGCCTCGACGTTCTGCGTCGCGCCGGGACGGGCCAGGAACGCGACCAGGGCGGCGCGAATCGAAAAGTCCTCGAAGTCGCCGAGCGCCTGGATGCGCTCCAGCGGATCGGCCTGGTCGAAGGCGGTGAGGTACAACAACGCCTCGGTCCGGACGTCGAGGCTCGGGTCCCTGAGCAGCGTCTCGACCTCGTCCTTGACGCTGACGTCGCCGGCGCGCGCGAGCAGCGACACTGCCTGGCGGCGGATTTCGGGCTGCTCGTGATGCAACAGGCCGCGCACGGCGGGATGCACCTTGCGGTCGTGCGCCATCTCGAACAGGCTGAGCGCATAGGCAATCTCGCGGGTCGTGCCCTTGAGGCGAGACGAGATCAGCGCCGTCGCGTCGCGATCCATCACCGGCATCGAGGCCCGCTCGGAGTCGACCCGATGCTGGTGGATGCTCTCGCGCAGGTTCTCGACATACTGCCGCCGCGCCACGAACGCAGCCACCAGCCAGGCGCCAATCAGCACCACGCCGACGCGCGACATGTCGACGGGCGACCACTGCAGCACGGCAGCGAACAACAGCACCGCCAGGCCGCCGCCGGCATCGCCCAGCCGATACACGACGGTGTCGATGAACGACTTGACGCGGAAGGTGTGGGCCGCCGGGACCGGCAGGTACAGCAGCTCGGTGGTGGCCTTGTCGATCGAGTAGCGCAGCACCTGGTCGCTGGCCTTCAGCGCCGCGGCCGCCACGAGCGAGCCCAGAACGAAGACGCCCAGCGACCCCATGAACATGGCGGTGGGAACGATGAAGAGCGCGGCGCCAACACCGGCGGTGCGCAGCACGCGGCCGGTCAGCAGCAACTGCAGCATCAGCGACATGACGCCGGCGATCACGTTGAAGGTGCCGAAGAACATCGCCAACTCGTCGGTGTCGGGAATGGCCGCCTTGGCAATGGCCTTGAACTGCCAGCCGGCCACCGTGGTGGTCAGCGCCGAAATCAGCACCAGCGCGGCGATCGCCCGCAGGTAGGGCGATTCCCGCACCAGCGCCAGGCTGCCCCACAGCGTGCCGGAATCGCGGTCGGTGCCGGTCGCCGGCATGTCGTTGCCGACATAGTCGGGGCGGTCGCGCCAGATCATGACCACCAGCAGCGCGCACACCAGCAGCGACGCCGCGACCAGCGCGAGCATGCTCTCGGTGCCGTAGCGCGACACCGTGGTGCGGGTCGCCAGGCCGCCGACGATCCAGCCGAGAATGGCGCCGCTGCCAATGAAGCCGAACGACCGCTTGGCCTCGCGCGTGGTCATCACGTAATTGGCCAGCGTCCACACCTGCGACGGCGCCAGCACCGAGAACACGCCGACCCAGATGTAGATCGCCACGAACAGCGCGCCCGATTCGGTCACCGACGAGGCCGACCAGGTCCAGAAGACGATGGCGCCGGCGGCGAAGAAGAGGATGCTGCCGACCAGGAGGTTGCGCAGGTTGGTGCGATGGCCGATCCAGAGGTAGACGCTGGCGGCGATCCCCACCAGGAAGGCGATGGCGATGTCGACGTACGGGAGGTCGATGGCGCGATAGCGGTCCAGGAACAGCGCGTCGCGCGCCGCCTTGCTGGCCACGCTGCTGGCCATGGTCAGGAACAGGTACGCAAACAGCGGGAAAGCCCGTCGCAGTTCGCGGCCATTCAGGCCCAGCACCCGTTCGACAAGACTCAGCATCAGGCCCTGCCGGAGTTTACCTTAGGATAAGATTTGAGCATCGCGCGCCCCTCTTTCCTGTCCCGCCTCCTTCACCCCGTCGTGCAGCTCCGCGAGGGCGAGTCGACCACGGCGCTGCTGATGTTCCTGTACTCGTTCCTGGCGATGACCAGTTACAACATCGTCAAGCCGATCACCCGCTCGGAGTTCATCTCGAGCCTGGGCGCCGACAACCTGCCGTGGGTGCAGTTCGGCGCCGGCGTGCTGATTGGCTTCCTGATGCAGGGCTACACGGTGCTGATGAAGCCGGTGCCGCGGCGCTGGACCATCCCGGTGACCCAGGCCGGCATGGCCGGCCTGCTGCTGCTGTTCTGGTTCCTGTTCACCACCATCGGCGCGGACTGGATCGCGGTCGCCTTTTACGTGCTGGCGCTGATCCTCGGCATCCTGTTGATCAGCCAGTTCTGGACGCTCGCGAACGACGTCTACGATCCGCGCCAGGCCAAGCGCATCTTCGGCTTCATCGGCGGCGGCGCCAGCCTCGGCGGCGCCACCGGCGCGGGCCTGACCGCGTTCCTGGTCGAGTCGCTCGGCGCCAAGCAGATGCTGCTGGTCAGCGCCGCGATCATGGGCCTGTGCTTCTTCATCGTCACGGTGATCATGAAGCGCGAGAAGGCGGCGGGTACGACCGACGCCACCAAGGCCGGTGACGAAGAGGGCGTGAGCAGCGGCGAGGCGATCCAGTTGCTGCGCTCGTCGCGCCACCTGCAGGTGATTGCCCTGGTCATTGCCTTTGCCGCGGTCGGCGCCGCGATCATCGAGCAGCAGCTGAACATGGCCGCATCCGAGGCGAAGGGCGCCGCCAATTCCGACGCCATTGCCGCGTTCCTCGCCCAGGTCACGGTCTACCTGTCGCTGATCGGCTTCGTCATCCAGGTCGGGCTCACCAGCCGCATCCACCGCGTCATGGGCATCGGTTTCGCCCTGCTCGTGCTGCCGATGAGCCTGGGCACCACGGCCGTGATCATGCTGTTCAACCGCGCGCTGTGGGCGCCGGGGCTGGCGCGCGTGCTCGATACCTCGCTCCGCTACACCGTGGACAAGACCTCGCGCGAGGTCCTGTTCCTGCCGCTGCCGTCGGAGCTGAAGTACCGCGCCAAGCCGTTCATCGACGTCACCATGGACCGGCTGGCCAAGGGCCTGGGCGCGCTGCTGATCCTGGTGCTGATCAAGGACTGGGGCTTCGGCTGGGACTGGCAGCAGTTGAGCTACGCCAGTCTGACCATGGTCGGGTTGTGGGTGATGACGGCCATGCTGGCGCGCCGCGAGTACCTGCGGACGTTCCGCCGCAGCATCGAGCAGCAGGACGTGATGCCCGCGGACCTGCGCGGCACCACGCTCGGGCCGAAGTCGATCGAGACCCTCGTCAGCGAGCTGTCGCATCCCGAACCGCGCCGCGTGCTCTACGCCATCGACCTGCTGGATGCCATGGACAAGCGGCTGCTGGTGACCCCGCTGTTGCTGGCGCACGAGTCGGCCGAGATCCG
>ERZ1292640.2580-Hain-H43-02um-R1-2580-length-14462-cov-9_pt2 | contig 12807 bp, 11 predicted proteins | sample MGYA00564404_ERZ1292640 | MGnify/ENA primary metagenome ERZ1292640 (study PRJEB36523, sample SAMEA6512636) | groundwater metagenome | collected 2019-01-08 | study: AquaDiva: Metagenomics assemblies of 32 groundwater samples
ATCTTCTCGGCGGTCTCGGCGACGTCGGCGTCGTGCCCGACCTTCGACGCGTCGAAGCCCTGGAGCGACAAACCGGCGGCGTTGTTCTTGTTGCGATCGTTATGACAGGAGGCGCAGTACTGCTTGACGAGCGCAGTCTGTGATTCGTGGATGGTGTTGGCGTGGCCTACGGCCAGAGCCGGTCCCCCGGCGCCCGCTTGTTCGGTTGCGGGCTTCGGCGTGATCGCGGCGGAGCGGCCTGCGGCGGAGCCGGATGCCGGTGCGGCAACCGGCACGCGCTGCTGCTGAGGCGGCTGCTGCTGCGACTCCGCGTACACGCGCAATCCAAGCCCCACGAGTAACCCAAAAAAGACAACCAACGAGAGTTTCTTCATGCTCGCCTTGTCCCCGGCTGCGAGGACGGTTTTCAACAGGGCCGTTGTAACACTAAGAAGTCGAATTTTCAACGACTTAGGGGGTTTTTGTTGTCACCGCTTGTCACTGCCATGATAGGCTCCCCGGCGGCCTACCGGCTGGCAGAAACTGCGTTTTTGGGCCGAATTTTGCCTATCGTCACCAGATGTCCCGGAGAAGACGACATGGAGCGACAAAAAACCATCTCCAGGCGGCAAGCTTTGGCCGCCGGAACGGCCGGAATTCTCGGCGCGACCCTCCCAATCGCGGGGCAAAGCGCCGATCAGGCCGCTCGTCCCAGGGTCCCAGCCGACCCCACCAAGGTGCAAGGGCCCCTCAGCACCGACGTGGGCGGCCGCTCGCCGTTCGAGAAACCCAAGCGCGTCTCGTTCAGCGATCGCCGCACCTCGAGCCTCACGCCGCTGCAGGACCTTGACGGCATCATCACGCCGTCGGATCTCCACTTCGAGCGTCACCACGGCGGCGTGCCGGCCATCGATCCGGCGCAGTATTCGCTGCTGATCCACGGCATGGTCGACCGGCCGCTGGTCTTCACCCTGGCCGATCTCCGCCGCTTCCCGGGCCGTTCGGTCATTCGCATGATGGAGTGCTCGGGTAACGGCGGCCGCGCCTATCGCCGCGAAGGCAACCAGACCGACGTCACGCCTCAGCAGGTCGACGGCCTGACCAGCACCAGTGAGTGGACCGGGGTGCCGCTTGCGACGCTGCTGCGCGAGGCCGGCGCCTCGCCCAAGGCCAGGTGGATTCTTGCCGAAGGGATGGACGCGGCGGTCATGACCCGCAGCATCCCAATCGAGAAAGCGTATGACGATGCGCTGATTGCCTACGGGCAGAACGGCGAACCGCTGCGGCCCGAGCAGGGCTATCCCGCGCGGCTGTTCCTGCCCGGCGTCGAGGGCAACGCCAGCATCAAGTGGCTGCGCCGCCTCGAACTGTCGGACCAGCCGTTCATGACGCGCGAGGAAACCTCGAAGTACACCGACCCGCTGCCCGACGGCACGGCGCGGATCTTCAGCCTCGACATGGATGCCAAATCGCTCATCACCGAGCCGGCGTTCCCCGACAAGCTCACCGGCCCCGGCTGGTGGGAGGTGCGCGGCATCGCCTGGAGCGGCCGCGGCAAGATCGCCAGGGTCGACATCAGCGTCGACGGCGGCAAGACGTGGCAGCCGGCAAAGCTCGACGACCCGGTCCTGCCGAAGTGCCATACGCGCTTCCGCTTCCCATTCGAATGGAAGGGCGGCGAGACGACGATCGTGAGCCGTGCCACGGACGAGACCGGCTACACACAGCCTACGCTCGACGTGCTGATGGCGGCGCGCGGGCCGGCCACGGCGTATCACTTCAACCACATTCGCGGCTGGAAGGTGCTGGCGGATGGCGCCGTGAAGTTCGCGGGGGGCCTGTGATGAAGACCACTTTCGGCTTGAGGCTTGGGGCCTGGGGCTTGAATTCAGGCTTGAGACTTGGGGCTTGGGGCTTGGGCCTGTTCGCCGCCATCTTCTTGCTCACCATCTCTGTCGCTTCGGGTCAAACGAAATCGGGACCGGCCCAAGCCTCAAGCCCCAGGTCCCAAGCCCCTCTGGGCATCGGCCGCGCCGCGACACCGGACGAGATCAAGAAACTGGACATCGACGTCATGCCCGACGGCCGCGGCCTGCCCGCGGGCCGCGGCACGGTTGCCGAGGGCGCTGCCATTTACGCCGCCAAGTGCCGCTCGTGTCACGGCGCCGAAGGGGTGGGCGGCACGTTCGATCGTCTGGTCGGCCGCGAGTCGGGGCCCAACTTCAACTTCGCGATGGATCCGAAGCTGGTGAAGACGGTCGGCAACTACTGGCCGTATGCGACGACGCTCTATGACTACACCTTCCGGGCCATGCCCTTCATGCAGCCCGGCTCGCTGACGCCGGACGAGACGTATGCGCTCGTCGCCTACATCCTCGCCCTCAACAAGATCGTCCCGGAGAATGCGGTAATGGACCAGGCGTCGCTGCCGAAGGTGAAGATGCCGGCGCGTGACAGGTTCGTCGTTGACAATCGCAAGGGAGGGAAGGTCGTTAAGTAATTCTGACGGGAGGATACAGCCCGTCGGGAGGACACAGCCCGTCGGGAGGGCACAGCCAATCGGGAGAAAGGCCAGCCAGGCCGCTGCGGCGTCCAATGCGTGGAGGGTCCATGGTCCGCGTATTCGTCACGCTGTTGCTGGTTGCCGGAATCGCCGCCCCCGCGGCGGCCCAGGCCGTTGACGTCCCCAGGGTCGGCGCGATCAACCTCTCTTACGTCGCGCGCACGAGCAAGGCGGGGCAAACGGCGCTCGCCGAGATCGAGAAGTTCGTGACCGCCAAGGAAGCCGAAGCCACCACCCGCGCGGTGGAGTTGGACAACCTGCGCGTCGACGTTCAGCGCCGCGGCACGGGACTGACCGCGCGCGCGCGCGGCGACCTCGAGAAGGCCTTCGAGAAGTCACGTCTCGAGTTCGAGCGCTTTCAGCAGGATGCCAAGGCCGACATCCAGGCCCTGCGCCTGAAGTTCGACACCGAGTTTCGCGTGAAGCTGTCGCCCATCGTCGATGCAATCTCAAGAGAGCGGGGCCTGCACTTCGTCTTCGGACTCGAAGAAGCGGCGATTGTTTGGTGGAGCCCGGCTGCGGATATTTCGGCGGAAGTGGTGAGGCGGCTCGACGCGGGAAAGTGATCCCGACAAGGATCACTCTCCCGACGTTGTTCACATCCCGACGCGTTGCAGCTCCCGGCAGAAGCCGGCAGGCGGGCTACTGCTTTTGTTGCGAGCCCAGCGGCTTGAGAACGGTGAGATCCTGCGAGTCGACCGAGTATTCCGTGAACGGCTGGTACATCTCGTCCCAGCTCTGCTCCGACCAGAACACCTCGAGCTGCGGACCGGGGTTCCACTTGTTGCGCACCGAGTTGTCGTAGACGCCGATGCCGGTGATCTTGCTGCCGGCGGGAATCTTGAGCGGCTCGGCCAGCTCGTAGTTGAACTGCCAGTTGAAGTCGAACTTCGGCACGTTCAGGATCACCTGCTCGCGGCCGTCGGGATAGGTGACCACCCACTTCAGGCTCTTGCCGCGCAGGTGCATGTGCGGCGACATCGCGTAGAGCGTGATGTCCTCGGTCACCGGCGTGATGCCGGTGAGCTTCCAGTTCTCGGCGTAGGGCGGAATGTTGGGCGTGGTGCGGCTGCGGCGGGTGCTGCTCGGGTCGGCGACGTACTCGGTCTCGCGGCCCTCGGCGCGGTAGATCGACAGGCCGCCCTTGGTCGTCGCCAGCGGATCGCCGGCCTGGCGGATCAGCACCTCGTGCGTGACCGGGACCTTGTTGAACCAGATGCCCAGCTTGGTGCGGTCTTTCTGCGGCGTGCCGGTCGGGTTGTAATGCATCTGCCAGTTCACGTACTTGCCGGCGGGAATGCGCTTGCCGATGTTCGGGCGGTGCACGTCGAGGCCGCGGCCGGGTACCCACGACAGCAGCTTGCTCGAGCCGGGCAGCCCGGAATCGGTCGACGGCAACCCGCGCGAGCCGCGGTCGCCGATAATCTTGCCGTCGGCGCCCACGATGCGGCCATCGACGAGCGTGGCGCCTTCGGGGATGTCGACGAAGTAGATGCCGGCATGGTGCACCACCGCGCGATTGCTCGGGTGCAGCTCGACGACTTCAGCGAAGCGGTCCTCGGCCCACGGCACCTTCGAGTAGAACATCTGCACACCGACTTCGCCTTCGGCGGGAATCTCGAACTCGACCGGCATCTCGAGCACGGCATCCGGCTCGCGCGTGCCGAACGACCAGCCCGAGGCAAACGTCGGCGCCGGCGGCAGGTCGGCGGCGTTGCCGCGCGCCGCGCCGCCATCGACCCAGGCCGCGATGGTGTCGATCTCCTTCTGCGACAGGCTGATGTCGTTGCGCATGGGCAGGCTCTGGGTCATGTCGGCGCCCCAGGGCGGCATCTCGCGCGACACGACCTTGGCCTTGATCGCCTTCGCCCACGGCCGCGCATCGTCGTACGACAGCAGCGTCATGGGCGCCACCTCGCCGGGCCGGTGGCAGTTGGCGCACTTCTTGTACATGATCGGCGCCACGTCCTTGGCGAACGTCGGGGCGGCGGGGGCTGGGGTTTGAGCAGTGGCGCGGAACGAACCCAGGGCCGCCACGCCAATCACGACAAGTGCCAGTCGCTTCATAATCGCCTTCAACCAGTACGCAGAAATTGACGTCCGCCCTGCCCCCGATCCACCAAATGGTGAATTTGGGGGTCAGGCCCCCGATTCCACCGACCGCGCGGATTCTAGCCTATTTCGGCGCGCCGGCGGCGCACGACGCCACCGCCTCGACCGACGAGGTCATATTGATGCGGCTCATCGGCGTGGCCTTGATCAACAGGCCGCGAATCACCATGGTGCGGTCGCGGTGCTGCGGCAGGTTGAACTCGCCGACCCCGATCAGCCGGAAGGCGTTCTTCCCGGCAGGCGGGGTCTTGGGCAACTCGGCGGCCGGTGCCTGGTTGGCCATGCTCGGCACCGGATCGGTGGCCGCCACCAGCACCCAGTTACCGGCGCCCTGCTCGCGCAGGCAGCCGGTGACGCTGACAATCTCCACCTTGTTTGTGGCCGGCGCTTGCGCCGGCAATCTGATGTCGGCCTTCAGGCCGGCCAGCACCGCCAGCGCCATCGCGAGAATCGAAGACAGGGTCATGACGGTGGCTATGATAGCCGACGTGCTCCTCCGACGAATGGCGCTGGCGCTCCTGGCTGTCCTGGCGGCAGCTCCAGCGCTGCTCGCCCACGAAGCCGAGCGCACCCGCGTCGTCCTCACGTTCACCGGCGACGAGCGTTTCGTGCTCGAGGTCGCCAACGATCCGCTGTGGATGCTGATGCGGCTCGAGACGTTTGCCGGCGGCACCGTGCCGGCCAACCCGACCGCGGCGCAGCGCGACGCGCGCCTCGCGCAACTCGGCGGCGTTTTCGCCGACCGCATCGTCCTGTTCGTGGATGGCCGCGAGGTCCGCGCCGAGTCGGTTGCCTACGTGCCGCCGCCGGCATCGCCGGCCGATTCACTCGCGACGTTCACCCTGACGGGACACATGCCACGCGGCGCCACGAACCTGCGCTGGCTGTACGGCATTGTCGCCGACCCCTACCCGCTTGAGATTCGCCAGGCCGACGGATCCAGCACCATCGAGTGGATTCACGGCACGAACTGGAGCGGCACCATCGACCTGACACGCAGCTTCCCGCCGGCCACCCGCCTGGAGATCGCGCGGCAGTATCTCGGGCTGGGCTACACGCACATCCTGCCGAAGGGACTGGATCACATCCTGTTCGTGCTCGGCATCTTCCTGCTCAGCCCGCGGCTGAAGACCATGCTGCTGCAGATCACCGCGTTCACGATTGCCCACTCCATCACGCTGGGCCTGTCGATTTACGGCGTCGTCGCGCTCCCCTCGCGGATCGTCGAACCGCTAATCGCGCTGTCGATCGCCTATGTCGCGATCGAGAACTTGCTGACGCGCGAGTTGAAGCCGTGGCGCGTTGGGCTGGTGTTCATGTTCGGGCTGCTACACGGCCTGGGGTTTGCCGGCGTGTTGCGGGAGTTGGGCCTGCCGCGGGGCGAGTTCCTGACGGGGCTGCTGACGTTCAATCTCGGCGTCGAGGGCGGGCAGGCAACGGTGATCGCGATCGCGATCCTGCTGGCCTGGCCGGTCGTGAATCGAGGCTGGTACCGCCACCGCGTGGTGATACCAGCCTCGTTGGTAATTGCCGCGATCGGGATCTACTGGACGGTTGCTCGCCTCTACTTCGCGAACTTCTGAATGCGCTGGCCGTAGGTGTCAGCGGCATACACGGCGCCCTTCGAGTCGACGACGATGCCGTGCACCCAGTCGAACTCGCCGGGCCCAAGGCCCTGCCTGCCCCAGGTCGCCACCAGTTTGCCATCCTTCAACGACAGCTTGTGGACCCGCTCCTGCGCGTGATCGGCAATGTAGGCAAAGCCATCGTCACCCTTCCGCGAGATGGCAATGTCCCACGGGTTCCAGCCCTCGACCTTGATCTCGCGCAGGTAGTTCAGGTTCTTGTCGTAGACCTGCAGGCGATGACCCTCGCGGTCGATGATGTACATGTTCTCCTGCGCATCGAGCGCAAGCTTGTGAGGCAGCACCCACTCGCCGGGACCGTTGCCCTTGTCGTTCGGCCCGCCTGCGCCCTTGCCAACCTGCTTGATGAACTTGCCGGTCTTGTCGAACATGGCGACGCGGTTGTTGCCGTAGCCGTCGGTGATCACGATGTTGCCGTTCTTCAGCACGGCGACACCCGAGGGCAGGTCGAAGTGCGTGGCGTCGTTGCCCTTCTCGCCGGTCGTGCCGAGTTGCAGCAGGAACTTGTCGAGCCTGGGACTGAGCTTGACTATGCGGTGGGCATCGCGCTCGATCATGTAGACGTTGCCGTCCCAGTCGACCGCACCCGAGTGCTGCCAGTTGGGGTCGAGCTTCTTGCCGTTGATCTCCTGATCGCCGCCCGCCATCACCAGGTTGCCGGCGGTGTCGAACACCATGATCGGCTTGGCGCCGCGGTTGAACACGTAGATGCGATCCTGCGCATCAATGGCGAGTCCGGAAATGCCAGGCTGATTGGTCGGCCCCTGCCCCGCCGGCCGGCTGGCCGACTGCCCCGTCGCGCGGCGCGCGGCCGCCTGGGCTTCGCGCTCCGCCGGCGGCGGCGGCGCGTTCTTCAATCCGAAAAATTCGCCGGGCGGCAGCTTGGGCCAGTTCGGCACGAGCTTGTAACCGCCATCACCCTGCGCGTGCGCCGCGGCCGACGTGAACAGCATGAGGGTGGCCAGTGAAGAGACCAGTGTCCGTCGCATATACTCTCCGGCGGTGAGGATACACCACATGACCCGACCGCTCAGCCTGTGCCTGCTGGCCCTCACGCTCGCGTCACCCGCGCTCGATGCGCAGCAGGTGCCGAAGGGGCAGATGCCGACGCTCGGCCGCCCGACGCAAAGCGACGACCAGGTGCCGCTGCTCGACTTCGATGCCTACTTCCTCGGCAAGTGGACCTTCGAATGGTCGATGCCAGAAACCGCACTGGGGCCCGCCGGCGATTACACCGGCACGACGGTCTACACGAAGGTCGACGGCCGCTTCTACGAGGCGGTCACCGAGGGCCAGGGACCGGCGGGGCCGTTCACCGTGCGCGAGCTGATTGCCTACCACCGCGAGAACAAGACCATTGCGCGGCAGATTACCGATTCACGGGGACAGGGCCGGCTGGAGTTCGGTCCCGTGGGTGGGGACCTGGGCGGGATCTACAACGTGCACTACGAGAGCGCGCCGTTCAGCTACGGCGGCAAGACCATCCGCCTGAAAAGCAGCGTGCGCCTGATGTCGCCGCTGGCCTACCGCGTAGCGACCAGCATCTCGGTCGACGGGGGTCCTTTCACCAACCTGGGCAACCCGTGGTGGCGGAAAAACCCGTAACTAACAAGAGCCCAAGAGATCAGAAGAGAGTTATTCTCCTGATCTTCTTGTCTCCTTTGCTTTCTACTTCTTCATTTCGATCTTGATCTGCTTGAGCACGTCGGTCTTCGGCTCGAGCTCGGTCGTGCCGGCCGGATACTTGTTGACCTTCATGACGTAGGCGACGATGTCGGCCTTCTGCGCCGGCGTGACGGTTGCCGGGCCGCTCGGCGGCATCGAGATGCGAATGCGCTCGAACAGGTCGCCAATCGACAACTCGTTCCAGTTGCCCGCAAACTCGGCACCAGTCAGGGCCGGGGCGAAGCCGTCGCCCGTCAGGTCGGCGCCATGACACTCGCTGCACGCCGACTTGTAGGCGGCCAAGCCGCGTTCGGCCTGGGCGTCGGTATAAACACCGTCCCACACAGTCCGGGCGCCAGGCGCCGGCGCCGCTTGCGCGCGTAGGGATGACGTGGTGAGGCCGGCCGTCCAAGCCGTGGCGAGAACCAGGAATGCGATACGAAGCTTCATGAGGGGGATTGTACCAAAAAACTGAGGGGCTCGCGGCTCTCGCCGCTCGTGGGGCTCGGCGCTGCGCGCCTCGTGGGGCCGCGCCTTACGGCGCTTGTAGGGGCCAGAGCCACGCCGCGCCACGCACGCCGCTGGCATCCCCATGCGCGGCGCGGACCAGCCGGGTGTCCACGCAGTCGGAAAAGACATATGGAGACCAGAGGGCCGGCACGTTGGCATAGAGCCGGTCGATGTTCGACAGCCCGCCACCCAGGACAATGACGTCGGGATCGAGCACGTTGATGACGCCGGCAATGGCGCGCGCGAACCGTTCTTCGTAGCGCGCCAACGCCGCCAGCGCGCGCGGATCGCCGGCCGCGGCGCGTGCGGCCACCTCCGCTGCCGTGATCGTCGGCCCGTCGCCGGCGGCGTAATCGCGCCCCAGCGCCGGCCCTGACAGAAACGTCTCGATGCAGCCTGAACGCCCGCAGTAGCACGCGGGGCCCGGACGTTCTTCGTCGCGGGGCGACGGCAGCGGGTTATGTCCCCATTCGCCGGCAATGGCGTTCGCACCGGCAATCACGCGTCCGTCGACCACGACACCGCCGCCGGTACCGGTCCCGATGATCACGCCGAACACCACGCTCGCCCCCGCACCGGCGCCGTCGGTGGCCTCCGACAGCGCGAAACAGTTCGCGTCGTTGGCCAGGCGCACCGGCCGCGCGAGGGCGCGCGACAGATCCTCGGCGAGAGGCTTGCCGATCAGCCAGGTGGAGTTGGCGTTCTTGATCAGGCCGGTCGCCGGCGAGACCGTACCGGGAATGCCGATGCCGACGGTGCCGCGCTCGTCGGTGTCCCGCTCGAGGGCGTTCACCAGTGCCGCGATCGCGCTCAGTGACGCGTCGTAGTTGCCCTGCGGCGAGGCGATGCGGCGGCGCTGGAGCTCGCGGCCATCGGCCGCGAGGGCAACGCCTTCGATCTTCGTGCCCCCAAGGTCGATGCCGATGCGCATGCGTGATGATAGCCGCGCGACGGTGGACGCCGCATCAGCGTTACTGAACGCGCGAGATGCCTTGCCAGGTCGCTAATGCGGCGGCGGGACGCGGTTGCGCAGGTTTTGCGGGCCTGCGCCGCCGCCACGCTCAGGACTTAGGCTTGTATCCCGGTCCCCGGATGGGCTGACCGGGCCGCTCCGCCGTGATCTTGCCGTTCGCGACCACGGCCTTGCCGTTCACCAGGACATGCGGGATGCCGACCGAGTAATGCGTCGGATCGACAAAGGTCGAGACATCGCGGATGGCCGCCGGGTCGAACACCGTGATGTCGGCCTTCATGCCGGGCTTCAACAGGCCGCGATCGGTAATGCCGACGCGCGCCGCGGGCCGCGACGTGAACCGCCGCACCGCATCCTCCAGGGTGATCAACTTCTCGTCGCGCACGTACTTGCCGAGCACGCGCGGAAACGATCCCCACGCGCGCGGATGCGACTTCGATTCCGAGAACGGGCCATCCTCGGCGCGCGCCCCCGAGTCGGTGCCAATCGAAATCATCGGGTTCGCCAGCGCCAGCCGCACATCGTCCTCGCGCATGATCGAGATGATCACCGAGGTTTCGCCGCGGTCGGCGATCACCAGGTCCATGGCCGCGTCGCGCGGATCCTTGCCCATGGCCTTGCCAATTTCGACCAGGTTCTTGCCTTCCCATTGGCGCAGCGACGGGTCGAGCACCGTCGACACCATGACGCCGGCGCCGCCGCCCGAGCCGTACCACTGGTTCTCCCAGTCTTTCGCGGTCGCGTCGTCCATGTCGCGCTTGATGCGATCGCGCAAGGCCGGGTCCTTGAGGCGCGCCAGCATGGCGTCGAGCCCGCCCTCGCGGACCCACAGCGGCAGGCAGGCGTCGAGGCCGTTCGACGCGCGATCGTACGGATACATGTTGGCGGTGACGTCGAGCCCGCGCGCGCGGGCCGCGTCGAAGTGCTTCAGCACCTCGGGCATGCGGCCCCAGTTCGCCTTGTAGGCGGTCTTGAGGTGCCACACCTCGGCGGGAATGTTGGCCCGCTCGGCAATCGTGAACACTTCGTCGAGCGACGGGATGATCTGGCCCGACTCGGACCGCTGGTGCGAGATGTAGATGCCGCCGTGCTTGCGCGCGGCCGTCGCGAGTGCCACCAGTTCGTCGGTCGAGGCAAACCGGCCGGGCACATACTGCAGCGACGTGCTGACGCCAAGGGCGCCGTCGGTCATGGCGTCTTCGATCAGTTGCTGCATTTCGGCCACCTCCGACGGTGTCGCCGCGCGCTGCGTGTCGCCGACCACGTAGGCGCGCAGCCCGCCGGCGCCGACAAAGGTGCCGACGTTGATGGCCGGGCGTTGCCGCTCGAGCCGCGCGAAGTACTGGTCCAGCGTCCGGAAGTCGAGCACCACCTTGAAGCGGTCGTACTGCGCCTTGACCGCCGCGGCGAGGCGATCGTTCACCGGCGCGATCGACGAGCCCTCGCCGGTGATCTCGGTGGTGATGCCCTGCGTGATCTTGCTGGCAGCGCGGCCGTCCACCAGGACGCTGAACTCCGACTGGCCGAGCATGTCGATGAAGCCCGGCGCGACCACCAGGTTGGTGGCATCGATCGTCGCCTTCGCCTTGCGGCCCGCCAACTGGCCGATCGCCGTGATGCGATCGCCGGTGATGCCGACATCGCCGAGGTACCACGGCGCTCCGGTGCCGTCGACGATGCGGCCGCCGGTGATCAGCACATCGAAGTCTTCCGCCACCACCGGCGCCGCCACTGGTGCCGGCGTGGTCGCCGACTGACACGCGCTGAGCGCCCCGGCTACGCACGCGATGAGAAATGACCGTTTCATGCAGGCTCCTTGCCGCACCGGAGCGCTCGAACCCGTCGAGAGCGAAGGCGGACGAGCGGGATCCTATGTAGAATCACTGACGGATGTCGAGCTTCGCCTTTCTGCGGCCCTTGATGGCCTGCGCGATCACCGGCGCGGCTCTCTATGTCACGCGCGGCGTGCTCGACCAGACCGTGACGCCGTCAGGGGTGGTGCGCTTCGCCATGCTGCCGCCGTGGCAGGCGTTGCTCGGGTTTGTCTGCCTCGCTGCGCTCGTGCTCGTCGGCATCGACCACCTGAACGCGCCGCGTGGCACCACGACCAATCGCCGGCCGCGGCTGGGCGAGTTGGTGCTGCCGTTGATGGCGCTGGCCGTACTGGTGGTGCCGTTCCTGCCCGTGGTGCCCGATCGCTGGCCGGTGTTCCAGGCGCTGGCGGGTCCGCTGGGCGCGGTGGTCTGGCTGAGCGTTGCCGGGCTGCAACTGTGGACCCTGTGGCAGAGCCGCCTGATGGCACCGCGTTGGCTCGAGCGCTGGCCGCTGTGGCGGGTGGCGGCGGCAATTGGCCTGGCAACGGCCGCGCTCGCCGGCATGGCCGGATCGCGCCTGACCGGCACGCCGGTGTTCCCGTCGGGCGACGAACCGCACTACCTGGTGATCGCCCAGAGCCTGTGGCGCGATGGCGACTTCAAGATCGAGAACAACCACAAGCGCGGCGACTACGAGGAGTACTTCCACCGCGAGTTGGAGCCGCACTACCTGACCCGCGGCGCCGACAACGAGATCTACTCCATCCACCCGGTTGGACTGCCGATCCTGATGGCGCCGGTCTACGGCGCCGGCGGTTACCCGGCCGTCGTGTGGGTCCTGATTCTCATGGGCGCCACGGCGGCCGCCATGGCCTGGTGGTGGACGATGGGCGTGGTCAACTCCGCGGGCGCGGCTACCTTCGCGTGGGCGGCGATCGCCTGCTCGGCGCCGTACCTGTTCAACACGTTCACCGTCTATCCGGAAATCGCGGCGGCCCTGGCCGTGATGATCGCGCTGGTGACCACGGTGCGCACCAATCCAGCCGGCCCCGGCATCGCGCGTTGGCTGGCGGTCGGCATCGCCTGCGCCACGCTGCCGTGGCTGAGCACGAAGTACGCCCCGATGTCGGCAGCCCTGGTAGTGGTGGCGGCGCTCCGGCTGAAAAGTGGACCTGCTCCCCTTTTACGAAATCCGAAAGTGTGGGCGGTGGCCGGACCGTATGCCCTCTCGCTTGCCGGCTGGTTCGCGTTCTTCTACTCCATCTGGGGCATCCCGCTGCCGATGGCGCCGTACGGCGCGCTGGTCCAGACGTCCCCCCTTTACCTGGTCTTTGGCGCCCCGGGCCTGTTCTTCGATCAGGAATACGGGCTGCTGGCGTTTGCGCCGGTCTACGTTCTGGCGGCGACCGGGCTGTTCCACATGTGGCGCACCGGCGGCGAGTCGAGACGCCAGGCGATTGAGATTGCCGCGGTCTTTGGCGCCTTGGTCGTGACCGTCGGCGCCTTCCGCATCTGGTGGGGCGGCACCTCGGCGCCGGCGCGGCC
>ERZ1292640.3205-Hain-H43-02um-R1-3205-length-12804-cov-6_pt1 | contig 12804 bp, 13 predicted proteins | sample MGYA00564404_ERZ1292640 | MGnify/ENA primary metagenome ERZ1292640 (study PRJEB36523, sample SAMEA6512636) | groundwater metagenome | collected 2019-01-08 | study: AquaDiva: Metagenomics assemblies of 32 groundwater samples
TCCTGGGTTGGAATCGTGATTAGGTCGCCATTCAAACTCGCGCCGTTCGCCAGGAGGATTTTTTCGCCTATCATCGCCGTGCGCTGGGCGAGGCCGGAAATGGTTTCATCCACCGGCGGCGTTAATTGAACAGGACCCATTTGCCCGCCCTTGATGCGATCACCTAGCGACATGACCAGAGGCGCCGGCAGACATTTCATTCCATGCATCGCGCCCACTACCGCAGCGGCATTGGCGGCGTTGCAGTCGGCATCGGTGAAATCGGCCGCGCGGGCTGCCAGATTAATGGTTTTGAGGAAGTCGCCCTCCCCAAACCAGACAGAGACCGCGGCCAGGCCTCCATTGGGCACTGCGTTATTTGTGGCAGGGTATTCGATGTGCCAGCGGTCTTCCACAGCTTGGGCGATCTCCTCAAAGCTTTTCCCTTCGTCCGCCAGGCGCACCATCATGTCCAGGCATTGGCGATAGGGCGAATCGGGGTGAATCAACCTCGCGGCCTTGCGCACTATCATTTTCGCATCCTTTTCCGCGAAGGCCAGACTGACCATGCCCGCCACAAAAGCGGCGCCATCCGTGCCTTCTGCGTAGCCGTTCACATGACCGAGGTCGCGCGCCATGCGGCCGGCTACGTTCGGCAGACCGGGAGCCAGGGCGCCATACACATCGCCGCTAAACTGAGGGCCGATGGTGAACCAAAGGCGGTTGTAACGCGGGTGGCCGCTATCGGGCGCTTTGACGCCGCGAGCCAGGAGCAAGCGCGCTTGTTCGCTCGATCCCCACGAGCCGCAAGCGTTCGCTTTCCATTGCTCGCCCAACTGCCCGGCCGTCATGCCGATGCCGTACTTTTCGAAGCCGCGAACGGCGCACATTTCGTAGTACCAATCGTCATCCACCGGAGCGTTGGTCCACTGACGCGGATAATGATCGATCCAGAGCGTCGAAGCGGTCTGGTGTTCAAAAGGCCAGGTCAAAAGCACGGCCACGATTTGCGCGCTCCAGACGGCTTGCACGCGGTCTTCGTATTCAGCGTGGGAGAGATGAAGGGCTTTGGCGGAAGGAGCGGCAGCCGATATCGACATGGTCAGTAACGCGACGCAGCATACAGTCAACGCCGGCCATTTTGATTTCAGATTGCTCAGCATTTTCACAGTTTTGATGACGACGGAGGCAGTACGCCTTCCCGCTGTTTAGACGTTTGCGCAATTGTGGACGCAGGGTTCATCTCTTTTTCCACCCCGGCCCGCGCACGACGCGGCCGGGCTTGGCGCCGGTGTGCTCGCCGTTTTTCAAAACCTGAGTCCCATTGACGAACACATGCACCATGCCGCCGGAATACTGATGAGGCTGGGCAAACGTGGCATGATCCTGAATCCTGGCCGGGTCAAAAATGACCACGTCGGCGAAATAGCCCGCCTGCAACGCGCCGCGCCGGTCGAGCTTCAGCGTCTCGGCTGGAAACGCGGTCAAGCGTCGAATCGCTTCCTCCAGAGGTATGATTTTCTCATCACGAACATATTTGCCCAGGAGCCGGGCGAAATTGCCATAGGCGCGCGGATGCGGGTTGGACTTGAGGAACACGCCTTCGGGCGCGGGCGCTCCCTCATCCGACCCAAAGCTGACCCAAGGCAACGCGACTGCTTTGCGAACATTCTGCTCTGACATCAAGAAGTAAACGGTCGAGACGCGGCTGCCGTCTTCGATCACCAAATCCATCGCGGTTTCTTCCGGCGATTTGCCGCGCCTCTGGGCCACTGCGGCCAGGGTTTGGCCGGTCAACGGCTTTAGTTTTTCATTTTTGAAACCAACCAGCAGCACTTGGCTGGGCGATCCCGCCGCAAGGTAGAGGCTCTCCCATTTGTCGGTCGGTGTGATCATTTCGCGCCGGACGCGCTCACGGATGGCGGGGTCTTTCAATCGCGCGGCCCAGGCTGTGTAGCCGCCTTCCTGCACCCAAGGCGGCATGGCGGCATCGAGGCCGGTCGCCCCAGCCGTGTAGGTGTACATGTCGGCGGTGATTTTCAATCCCTCGGCCCGCGCCGCATTGATCTTTTGAATGAGGGCGTCGAGTTTGCTCCAGTTGGGCTGGCCAGCCGCCTTCAAATGATAGATTTCCGCCGGGATATTCGCTTGCCTGGAAATCGCGAGCAATTCGTCGGCTGCTTCGAGCAAGCGGTTTCCTTCGCTTCGAAGATGGGAAATGTAAATCCCGTCATACTGAGCAGCCACTTTGGCCAGCGCAATCAGTTCGTCTGTCTGCGCATAAAAAGCCGGCGCATAGATCAGCGAAGAGCCGATCCCCAGTGCGCCTTCCTCCATGGCTTGGCGCACCAGCTTTTGCATCCGCGCCAGTTCCGCCTTGGTAGGAGGACGGTCCGCGTAGCCAATCTCGTGGACGCGCACGGTGGTGGCGCCGACAAAGGAAGCGACGTTCGGCGACACGCCACGCCGAACCAGATGCTCAAGATACCCGCCTAGAGTTGTCCATTTGACCGGGTATTTGATGTCGCCCTGTTGTTCGACCAGATTCTTTTTCATGGCCCGATTCAGCGGCCCCATTGACTCGCCCTCGCCGAAGATTTCCAGGGTCACGCCCTGGCGAATGTCGCTTTGCGAGCGGCCATCTTCGATCAGAGTTTCGTTGGCCCAACTGAGCATGTTGATAAAACCAGGGGCGACGGCGAGTCCCCGGGCCTTGATTTCCGCGCGGCCCTGAGCGTCGGGCAGCGCTCCCACCGCTGCGATGGTGTCGCCGTTGATGGCCACGTCGCCGACAAAGGGCGCGCCGCCGCTGCCGTCGTAAATGGCGCCCTCGCGGATGACGAGGTCGTAGGTGGCGGCGAATGAACCCAGTGACAAAAGGCTCATGCACCCGAAGCATACATATTGTTTGAAGAAGCGCATAACTTGCCTGATTCCGAGGGCCCAGCCATTGCCGGGGACGACCACCGAGACTGGAAAAAGCAACAACGTCCAGGTATTCGCCTGTTGGTTTATGCTGCCGGTTGAAATCGGTCAATCTGATCTTTTTGCATCGAAGTTGCGGCCACAGACGTTAAACTGGTTCCCATGCTAAACCTGGAAGAACTGGCCGAGTTGGTGGCAAAACATGGCGCCGCCGCCCACGCGCGCGTGCGGGAGTTTTCCTTGGGCGGAAAGCATTTCGCCTTTAACTCGCAGCCAGTTATCATGGGTGTCGTCAATCTCTCCCCGGATTCCTGGTACCGCGAGAGTGTCTGCCTGACATCCGAGAGTGCTATCCAGCGCGGCCAGATGCTCAGCGCGCAGGGAGCGGATATCATCGATGTCGGAGCGGAATCCACTTTAGTCCACGCCGCGCGGGTGGATGACGACCTGCAAAACAGCAAACTGCTGCCGGTCGTCCAGGGTTTGCGCAACTCCGGCGTTTTGGTGTCGGTGGAAACGTATCGACCCACCGTGGCCCGGAAATGCCTGGAGGCCGGCGCGAACATTCTCAACCTGACTGGCGTGGAACGGAGCGAAGAATTCTACGGGCTGGCTGCCGCGCATGACGCCGGAGTGATTGTATGTTACGTGCAGGGAAACAACGTGCGTGAAGTGGGCGACTTCGATCTAAGCGCGGACCCTATCAGCCGGATGCGCGATTTTTTTGAGCGCCAGATTGAAATCGCCGCGCGCCACAACGTCGAACGCCTTTGCCTCGATCCCGGGCTGGGCTTTTACTATCGCAACCTCCGGGACAGCGCGACGCGCGTGCGGCATCAGATGCGGATCTTCTTGAATACGTTTCGATTACGAACGCTCGGCTTCCCCGTGTGCCATGCGCTGCCTCATGCCTTTGAATACTTTCGGGAAGAGGTCCGCAGCGCCGAGCCGTTTTTTGCCTTGCTGGCCGCGCTGGGCAAAACCGATTTGTTTCGCACCCACGAAGTCGCAAAAGTCAAAGCGGTTTTGGATACGTTGAAGGTGTGGTAAGGCCGACCATGCATGGTGCCTTAATCATGCCGTGCGGCGGCACAGGAAAATGCCTTCCTCTTCGGACCGCGTAATCCATTGCTTCAGCACGCTCAGACCGTATGGCCCGAGCAGAAGTTGGATACGGTCCGGCGTGTAACGATAAGAGAAGAAAAGCCGGACGAGGTCGCCGGCTTGGAATTCGATCTGTTCCCCAGCTACCTGCATGGCGCGCGACTGAACAAAATGAAAATTAGCTTCAATGCGTTTCAAGCCTGATCCCGCAGGGCAATCACACACGCTGAAACGGAGTTCACCGTCGGCGGGCGCCACTCCCAGATCAAAGAGGAAAGTCAGGAGCCAATCGCGGGTCAGACCGTTATCGTAAAGTGGCAGGACGCGCCGCACTCCGGCCTCGTAATCCGGCCCGGGAGCGAGATTGGCGCTCAAGAGCATAATGTCCTGCCGCCGCACTATGCCGGCCAAGCGAGGCAAGATCAGGTCCGGCTCAGAATTGGGCATCATCCCGAAAAACGTGATGAGCCGCGCGGCCCCGCCCGTGGCCAGCGAATCGAGCAACGCCGCCAGCTCATCGCACGTCGCAAGGTCACACACGATCGGATGGCAGTCCGTTGCGGACACGGTTGACAGCGCCGCTTGCTGGGCGGCCAGAACCATGGCCGTGCTGACGTCGCAGGGAGTGTAGGCAACGGCTTTGCCAGCCTGCTTCAACCATTGCAGCAATCGCGTCTCCTTTTGTCCGCCGCCGCAACCCAGGCCAATCACATGGACTAGAGCCACTTCGGCACAGGCTGCCGCGGCCGCCTGGAGGCTGAGGTCATAAATCTCCGCGCCATTCGGATCGGTGCGCGAGGGAGAATAGGCTTCGTGCAGGGCCAGCCATTTTTGAGCTTGTTTGACGCTGTCATACAGGAACTTGTGATTGATCTGGCGCGAGCGCAGTGATTGCAGCAAATCCGCCCGCACTTGAGCCGGGAATTGGCTGCAGTGGACCGTCAGGCTGATGCAATTGGGCATGAGACTTTCTAAGCCGAAGCCGGCCTGCAAAACAAGAAGCAATCGGTGTCGCGTTGCATTGACTTGCCGAAAACATCGGTTCATAGTGCGGACCATGAATTTCGACATTTCACACGTGCTGGACCAATGGGAGTACCAGGCAGGGGACATTGTCGTGAGGAAATTTACCGGCAAGGACGGCCAGGAAAAGATCCAGTTGCGCGTCGATTTGGGACTGCTGCAAATGAACGCCAGCGGCCGGCCCGATGGCAAGCAACCGTTCGGACACGATACGCTGCTCGAACATTACCTGGCCAAGCTGGCCAAGTATCGCCAAAAGCACGACGGCAGCGATGACGCTTTTAAATTGAGCGCGGAAGAATGCGCCCGGCTGCAACAGGAAGCCATTCAGTTCCATCATCGCTACATTTGCCTTTTTCAATTGAAGGACTACGCGGGGGTGGTGCGGGATACGGAACGCAACCTGAAGGTCTTTGACTTGGTTCAGCAATACGCCGAATCGGAGGAACTGGCCTGGTCGCTGCAACAACTCCGGCCGCAACTCTTGATGATGCAAATCCGGGCCCAAGGATCGCATGCGCTGGAAGCCGGTCAGTATGAGGAGGCCATCGGCGCCGTGGAACAGGGCCTGGAGAAAATCCGCGCCTATTACCGGGAGCATGCGCATCCGGACATGGCGGAGCACAGCGGCGAAGTGCAGTCGCTCGAAATGTGGCTCCATGAAATCAAATCGACCCGCCCGCTCTCCGAGCGCGAGAAGCTCGAGAACGCCTTGAAAGACGCGGTGCGGCGTGAAGATTACGAACGGGCCGCCAAAGTCCGCGATTCCTTGCGCAACCTCAATACTTCCCAGTGAGACCGTGAGTGAAAAAGGAGGGCGGCCAGAGTTGGCCGCGAAGGAAAGGCTGGAAATCATCGTGCTGGAAACCTTCCTGCCGCAACCGCTTTCGCCGGGGGAACTGGAGCAACTGATTCGCGCGGCCATTCAAGAGACGGGCGCGACGAGCAAGAAGGAGATGGGAGTAGCCATCAAAGCGGCGCAGGCAAAAGCAGCCGGACGAGCCGATGGCAAAACGATCAGTTCCGTGGTGGCGAGATTGCTGTCTTGATGGTCATGACGACTCAGCGCTGCGGAAAGATTTGGTAAAGGAGCAGATAGATCAGCACGCCGGTGAGCGAGACGTACATCCAAATCGGCCAGGTCCAGCGGGCAATTTTCTTGTGGAACTCGAACCGTTCCTTGAGCGCGCGATTCAATGTCATGACCACCAAAGGCAAAATCACGACGGCCAATACGGTGTGGGTGAGCAGAATGCTCAGATAAATCGGACGAAACCAGGCCGGCTCCCGGAAAATCGTCCGGCCCGCTTGCGAATGGTAGGTCAGGTAACAAACGAGAAAAAGGGTGGAAGTGACCACCGCCGCAATCATGCAATTGCGGTGTGCCCTCTGCCTCTTGCGCCGGATGAAAAGGTATCCGGCCGTCAAGAAAAGTGCGCTCAGCCCGTTTAGAAAGGCGTTCACCGCCGGCAAATCGGAAAAGGTGATCATCCTAAAACCGGGAGTTCAAACCACGAAATACACGAAATACACGAAAACAGAACCGCATTGGCAAAAGCCGCCCCTCACCCAAAGGGTGAATGGCCTCGCTCTTACACGTATTTTTCATTTCGTGTTTTTCGTGTATTTCGTGGTTCCAACTGCTTTTTCGAGGATCATGGCTTCTCGGAGAGCAGACGATGGACCGCCTGGAGCATCTGCTCGTTGGCGCCGGCCGTTTCGCTGTCAAAGAAGCCGCGCACACGCCCCTTCCCATCGACCAGGACGAACCGCGTGCTGTGAATGAACCGTTCCTCAACGGGAGTGGCCGGATTCTCTTCGGCTACGGCGAGTTTCAGGTCGTTTTGCGCCAGGCGATAAATCTCCTTTTTATGGCCGGTGAGGAAGAACCATCTCGAGGACTCGGCTTGAAATCCGTCGGCATACGTTTTGAGCACGCCGGGAGTATCAAACTCGGGATCCGCCGTTAATGAAACCAGCTTGACGGACGGTTCCTTGGCCAAAGCAGCTTGTAACAAGCTCATTTGGTGAGTCATGACCGGACAAGGCCCGGCGCAGCGGGTGAAAATAATGTCCGCGATCCAGATTTGACTGCGCAAGCGAGCGTTGGAGAACGACTCGCCCAACTGGTTTGTCAGCACAAAATCCTGGACCTGCCCGTAAATGGGCAGCGGCTCTGTGGCGGATGAGTTCTGTTTCAGCCGGGACCACACGAAAGCGCTGCCAATGGCCAGGATGACCAAGGCCAGAAAGCCCCAGACCAGTCTTTGAAGGTTGCGTGAATATGGACTCATCGGATCAAGTGCCTTCATTTTTAGCCACGGTAAGGGCGAAAGAACAGCTTCTTGTTTGCCCTCTTTTTCTGCGAAGGCTGAGGGTATGGAGTTCCGGCTTTTAGCCGGCTTTAGACCGCTCCACCGTGCAAAGCCGATTGGAAATCAGCGCTCCTTTGGTTGCGGCCTCACTGAACTGCCATACTACCTGTGAAAGTCTTCGCTGCCCGCGCAAGTTCTTCGCGCACGGATTCAACCGCAGAGGCGCGAAGGACGCCGAGAGGAGTCTTCTGGTTGTCTCTGCGTTTTTCGCGCCTCTGCGGTTTTCCCTGAGTCGGCCTGTGGTTGTGGTTGCGCTGCACCGAATATTCGGTTTCAGGTCAGGTTTATTCGAACCCGCCCGTAGCGGCGCCGCCGGCGGTTTTGGATTTTTCGGCCAGCCACTGGTCGTACTTTTCCTGGCTGACGACGTTCAGATAGCCTTTCATGAAATAGTGGGAATTGCCGCACAATTGGGCGCAATTAATGAGGAATTGCCCTTCATGGGTGGGCTTGAACCAGACGGGAATTTTCATGCCAGGAATGGCGTCCTGGGTCACCCGCAGCGCGTTGATCTTGAATGAGTGGATGACATCCTTGGATGTCACATACGCGATGACCGGCTTGTTGATGGGCACGGTGATTTCGTTGAGTGGCGGCACAATATCATCTTTGGCATTGGGATCTTGCGGGTCGATGCCCAGAGGATTGCTGGCACTGATGAATCGGACATCCTGTTTGCCGAAAATGCCATCCTTTCCGGGATAACGAGAATTCCAGGCAAACTGCTCGGCCGTAACACTAATGACCGTGGCGTCCTTCTCCGACGGAAACTTGTCCACCGCCTCGGCCCACCAGGGAATAGCGAAGCCCATCAGCAGAATCCCTTCCACGAGGGCCACCGCGCCTTCGAGGTAAGAGGACGCATGCGTTTGCGCCCCCTGGTAGCTGGCTTTCGGGTGCCTGGACTTTCGAAAGCGGATGAGAACATAAACAAAATAAGCCATCCAGCCGATGAAGAGGACTCCCATCAGCCAATGCATGTAAAGAATCAGGTGATCCACCTTCGCGCCGTGTTCCGACGCCAAAAACGGCAATCCGAGCAATTTAGTCATTTACGAGAACGTGATGTGTGGTTTGGTCCATTGGTGTCGCCTCGGCGGCTGCTGTTACCTGAGCGGCTCTTTTGGCCAGGCAGACGAAAAACCCGGCAATGCCAACCAAGACGGAGATGATCACGGCCATTAAGGAGAAAATCCCCATGTTCATCCCTTGAGCCATCGCCGAGTCCGATTTTCCAAAGCAGACGGCACAGGCAAAAGCGTGCGTCGGAAACAATCCGAGGGAGAGCCCGGCCAGAACTACCCGGGTTGTCATCGTGCGGCGGTGTCTCATAGGTAATCTATGTTCTTGAGTTTCTTGAGGAAATATCTTCCGTAGTAGATCAAGGCGGCGGCCGTGACCAGGGACCCCACGCCAAAAAACAGGTCCAGCATGGAACCGTTCAGGAAGAAGTTTCTCAAGGACCAGGCGCTGAAGCCGAAGGCCAGCAGCGTCGAGGCCGTGATGAACACGATATGGATTGCTTTAAGGGACATTTTTAATATGCACGATACTGGCCGGGCGCATGGCCCACACCGTAAGGAACATGAGGCCGGCAAAGAAGAAAACGGTCGCCACCAGAATGCCGTAAATCATCTTTTTCTCTGAGATCAGGTGCATGAAATAACCGGCGACCAGAAACGCTTTCACCGTCGCAATGAACAGGGCCACCGCCACGTTCACCGCCACGATGCCGAAGGGAATGAACGAGGCCAGAACCGTGACAATGGTCCCGACCAGAAGGGCCCCGAAGACAAAGAGGTACCGGCGCACGACCAGACTGATCTCGTGATGTGAGTGTTGATCATTTTTCATAACGATTCCTATAGCAGATAAAGGACGGGGAACAGAAAAATCCAGACCAGATCGACGAAGTGCCAAAACAGTCCGGAGACTTCGATGCGATTGGTGAACCGTTCCGGGTCGGTTTTCCACATTTGACTTCCCGGACCCCACAGATAAGCGATAACCAGCGCCCCGCCAATCACGTGCAAGGCGTGCAAGGCCGTCAAAGTAAAGTAAATGGCCAGATACGTATTGTGCCACGGCCCGTAGTTCTCCATCTTCTTGATTTGGGATGTCTCGATTTTGACTTCCGCCGCGTGCTGGCCGTGTTTCGCTGCCGGATGAATCACGACGTGCTCCTGGGTCTTTTCCACCAGGTGGCCATCCACCACTTTACCGTCGTTCAAAATCACTTCGTAGTGCGTGAACTTGTCGTGATACTCGAATGATTTTATGATGACGAACGTCATCGCCAGCATGATGGTGAACGCTTGAAACAGCTTGAACCGGCTGAACTGGTTCATTTTCAGCGAGGCCCAAGCCATCACCACCGTGATGCTGGAGGTGATCAGCACGATCGTATTGAGCGTCCCGATGGGCACGTTGAGCAAGCCGTGCGGCCAGGTACCGGGCGCGGCGCCGACTCTCAACAAAATGTAAGTCGAGAACAAAGCGCCAAACAACATCACTTCAGAAGCCAGAAAGAGCCAGATACCCAGCTTGGCATTGTACAAACCGGTGTCCTGGCGGGCATGAACTGTGTAAGGTATTTCCATGGAGTTGACTTCTAGCGAGCATTGACCGGCTCGTTCTGCGGGGTAAAATCGGTCGCGTGTCCAGGCACGCTGTACTCGTACGGGCCACGACAAACGACAGGCGCCTTCGCGAAATTCCCGTGCGGCGGCGGAGTCGGCGTTTGCCATTCCAGCGTGGTTGACTCCCACGGATTGTCATTGGGCACTTTCCGGCCTTTCTTCAGGCTGATAAAAAAATTGAGGATGAACGGAATCTGCGCCAGTCCCAGCAACCAAGCCGCATGGGAGATGGCCGTGTTGGCGTGGATCATGGAGTCGCTCAAAGCGCCCAACGCTCCCGGCTCCTTGGCCAACGAATAGTTCGCCCCGCCGTCCGCCATCCGGCGCAACATGCCGGCCATCCCTTGGGCAAACATCGGCTGGAAAATCAAGTTCATGAAAAGCAGGGAGAGCCAGAAATGCACCTTGCCCCAAAACTCATTCATGAGCCGGCCGGTGACCTTGGGGTACCAGAAATAAATCCCGGCAAACAAGGCGAAGATCGTTCCCGGCGCCACCACATAATGGAAATGGGCGATCACGTAGTAAGTGTCGTGCAAATGAATGTCCGTGAAATTGAATCCCAGCGGCAGACCGGTCAGTCCACCGATGCCGAACATGGGCAGAAAAGCCAGGCTGAAGAGCATGGGGGTGTTGAAACGAATCGAGCCGCCCCAAAGCGAGATCAAGAGAGCCGACAAAATGATCACCGACGGTATGGAGATCATCATGGTTGTCGTCTGGAAAAAGGTGCTGATGGCGGTCCCCATCCCCGTCAGATACATGTGATGGGCCCAAACAATGAAGGATAGAAAGCCAATCCCCAATGCAGAATAGACCAGCGATTTATAGCCCCAAATGGGCTTGGGCGTGTTGTTGGCAATGATTTCACAAACGATGCCCATGGCCGGCAAAATGAGCACGTACACTTCCGGATGCCCCAGGAACCAGAAAAGATGCTGCCACAACAAAGGACTGCCCCCGCCGCTGATCGGCAGCGGCTGGCCGGAGACCATCAACCCGGTGGGGAGAAAGAAACTCGTTCCCGCCAATTTGTCCATGAGTTGCATGACGGCCGCCGCTTCCAGCGGCGGAAAAGCCAGCAGCAAAATGAAAGCCGTCACAAATTGGGCCCAGACAAAAAAGGGCAGCCGCATCCACGTCATGCCCGGCGCACGCAATTGGATGATGGTGGCAATGAAGTTCACGGCGCCCAACAAAGACGACGTAATCAGGAACACCATCCCGATAATCCAGAAGGTTTGGCCCTGCGTCTTGATGATCGTGGCCAAAGGCGAATAGGAAGTCCACCCGGCCTGGGCGGCGCCTCCCGGAATAAAAAAGCTGACCACCATGATCACCCCGCCCACCACATACGCCTGATAACTGGCCATGTTAATCCGAGGAAAGGCCATGTCCGGCGCGCCGATCTGCAGTGGCACCACAAAATTCCCGAACGCCGCAAAGGCCAAAGGAACAATGCCCAAAAAGACCATGATGGTGCCATGCATCGCCCCGAAAGAGTTGTAGAGATCGGACGACATAACGCCGCCGGAAGCAACCGCTCCCAGGACTTTTTCCAGAAGAGGGCCAAACAGCGGAATCGGCCGGCCGGGATAAGCCATCTGCCAGCGCATCAACATCATCAACCCAAAGCCAAAAAGGAGAAAGCACAGCGCGGTGATGCCGTACTGGATGCCGATCACCTTATGGTCGGTCGAGAAAACATATTTTCGCCAAAAGCCCAACTCTTCATGATGCGACTCATGAACAGTGTGAGCGTGTGCTTCGGTTGTAACTGGCTGCATTATTTTTTTCTTTGTCGTGCTTTCAGCTTCCGCTGACCAACTTCAGACGGTTGTTTGGGCCCGGAAATTTCGAGCGCGCAAATTAACGTCGCTCAACTGCGGCTGTCAATGGCAGAATGGCTGCTCACTTGACCTTGTCGAACACCATGATCCCAAGCAACAACGGCAAATAAATGAGCGACATGTAAAACAGTTGGCGCGCCCGCTCGACGGTCAAGCGCCGCGCAAACCGGATGGCAAAGCAGACAAACGCCACGCCCAACACCAGGGCGCCCGCCAGGTAGATCGGCCCGGCCAGTTTGAACACAAAAGGAGACAAACTGACCGGCAGCAAACCCAACGCATGACTGAGGGCGTGGTGCCCGGTGCGTTGTCCGTCGGGGTCCAGCACCGGCAGCATGGCAAAACCGGCCCGCGCGTAATCTTCCCGGTAAATCCAGGCAATGGCCATGAAATGGGGCAGTTGCCAAAATGCGACAATGGCAAAGAGCGCCCAGCCTTCCACCGTCACCTCGCCGCGGGCGGCCGTCCAACCCATCAAGGCCGGCAGCGCCCCCGGAATCGCTCCCACGACCGTGTTCAGCGAGGTGATGCGTTTGAGCGGCGTGTAAACAAACAGGTAACTGCACAAGGTGATCGCGCCCACGACGCTGGTGAGCAGGTTGACCGCCAGCGCCAGATACATCAATCCCGCTCCGGCGCAAACCCCGCCGAATATCAGCACCGTCTCCGGTTGCAGCCGCCCGGAAGGCAGGGGCCGATCCTCCGTGCGTTTCATCAGGGCGTCATAGTCCCGTTCCAGCAACTGGTTGAGGGCCGCCGCCGCGCTGGCGACCAAGCCCGTGCCGAGCAACGTGTGAAACATTAACCCATAATCCATCGGCCCCACCGCGCCGATGTAAAAGCCGACCAGCGCCGTTAGCATCACCAAGCTCGTCAGCCGCACTTTGATCAAGTCGGCATAGACCGCAA
>ERZ1292640.3208-Hain-H43-02um-R1-3208-length-12793-cov-6_pt1 | contig 12793 bp, 12 predicted proteins | sample MGYA00564404_ERZ1292640 | MGnify/ENA primary metagenome ERZ1292640 (study PRJEB36523, sample SAMEA6512636) | groundwater metagenome | collected 2019-01-08 | study: AquaDiva: Metagenomics assemblies of 32 groundwater samples
TGGGCGCGCCGACAATCCTTATGGCCCAAACGGTTACTGGGAGTCTGAACTCTAAATGCCTTCGCCTGAATCGGCAAAGGTGTGGTCAGGCAGCATAGGCGAGCACCTCTTTGAGATCGAAGCGCTCGCGGAGGTAGCGATGCACCGCGGCCATCAGGTCGTCCATGGTGGAGCACTGGTGGTTGCGGGTCACGTTGGCGTGCAGATCGAGCCACAGCCGCTCGATCCGGTTCTCGTTCGGGCAGTAAGGCGGCAGGAAGTGGAGCCGCAACCGGACGCCGTGCTCGCGGAGCCACGCCTGCGTCACGCGGCTCTTGTGGATGACGAAGTTGTCGAGGATCAGGTGGATCACCCGCACCCCCGGGCAGGCATCGAGCAGCGCCCGCAGCAGGTTGAGGACCAGCCAGCTCGCCTTGCGGTCTCCGGCGACGTAGATCAGGCGCTGGTGGATCGGGTCGTAGGCGCCGGCCAGGTAGCGCTTCTCGTTCTTGCCCGGCGTCACCACCAGGCGCTGGGTGCCCGGCAGCATCCAGTCGTGGCCGATCTTGGGGTTGAGGTGGAGGTCCACTTCGTCGCCGTAGAACGCGGCCTCGCCGGGCGGCGGGTGGTCGGCCAGTCGCTTGAGGAACGCGATCCGGCGCTGTCTCCGCGCCGCCTTCCACGGGCACGCCACCACCGGTCGGGGCAGCCCCCAGCGTACCCGCATCCGCCGCAGCACCTTCCACAGGTGCCCGATCGAAAGCATCAGGTGCAGCACCTGTGCAACCACCTTGGCCAGCAGCTCGAGCGTCCAGGTCGGGCGCGGGAAGCCGTAGACGGGCGGCCGGTGCTCCAGGATCGCGGCGATCCCGCCCTGCACGTCGGCGTCCACCTTGCGGTTCCCGTTCTCGCTCCGACCGTCCACCAGAGCCGCCTCCCCGTGTTCCCGGAAACGCGCTACCATGCGCCACGCCGCCGCGGGATGGCAGCCGACCACGCGCGCTGCCGCCGCGACGCTCAGACCCTGAGCCACCAGCAGCACTACCCGACCACGAACCCAGACCCGGGCGTCCCGGGTCTTGCGACACAGCTTCTCGATCCGGCGCTTCCGTGGCCGGTCGAGCACCAACCCTGTGGACATCGTGAGACCTCCTTGTCTCTTGGCGTTGTTGCGACAACCTCAACCAAGAGATACAAGGCAGGTCTCACGAGTTTCAACCGCCTGATCGCCGGCGCCGTTGCCGAATCAGGCGAAGCTACTTAGAGGAGGTCCTCATGATGCGGCTTTCATTCTTGATAGGACTCCTTTCAGCAACCTTGCTCTGTGCCGGTGAGATTCACGCTTCCGAACCTCCGCCAGATTTCGTCCTCACCTGGGGGTCCTTCGGAAGCGGACCCGGTCAGTTCAGCTCCGCCTGGGGGGTTGCCACTGACGCGCACGGCAACGTCTACATTGCAGATCACGACAACAAGAGAATACAGAAGTTCACACCCGGCGGGAGTTACCTGACCCAGTGGGGATCCTCCGGCAACGGTGACGGACAGTTCATCCAGCCGGTCGCCGTGACTGTGGATCGGGACGGATCTGTCTACGTCGGAGACGCAATCCGGATCCAGAAGTTCACAGCCGATGGCAGATTCCTGGCAAGATGGGGAAGCGAAGAAGATCCACTCGGGGACATCTGGGGCCTTGCCACTGACGACAGCAACTTCGTCTACGCCACCGATAGAGGTGGACGCATACTCAAGTTCACCAGCGACGGTGCCCTGATCACAACCTGGGGAAGCCCCGGGTCTGGACCTGGCGAATTCAGCAATCCGATTGGGATCGGCATCGGCCCCGGAGGAGTTGTCTTCGTGGCGGACTCTTACAACTGCCGCATCCAGAAGTTCACGAGCACCGGCACACTGCTAGGCTATTGGGGCTCGCGCGGGTCAGGGGATGATCAATTCAGTGGGAGATGGAATCTGTGGCTCGCGGTTGATCCGTCTGGGAATATCTACGTTTCCGACAGTGGAGCGGACAGGGTCCAGAAGTTCACAGAAGATGGCAGGCTGCTTTCGAAGTGGGGGGAGCAGGGTGATGGGCCTGGGGAGTTCCATTCCCCGTGCGGCGTGGCCATCGACCTGCTCGGTCAGATCTACGTAATGGACATTCCGAACGAGCGCGTCCAGAAGTTCGGGTACACCGAATCGACTCCTGTCCGCTGGAGCACCTGGGGCGCGCTCAAGGCCAGATACCGATAGCAGCCCCCAAAAACACTCGTGCGGTCTCCGCTCGGCGTTCTTCAGGATGAGACGAACTCCTCGCGCCAGTTCCCGAGCTGAGGACAGGACGACTGAAAGCCGGAGACCTGGGTCGCGATCTTCGATCGGCAGACTGAAGGAATCGGCAAGGCGTCGCGGGCATGAACCACCCCGGGTTGTCCGGAGAGGTCGTTGATTCGCCTCCGCCTCGGTCGGCCGCTTTCGCGGCCCGCCCGCCTCACTCCGCCGGTTCCGTCGCTTTCTTGAGCTTGCGGATGCTGTTCGAGCGGCACTTCGGGCAGGTGCGCTCCTTGTCCTCGCCCTCCTCCACGACCTCCTGGTACTCGTGCCCGCAGGCCATGCAGCGGAACCTCTCGAGCGTCGCGGTCATGTCGCGGTCCCCGGGTCGGCCGCGGCGGCCGCGGCCTCCGCCGCGGCGCGCCGGACCTTCGGCTTGAACGCCTTGCGGGCGTGCTCGATCTCCTCGGGGGTGACGGTCCGGCGCAGCTCGTCGAGCTGGCGCATGACCTTCGCGAACTTCTGCCCCTCGGCGGCGCTGACCCACTCGAGCTGCAGCCGCTCCGGCCGCACGCCGGCCTTCTCCAGCTTGGCCCACAGGCTCTGCACCCGCTTCACGGTCTGGCGGTTGGCGTTGATGTAGTGGCAGTCCGCGTAGTGGCAGCCCGAGACCAGCACCACCGGCGCGCCGCAGCGGAACGCCTCCAGCACCATCTCCTCCGAGACGCGCGCCGAGCACATGGTGCGCACCACGCGGTTGCTGGCCGGGTACTGCATACGCGAGATGCCGGCCATGTCCGCGCCGGCGTACGAGCACCAGTTGCAGGCGAACACGAAGACCTTCTCCTCGGGCCTCTCCGCGAGCACGGCCCGGGTCTGGGCCAGGATCTGCTGGTCGGTGAAGTGGCGCATCGTGATCGCGCCCGGCTTGCACTGCGCCGCGCACGAGCCGCAGCCCGCGCACATCGCCTCCACCACCACCGCCGGCGTGCCCTTGGTCCACTGGATCGCCCCGAACGGGCACACGCGCACGCACACGCCGCAGCTCGTGCAGGCCACCGCGTCAATGCGGCTGGTGATGGCCTCGATCGTGACCTTGCCGGCGTTCAGCAGCGCCCCGGCCCGCGAGGACGCCGCGCCGGCCTGGCAGACCGAGTCCTTGATGTCCTTGGGGGACTCGCACGTCCCGGCGAAGTACACGCCCCGCGTCGGCGCGTCCACCGGCCGGAGCTTGGGGTGTGCCTCCATGAAGAAACCATCGGAGGTCTTGGACAGCGTGAGCAGGCTCGAGATCTTCCGGAGGTCGGCGGGGGGCTGCAGGCCCACCGAGAGCACGACCATGTCCAGCTCATGCCGCTCGAGCTTCCCCGAGGTGGTGTTCTCGACCGTCACGACCAGGTGGCGCGTCCGCGGGTCCTCGTGGATCTCCCCCGGCAGCCCGCGGACGTAACGCACGCCCGCCTCCTTCGAGCGCTGGTACATGTCCTCGAAGGACTTGCCGAAGGCGCGGATGTCCTGGTAGAAGACCACGCTCCGCGTGTCGGGATAGTGGTCCGCCAGCAGCAGCGTGTCCTTCACGGTGTTCATGCAGCAGATGTTCGAGCACCAGGGCCGGCCCATCCTGGGGTTGCGCGAGCCCACGCACTGCACGAAGCCGATGCGCTTCGGGCGCTGCTGGTCGCTGGGCCGCACGAAGTGGCCCTCGGTGGGGCCGCCGGCGCAGATCAGCCGCTCGAACTCCATCGAGGTGATGACGTTCTCAAAGCGGGTGTAGCCGTAGTCGTCCATCTCGGTGGGGTCGTAGACCTCGGCCCCGATGGCCACGACCACGGTCCCGACCTCGCGCGTGATGATCTGGTCCCGGTCGTCGAAGGAGATGGCCTTCTTCTCGCACACCTCGGCGCACTTGCCGCAGGCCACCGGGTTGTTCCCCAGGCAGTGCTCCATGTCGAGGACGTAGGAGGACGGGACGGCCTGCGGGAACGGGATGTAGATCGCCCGCCGCGACGAGAGGCCCATCTGGTACTCGTCCGGCGTCACCACCGGGCACACTTTGGCGCATTCGCCGCAGACGTTGCAGAGGCCGGGGTCCACGTAGCGGGCCTTCTTCCGGATGGTGACCGTGAAGTTGCCCACGTAGCCGGAGACGTTCTCGACTTCGCTGTAGGTGAGGAGCTCGATGTTGCGATGCCGACCGGCATCGAGGGCCTTAGGCCCGAGGATTCATATGGAGCAGTCCATGGTGGGATAGGTCTTGTCGAGCTGGGCCATGATCCCGCCGATCGAGGGCTGCTTCTCGACCAACACCACCTTGTGCCCGGCGTCGGCCAGCTCGAGCGCCGCCTCGATGCCGGTCACGCCGCCGCCGATCACGAGCGCGGTCCGGGTCACCTGGACCGACATCTCCTCCTGCGGCTGCAGCAGCCGTGCCTTGCCCACGGCGCTGGCCACCAGGTCCATCGCCTTCGCGGTGGCGGCCGCGCGGTCCGCCTGGTGCACCCACGAGCAGTGCTCGCGCAGGTTCGCCATCTCCATGAGGTACGGGTTCAGGCCCGCCTCCAGCACGCACCGCCGGAAGGTCGGCTCGTGCTGGCGCGGGGTGCAGGAGGCCACCACGACCCGGTTGAGATGGTGCTGGCGGATCGCCTGCCTGATCTCGTTCTGGCCCGGCTCCGCGCAGGTGTAGCGGTTCCGCACGACGCAGACCACGTCGGGCAGCGTCTTCGCGTACTCGGCCACCGCGGCGCAGTCCACGACGCCCGCGATGTTCGACCCGCAGTCGCAGACGAAGACTCCGACGCGGAGCCCACCGTTCGTGGATTCCATGGTCATCGCCGTCACTCCTTTCCGATCCGCTACGCAAGCGCGTCGGCCACCAGCTCGGCCAGGTCGCGCATCTCGATCCCGATCTCCTCCCGGTGCTGCGGGTCCCGCATCGCGCACGCGAAGTGGATCCGGCACTTGGGGCAGGCCGTCACCAGCGCGGCGGCCCCGGTGGCCCGCGCCTCCCGCAGCCGCTCCACCTGGATCTCCTTCGCGAAGCGGTCGCAGTGGGTCCAGGTCCCGCCCGCGCAACAGGCGGCCCGCGGCCCGCTGCGCGGCATCTCGGCCAGCTCGATCCCGGGCAGCGCGGCCAGCAGACGCCGCGGTGGCTCGTAGATCCCGAGGTGGCGCCCGAGGCGGCAGGGGTCCTGGAACGTGACCCGGCGCCGCCCGCCCTCCCGCAGCCGCAGCTCCGGCAGGCGCTCCGCCAGGAACTCCGAGAGGTGCTGCACCTGAAGCGCGCGGCCGCGCAGGAAGGGCTGGTAGTCGAGCTTCCAGGTGCGCAGGCATTCGGCGCACGGGGTCACCAGGGTCCGCGCGCCGCTCTCCGCCACCAGCGCGACGTTGTGCTTCGCCAGCAGCTCGAAGCTCTCGCGGTCGCCGTTCCACAGCAGGTCGTGCCCGCAGCAGCGCTCGTCGGCCGACACCACCGGGACCACGCCCAGGCGGTTCAGCACCCGCACCGCGGCCCGGCTGGACTCCACCAGCTCGAGCGACAGGTCGGAGAAGAACGCATCGAAGTACGGCGCGCAGCCGGTCCACAGGAACACCTCGCCGGTCCGGGGCTCGGTCCTGAGGTCGTCGGTGAGCCAGCCGAGGCGGCTCTGCGCCGCGCCGCCCCGGGACATGATTCGCATGCAGGCCTGCAGGGCGCCGCCGTGCGGGCACGCCTCCGAGACCTCGCGCGGCGACAGCTCGCGCACGCCCCGCACCAGCTCCATGAACCGCACGCCCTGCGGGCAGCGCAGGTCGCAGGAGCCGCAGGTCAGGCAGCGGCGGATCCCGATCCCGTTCCCGGCGATCTCCTCGTCGAGGTGCTGGCAGGCGATGGCGCGCGCGGAGAAGCCGCCGCAGGCGGCGAGCGGGCACACCGCGGTGCACTTGCCGCACTCGGCGCACACCGCCGCGCGCGTGGTCCTGCGCAGATCGGCCAGGGCCGCTTCCATCACGGGTTCCCTCCGCCCCGCACCTCAGCCGGCAGTCCGGCGGGCGCGGGCGCCTCGTCGCGGATCAGCCGCGCCACCGCGCGCTCCAGCGGGTCGCGCGCCCGCCGGTCGGACGCGTCCCACGCGATGGCATCCGCCGGGGCGCCGAGCAGCCGCAGCAGCGCGCGCGCGCGCGCCAGCTCCGCGGCGGCCAGCTGCGCCCCAGTCCCGAACCTGCACCGCGCGGCGCTGCACCCGGCAATCAGCACGCGCCGCGCGCCCAGCCGGTGCAGCTCGAGCAGCATCGCCGCGTCCACCTGCCAGACGCAGCGGAAGCGGATGACCTCCACGTGCACGCCGGCGCGCTCGATCGGCAGCTCGAGGCCGCCGGCCCGCCGCTGGCAGGCCAGGACCACGTGCACCCCGGTGTCCGGCGCCTCGGCGCCGGCGCGGTGGAAGACGTCCTCCAGCCGCGAGCCCCACCACTGGGGCGACAGCGCGCTCGGCTGCGTGGCCTTGGTGGGACAGACCGCGGTGCAGAGGTTGCACCCGCGGCACAGCGCCGCCTCGATGCGGGCGCGCGCGGTCCCGTTCGCGGACGCGGGGATGCGCACGGCGCCGAACGGGCAGACCTCGACGCAGCGCGCGCAGGCGCGGCAGAGATCCTGCTCGATCCGCACCCGCACCGGCAGGAGCTGGACCGCCTCCGCCGCCGAGACGTCGATCTCGGGCAGCGTCCCCGGCCGCACGCGCGGCAGCAGCCAGCCCGGGGCGGGCTCGGCGGGGTTCAGGCTCATGGCCAGCGTGCCCGGCACGCGCACCAGCGCGGTGCGCCCGCCGGGCGTGCCCTCGCCGCCGCGCACGCGCACCATGATGTGGCGCCGCTGGCAGGTGGGCGCGCAGATCCTGCAATCCCCGCACGGGCCGCAGCGCATACAGCGGCGCGCCTCGGCCACCGCCTCGTCAGTGGTGAAGGCCTGCTCCACCTCGCCGAACTCGCGGCCGGGCTGCGGCAGCACCAGCGCGGGGCGCACCCGCATGGCCCGGATCGGCGGCAGGTCGGGGACCTGGAACTCCCGGGCCGCCCGCAGCTCGGGGCGTTCCTCGCGGATGGCGGGCCGTCCCTCCAGGAGGAAGTGCCGGATGGACTCGGCCGCGCGGTGCCCCGCGGCGATGGCCTCGATCACCGTCGCCGGGCCGGTCACGACGTCTCCCGCGGCGAAGACCCCGTCGAGGCCCGTCATCGCCGTGCGCGGCTCGACGCGGAGGCGCCCACCCTCGGCCACGCGCGCGCGGTCCTCCGGCCCCAGGAACCCGAGGTCCGCCTCCTGCCCCACGGCCGCCAGCACCCGGTCCGCCGGCACCATGAACTCGCTCCCCGGGATGGCGATGGGGCGCCGGCGCCCGCTGGCGTCCGGCTCGCCGAGCCCGACCTTCACGCATTCGAGGCCCGTGGCCCGGCCGCCCTCGTGCTGCACGCGCGAGGGGGCAATGAGGAAGCTGAAGCGGATCCCCTCCAGCTCCGCCACCTCGACCTCGGCCTTGCTCGCGAGCAGCTCCTCGCGGTAGCGGCGGTAGAGGACCTCGACGGAGTCGGCGCCGAGCCGCAGGGCGGCGCGCGCCGCCTCCACCGCGGTGGAGCCGCCGCCGATCACGATCACGCGGCGCCCGGGCGGGGTGCGGTCGCCGTTGTTGACCCGCCGCAGGAACTCGAGGGCATCCTGGACGCCGGCGCACTCGTCCTCGCCCGGCACCGAGAGCCTGCGCCCGCGCTGGGCCCCCACCGCGAGCAGCGTCGCCCGGTAGCCGTCGCGCGCCAGCGCGGCCAGCTCGAGGTCCGCTCCCAGGCGGCGCCCGGTCCGGATCTCGACCCCCGCGCGCGTCAGCACGCTGATCTCGGCGTCCAGCACGTCGCGCGGCAGCCGGTAGGCCGTGATCCCGTAGCGCAGCATCCCTCCCGGCTCCGGCTCGGACTCGAAGACCGTCACCGGGAAGCCCGCGAGCCGCAGGTCGTAAGCCGCGGTGAGCCCGGCGGGGCCGGAGCCGATCACCGCGACCCGGGTGGGCCGGGCGGGCCCGGGCGGCGGGGCGGGCAGCGGGAACTCCCGCTCCATGTCCGCCACCACCCGCTTGAGCGCGCGGATCGCGATGGCCTCGTCGGCGCGCTTGCGCCGGCACGCGGTCTCGCACGGGTGGTGGCACACCCGCCCGCAGATGCCCGGCAGCGGGCAGCGCCTGCGGATCACCTCGAGGGCCTCGGCGAAGCGCCGCTCGGCGATCAGCGAGACGTAGGCCTTGACGTTCACGCCGGCCGGGCAGGCCCGCGTGCAGGGAGCGGGCCTGATGACCCGAACCGGGAACGGCTCGGACTGGAGCGACGGGACCAGCAGGCCTGCCCCGCGCAGCTCGAGGGGCTCGGCGAGGGACCGCGCCAGCAGCGTGCTCACGGTTTCGCCCCTTCGAGGCTCGGCGCGGATGCGGAGGCCTCGGCATGAGCCAGGCCCTGATCGAAGGCCTTGAGGTTCAGCTCCTCGGTGCCGGCGGGGACCGAGAGGCGCACCGCCTCGCGCATCGCATCGAGCGGCACCAGCCGCGTCACGCCCGCGAAGAAGCCGAGCATGACGATGTTCTGCACCAGTCGGCGCCCCAGCGCCTCCGCGATGCGCGTCGAGGGGACGCCGCAGGCGCGCAGCCCCGGCCGCACGGCCGGCTCGACCAGATCGCTCTCGTAGATGAGCAGGCCGCCGTCCCTGACCTCGGCGCCGTACTTCTCGCAGCCCTCGGACGACATCGCGACCAGGATGTCGGTCCGGCGCACGTAGGGGTAGAGCACCTCCTGGTCCGAGAGCGCGAGCGTCGCGCTGCACGCCGAGCCGCGCGCCTCCGGCCCGAAGCTCTGGATCATGGTGGCGTGCCCGCCCGCGTGGACCGACCAGGCGCGCCCGATGATGTACCCGATGAGCACCACGCCCTGGCCGCCGAAGCCGGTGATCCGGATCTCAGTCCTCTCCACGGATCAGCCCTCCCTCCGGCGGCATCGGCACGTAGCGGTCCCCGAGCGTCTTCCGGTAGTGCTCGTGCATCATCTCGAGGTACGTGGGCCGCTCCTCGTCGCGGAACTTCCCGCACACGATCCGCTCCTGGTAGCCGATGTCCACCTCGCGGGTGTCGGCGCCGTTCCTGATCTCGACGTTGTCGTGGTAGAAGCGCATCAGGTCCAGCCCGCTCCCCAGCTTGTTGAGCCGCGCGTAGAGCGTGGCGCAGGGCGCGATGACCTCGATGAAGCGGAAGCCCTTGCGCCCGATGGCCTCGGCGAAGGCCCAGGTGAGCTGGCGCACCTGCAGGCAGGTCCAGCGGGCCACGTAGCTGGCGCCGCAGCTCGCGGCCAGGTGCGGCAGGCTGAACGGGCGCTCGAAGTTGCCGAAGGGCATGGTCGAGGAATGCGCGGTGAGCGGCGTGGTGGGCGCGTTCTGGCCGCCCGTCATCCCGTAGATGAAGTTGTTCACCAGGATCACCAGCAGGTCCATGTTGCGCCGGGCGGCGTGGATGAAATGGTTGCCGCCGATCCCCACCAGGTCCCCGTCCCCGGAGAACACGGTCACGAGCAACTCGGGCCGCCCGAGCTTGAGGCCGGTGGCGAAGGGGATCGCGCGTCCGTGCGTCGAGTGGAAGCCGTCCAGCCGCATGTACCCGGCCACCCGGCCGGTGCAGCCGATCCCCGACACGACGCTCACCTTGTCGAGGTCCACGCCCGTATCGGCCAGCGCCGAGGCGAAGCACTTCAACACCGTGCCGATGCCGCACGTCGGGCACCAGATGTGCGGCATCCGCTCCATGCGGATGAACGGGGCGATCGGATGCTCCCGCGCCGTGGTGTCGTCGGTCAACGCGCTCATCGCGCCGCTCCCAGGATGGCCTGGCAGATCGCTTCGGGATCGTGGACGCCCCCGCCCGCGTGCGGCACGCAGACGGCAGCGGCCTTGCCCGCCGCGCAGCGCTCGACCTCCAGCACGATCTGCCCGAAGTTGATCTCGGGGACCACGAAGGCCTTGACCCGGGCGGCGAGCTCCCGGATGCGCGCCTCCGGGAAGGGCCACACCACCACCAGCCTCAGCGTTCCGACCTTCACGCCGCGCTCCCGCGCCAGCGCCACGCCCATGCGCGCCACCCGCGAGGTGATCCCGTAGCTCACCACCACGACGTCGGCGCCGTCCGTGTCCTCCTCCTCGACGCGGGCGATCTCGCCCACGTTGAGGCGGATCTTGTCCATCAGCCTCCGCACGCTCTTCGCCTGGCACTCGGCGGTCATCACGGGATAGCCGCGCTCGTCGTGGGTGAGGCCGGTGGTGTGGAAGCGGAAGCCGTCGCCCGCGCGGGCGAACTCAGGCACCAGGCTGCCGTTCGTCTGGTACGGCAGGAACTCCGCGGGCGGCCGCTGCGTCAGGCGGCGCGGCACCACCTCGATCTCCCCGGCGGGCGGGATCACCACCTTCTCGGTCATGTGCCCGACGCACTCGTCCATCATCACCAGGACCGGCACGCGGTAGCGCTCCGACAGGTTGAAGGCGTGGATGGTGAGGTCGAAGGCCTCCTGCGGCGAGCGCGGGCAGACCGCGATCAGCTCGTAGTCGCCGTGGGAGCCCCAGCGCGCCTGCATCATGTCCGCCTGGCCCACCATGGTGGGCAGCCCCGTCGAGGGCCCGGCGCGCTGGACGTTCACGACCACGCACGGGGTCTCCATCATCGCGGCCAGGCCGATGTTCTCCATCATCAGGCTGAAGCCGGGGCCGCTGGTGACGGTCATGCACTTGGTGCCGGACCAGGAGGCGCCCACCACGGCGGCCATGCTCGCCAGCTCGTCCTCCATCTGGATGAACGTGCCGCCCATCATCGGGAAGCGCCGCGCGATGCGCTCGACCACCTCGGTGGACGGGGTGATGGGATAGCCGGCCACGAACCGGCATCCGGCGGCCATGGCCCCCTCGCCGCAGGCGAAGTCGCCGTCGAGGTAATGGGTCCCGGTGAGGACCCCGCGCGGGTCGGCCTTCATGTCGCGGCCTCCTCCTGCCGATCGCGGCGGACGCGCATCACGAAACGTCTCCGTCCGACGGCGGACCGGTCTCTTCCCAGCCACCGGCGGCCGCGAACGCCGCCGTCGCGACCTGCGTCGCGGGCGCCGGCTCGACCCCGCCGTCGGTGAGCGCGACGCTGAAGATCGCGAAGTCGGGGCAGATCATCTCGCACAGGCTGCAGTTCACGCACTCGCCGCGCTTGACGACCTCGGGCGGGTGATAGCCCTTGCGGTTGAACGACGCCGACTCCGCCAGCACGTCGCGCGGGCAGTACTCGATGCAGAAGCCGCAGCCCTTGCAGCGCTCGACGATGATGCGCACCTCGCCACGCGCGGCGCGGACCCGGTCGGAGTCGAGCGGCTTGCGCCAGTACCTCATCTCACGCCTCCCGCCCGCGGCTCACGTGGCGCCCTTCGCCGCGGCTCCGCCCCAGCGCGGCGCCTGGAACGCCTCGTACGGGCAGCCGCCCAGCACGACGCCCACCGGGCACCCGGCCTCGATGTGGGCCGCGCAGCGCAGGCACGGCCCGTCCTCGAGCGCCCGCGTCCGCAGCAGCGACAGCGAGAACCGCTCGAGCAGGCGGGCGAAGCCTTCGATCTCCTCGCGCGCGAACCCCGCCGTGGCATCGCCCACGCGCGCCGCCTCCAGCCGCTCGCAGCGCTCCGCCAGCTCGCACCCCGCCGCGGTCGCCGAGAGCAGCGTGGTGCGGCGGTCGCCCTCGGCGCGGTGGCGCTCGACGAGCCCCAGCCGCTCCAGCTTGTCCATGTTCTTGGTGGCCGCCGGCGCGCTGACGCCAAGCAGCTCCGCCAGGCGGCCAATCGGATGCCTGCCGTTCGCGCGCAGGAGCTTGAGGAGGTGGAGCTGGGAGGGCGTGAGCCGGTGCGGGGTGGCCTCCTGCAGCAGGCGCAGCTGCAGGACCTCGCGCACCGTGGCGGCGAAGATGTGGCTGTAGCGCAGGAGAGGAAGCAAACCATCCCCTCCACCGGGCCCTCCCCCCTGGAGGGGGGCCCACGACGACCGAGAGTCATCCCCGAGGTCGGCCATTGCTTAACCCCGTTAGAGTTTTCCCTGCGGAAGCTATCGTTGCGGATGCCGGGGGGCCGCGGCAACTATCCGAATGGACCTCCTGAGGATGGGCCGGAGGACCCAGAGGCGGGGGGCACGGAATCCGGCCGGGGAGGCGGAGCGGCCCGCACCGGGGACGAACGCTGGGGGCCGGGCGCCCCGCTCAGTACGAGAACCCGAGCAGCCCCGGGTCCGGCATCAGGTCGGGGCTCCACGGGTCGGGCAGGATCTCGACCTCGCACTCCTGTGGCACCACGCTGGTCACGGCCTGCTTCACGTCCTCGATCATCTGCGGGTCGTAGGGGCAGAACGGTGTGGTGAGCATCATCCGGATCAGCGTCTTCGGCGGTTCGAGGAACCGGACCTCGCGGATGAGCCCCAGGTCGATCACCGAGAGGTTGATCTCCGGGTCCATGACGGTCTCGAGCGCCGAGCGGACCGCCA
>ERZ1292640.3210-Hain-H43-02um-R1-3210-length-12787-cov-6_pt1 | contig 12787 bp, 11 predicted proteins | sample MGYA00564404_ERZ1292640 | MGnify/ENA primary metagenome ERZ1292640 (study PRJEB36523, sample SAMEA6512636) | groundwater metagenome | collected 2019-01-08 | study: AquaDiva: Metagenomics assemblies of 32 groundwater samples
AATCGCCATACCTAATCGAAATTAGGCTTTCTGGACCGGTAAAATTTTACACTAAGAGACTAATTTTTGAAGTTTCGAGAAAATTTCGAGTATTCGGCGCGACCAAGAATAGACCAGTCCCACACATCACACTTTTTGGTCCATTTCTAGCCAGTAATGAAAGTGAGCTTATTTCAATTTTTGATAAATATTGCGCCAACTTTTCCAATGCGACAAATTCTAGGGCCGAACTAATTTCGTACGATATTCGGGGATTTGATGCATTTGATGGAGATATAGGCAAGGTCATAGCACTTGATCTTGAACCCTCCGAAAAACTTAAAGATTTTAGGTGGGAATTAGCAAAAAACCTTCACCCAATTTCAAGAGCTAAACCATGGGACTACAAAAGAAATTTTATCTTCCACGCTACAATTGCATTTAGGGATATTGGAAAAAAATGGACGAGCATACTAAACTACCTTCGTAGAAGGGAAAAAGGTATCGGCAAACAATATGTCTATAGAATTACATTGTTGAAAAACAGTAAAATTTTAAGAGAATATGATTTTTTAATGAAAAAAAGCTTAACACGGACTGAAGCCAAATCAACCAAAATCGGCAGAAAATATAAAAAAAGTTGATCTCAAATCAACCAAACCTATTTTAAGACGGAATGGGAAATTCATATTATGATCAACGTGATGGGCTGGAAAGTCAAGGAGGAGAGGCTAAACCTGGCGGGGGCGGGTTTGCTATTTACAAGCATATTTACCTTGTTCTATCCCCCAACAGCAGCATTTGGCTTTTTTTCCATGCTGGCAGGGGAGTACTTGTTTTTGAGGTATTCCTGAATTATGCAAAAAGAGTTATTGACTGAAATTGAGCTCAAGCACAAGCGATATCTTGCCTATTTGCAGGGAATTACCGCAATATCCCTCGCCTTGGCTGTAGCCCATTTCTCAAGGCCGCAAACCTTCTTTTCTATCGGCAATTTTCAAATCGGGCTCATTCAAGTTTCACTTGCAGTCATCATTTCCGGCTGGCTTTCCTTACACTTATCCCTTCGCACATCCGAAAACCGGCTATTGGCAAAAGCATGACAACCCTTAAAAATCCCAATTTGCACAAAGAGTGAACCTTTAAATGTTGGATAACCGGCGCAATAGTGCCGGCCCAGAATAGGTGAAACTAATGGGAGCATACAAATACATCAAGGAATCGTTCCAGAAAAGCTACAAGGAACGCTCTGATTCATTCAGGACTAGATTGCAGGAGTTCCGGAAGGGAAACACCGTTGAACGGGTGGATAAGCCAACCAACCCCCCACGTGCGCACGCACTTGGTTACAAGGCGCGCAAGGATTTCATGGTTGCTAGGGTCAGGATCAAGAGGGGCAAGCGCTCACGGCCAAAGCCCGATCAGGGAAGAAAGCCGGGCCGGAACCGCAAGTTCGTGAACCCGGGAATTTCACTTCAGCATTACGCCGAACAGAAGGTTTTGCGCAGGTTCCCAAATCTTAAGGTCCTTAATTCCTACATCGTAGGCGAGGACGGAATGTATAAATACTTCGAAGTGATTATGCAGGATAAGCACATGAATCTTGGCTGATTTCAATATGGCACGAAGCGCACTTTTTTTCACCTCCGCGCTTTTTTCATTCTTTTTTTTCCTTAGCTTTGCCCAAACAGGAGCTGCAACCGATGGCTCAACATCCATAAACCCAATCTCTGCCCAAATTGTGCCCGATCCCGTTCTTCGAAACAATTCAGCCTCCTTTTTCATCGAAACTGATAGCGAATACGATTTGAACGAAACCAAGTGCGTTTCACCAACTGGCGCGGGTCTTTGCACATGCACAATTGGCTATAAGGGGAAATATTCGAATTTCGAATGCCTGGCACGGCCGCCTGTTTTTGGAACCTATTCCTTTTCGATGAAGGATATTAGGAGGGAGAGGGGTTCGATGGCAATAACCATTTCCGAACCAAAGCATGATGAAATTCAGTATGCGACGATGCCGCCTGGGCCACCAAACGGCGCATCATACGAGCCAATCACCAGGGATAAGCCGGTGGAATGGCCCATACTGCTCCTTTTTTTAGCGGCGGTGCTCTACACGGTTTACGAGTTCCGGGAGCATTTATTGAAGAGGGATTGACAATATGTTCAATTACATTGATTTGAACCTCCAAAACCCCAAATTGGCTGATGATGCAAAGAAATTGGGCTTTTCGCAGGTAAAAACCGCCCGAATTTTGCTATTGGAAAATGGAAAAGACCTCAATTTGGCGAATGGGAAGGAATTAATGACAGTCGAGAGCGCAGATCCGGAACTCCTGCGCAATTGCATCAAGCAAAAAAAGCCAATCCTTTGCAATCCGCTGCTTTCAAAGGATTTCTATAGGGACGATGGGTTGATCCGGGAAGCAGCTGAGAGGGAAACCGTTTTCGAAATACCAATTTCAGAATTCCTTAAAAGCAATTTTGTTTTCCGGGCAAAACTCATAAACAACGCCCGCAAATTCATCAAAAAATGCCTCAAACTTAAAGCTAGCTTCGTATTCACCAGCAGGGCGGAAAATGAGTTGGAGCTAAAATCGCCACGGGAAATCATCGCAATAGCTTCGACGCTATTTGATTTGACTACGGAACAGGCGCAATTTGCCATTTCCAGGAGGGCGGAAAAAGTTATTCGCACCATTGGCTAGGGGAAAATAACTGCAATTGCAGCCGATATTTGGCATCCCATACCCACCATATTGATTTGCGCATCAAAACAAGGGGGTAGAGGCGACCTATTGAAGGGGTAGGGCAACATCCAAAGCTCTTTTGGATGTTAGTAGAGCGAAGCTCTACGTGACCCGGTAGAGGAATGCTTTCCCCTTGGGGTTGGGGGCTTAGCCCCCTGGAGGGGTTGGTGGTTAATAAGGAAGGAAACCGAATAGGTACGATAAACATGGCACAGGAAGTCATCGTACAAACCGGAATTGGCAGCCGGGAGTTCCGGAAAATAATCCTGGCAAGCAGGGGCCAAAGTTTCAATGCGCAATTTGCGGAATTCCTAGGGGCCCACGGAATTGATGCATCGAATTCAATTGATGGCGTAAGGATTGCAAACAGGTATAAGGCAGTTGCCCATCATGACACCCTAATCAACGGAGCGGCATTGGCATTCCTTAGCATTTACCATCCGTACCATATCGTCGATGTGGAAGTTTCCGAAACGCAAAAAAAATACCCCGTCCCTAAAAGTTTCGACTCCAACCGGCAATCGCTCCAAAGCCGGAGGATAAAATTCGACGGGCCGCAGCCAAATATACTTGTCAGGTTCAAAAACAAGGTAGGATAAGATTCAATTAAGGGTTGGGGGGATTTCAAAAAAAAGCGGATGCTAAGCCCTATTCGAGTTCATCCATCAAACGATAATATGCAGTTGGAAGCTCTTCCATCGTGATTATTCCAAAAAGCGCCCTGACCTTGTGCCTCAATTCCGTATCAACGGCCATTCCCTCATTGAAGAATTTCTCCTTGAAAAATTCGGTTTTCCTCTCCCCTTCCGTATCCAGGTCAAATAGCAGGATCAACTTTTGCCCTTTTTCGAGCATCGAGAGAGCCTTTTGCACAATTTGCCCGTTTTGCCCATTTGCCAATATCACATTGCCGGCAATCCCTAGTTCCTCGAGAGCGGCAAGGTCATTTTTCCCTTCAACTAGCAAAAGCCCATTCTTCAGCTCGAGCATTATTTTTTTGAGGAACTTGTCCTGTGTGATGCCCATATTTGCCACCTATTTGAAATGCTTGCTGTAAAGTTTTATCGCGCCCTCCCAACCCCCGGGGATATGTTCGTTTGCAATGTAAAAAAGAACCCTATGCCTCTGATATGCGCTTTTTGGCGAAATTCTCAGCTCCCCGTTAACATGCAATAGATGTATCCCTAAAAGCAAAGTATGAACGGGGTCAAGCCCTTGTTTTTCCCCGAATGCTAGCTTATTCCCTATGCTTGCATTTGACTGGGACATGGTTTTTTTTATTTTTGGAACATTGGCCACAGCATAGATCAGGGGGACATTTATTCCCGATTTTGGAAGAAAAGCCACAACACCGGGTTTTAGTTGCACATCCCTAATATTTCCCTCCCTTCGAAGCCTGGCTAAACCAGGATAATAGGCGCGATAATCCCTAATCGCCAACTGGATATTTCGCACAACTCCTCCAGCCTCATGGCGTAGGTGCCTTTGCAGAACCGGGTCGGGTTCCCTAGCTGCCCTTATTAGGAAAGCATTCAAATCCGAATGCAAAGTTTTCAACCTTGATTCGAAATGTTCCGCAGGGGGTTTTTCCGACTTGGCCATAACCACCAATTAGCAACCAAAATATAAATAATAACGGTTTATTGCCCATACATGAAAATCCCGCTTGAGGAAATAGAAAGGCAGGAATGGATCAAGGCGTGGTCGGGAAAATGGAGCATCCTGACCTGCACCTACTTAGGAGAGCAGCATTCACACACCGTAAAGCCCACGCTTGGAAAATGCCTTCCGCACCTAATCCTGATTGTCAAACACGGCATTAGCACTTGCTACTATCAAAAAAAAGAGCTCAAGGAATTTGAATCGCACTTATCCAAAAGGGCGCAAAAGGATGAAGGATTCATACGGAAGGAATGCGGCGAACTCATCTCGCAAGCAAATGAAATACGCTGGTCCATAACAAAGCTAAAGGGCATGCGAATTGGGAAATCCGAGCATTCACTTTTCCTAAAACACCTCTATAGCTACATTTCCTCACACATGGCCGTGAAAAGGCTGCCGGATTCAATCCCTCCCGAAATGCTCTCAAAGGATCTTCCAAAATTGCAGGCAGCTAGGGTTTATGCCGAGCCGGTTTACACGGAAGTCGAGGAGTACATGGAGCACATGGGAAGGCAGATTGGAAAGGAAAATAGGATTCCGGCAAACCTGGTTTTGTGCTCCAGGAAAGAAGAACTGGAAAAATACTTTTCGAGCGGGAAAATGCCTCGTTACGACGAGTTAAGGGCTAGGGATGGCATTTCCGCACTCATTTTCGTCGATGGCAAATACGAACTGGTAACTGGAAAGGGAGCGGAGAAGGTGGAAGCATCCCTGCACGGAAAAACAGAAATCGGCGAACTTAGGGGGGTAAGCGCATATCCTGGAAAGGCTATTGGAAAGGCCCGGATCATAGTTGACCCGAAAAAGGGGAAGGATTTCAGGAAGGGCGAAATACTAATTACCGGAATGACGCGTCCGGAGTATATTCACCTAATCAAATTGGCAGGGGCGGTTGTGACGGATGCAGGAGGGATGCTTTCTCACGCCGCAATCACCGCTCGGGAGCTTCACATCCCAACAATTGTGGGGACGGAAAAGGCAACGAAGGTTTTCAGGGAGGGGGAAATGCTTGAAGTGGATGCGACTAGGGGGATTGTTAGGAAAAAATCCTAAATAAAATAGCCGGTCTCGAAAATAATAATTCTCAGATGATTCACGCAAAGGGCCAATTAAGAGGGGGTCGAAACCTATTTAAAGATTAAATTTTACCTTTGGATGCGGTAAAATAGTGATTGCTTGCCCCGGATTAGGAATGGCAAGCACCGCCCGAATAAGTCCATTGTGTGGGGGAAAGGTGATTCTGCTGAGACTAGGCTATGCGGTTTTATCCCTGATTTTGCTTTTCAGCGCCGTTTCAAGCTCAAATGCCAGGAGCGCCGATGAGACTGGATTGGTTTGGATTGATGCAACTCCCAAACAGGCCGGGATCGACCAAGTGCAAAACCCCCAATCCTGCGGCATCGGCTATTTTGCCGGTAGGAGATACATGCAACCCGGAAGCACTACATCTTACCAGATAGGGGTGGTTAAGCAGGATCCCAACGGGGACGGCTACTATGCGAGTTCCATGTTTTTTGAGAATGTGAAGCAACCTGAGCTGAATTGGACCTCCTTTTCCCCTACGGAAATCATCACTTTCTTGGATTTGAATAATACATCCAGCTCTGAAACTGTATGGACTTACGTTAACAACAACACCCTCGGATTGGCATTTGGCAAAAATGATTTCAACATAGTCCATAAATGCGAAACCACGGGGAATACGGGACTCTCAGTTGCTGCACCGGCAGATATCACCATTTATCCCCACTTCATCGCAAATTTCAGCGCGCATTTCTCACAAACCAATAGGTCCATTGTCAACCTTACTTGGGCTCCATTCAATGCCACCAACCTTACAAACATCACAATTTATCGCACCCTCGGAGGAGAAATAAACATTACAAATTATCAGGGAGCCGAGGCAATTGCCGTCCTTGATCCTTCCGCCACCAATTATGTGATCGAAAGCAGCAATCCTTGCCTGGATTATTATTATGCAGCATACGGCTTTTCGGATGTGGGCCTGAGAGCGATTTCGGCAACGGTTCCCAACAGCGATTACGGGCAGCCAAGGCCGTTTTACCTACTGACCCCAACTGAAGATATGCAATTGAACGACGAATCGATTCTCTTCTCATGGGAAAGGAGCCTTGATCCCTCGCCACTGGAATCCGTTAATTATGAATTGCACATGTATTCAGCCGCGGATCCCAACAACCCCATACTTTCACAATCTCTGACGCAAACCTCCTATCTCCTGAACAACTCCCAGTTTGGGAATTACACATGGAAAGTACGTGCATACGATGATTGCGGATTTGAAACCTACGGCTCTGCTAAAAGGAACCTGGCCTTGAATTCTAACGGTGGAGCCGTCACTATCGTCGGCGGAACCTCACCCAATCCTGGATATGTAAATGACGGAAAGCTTGCCACCTCATCCGCCATAAGCCTTGGTTTTTCCTCTTTAAGCGTTGAGTTCCCTTCACACCCCGAAGTCAACAGGGTCCAGCTCGAATACACTCTTGCCCAACCCGATTCCAATGTGCCATACTCCCATCGGTTCGAAATTTACAACAATCAGGCATTCTCGAGCTCATTCAGGTATCTTAGGGATGGGAGCAGGATGATTTTCGACGGGGCTATGCCTCCATCAAATAGCCAAAATGTAAGGCTCCAATTTTCCATGGATGCCCCATTTGCTTCGTCCTTGTCGGGGAGCCTTGTAGAGCTCAAGGTACACGGAGCCAGGAGTGCATTTAGCGTAAATCGGAGGCCCTCTGCGCCCAATTCCATCCTTTGCAACGGCGTTGAATGCCCGGCAAATCCCACATTCAATGAAACAATCAATTTGGAATGCTTAGGTTCCATCGACCCCGAAGGCGAACCACTGACTTATTCGATTGAAGCATATTACAACAAAATGCTCGGAACGGAATATGGCAACAATGGCTGGACGAAGAAAAGGGGCATCACAATCACGGAAAATTCGGGTACGCAGCTTAGTGATTACCCCATTTTGCTAAACATACCTTTCTCTTCCGGAATGAAATCCGATTTTTCCGACCTTAGGTTCGAAAATGATGCGAATTTTGCCCACCTGCCTTATTGGATCGAAAATAAAGTCGATTATTCCTATGCGAAAGTATGGGTGAAAGTCCCGTCCATTCCTGCAAAGGGAAGTAAGCAAATAACAATGCATTATGGCAACCCCGACGCATACTATGAGGGGAACGCAAGCAGCATATGCGACGGTCCATTTGGCGAGGATATAGAAGGAAACAGCACCTGCTGGCTTTACCGGGAGGATTTCAGCACCGACGTATTCCAAAACCCCCTTTGGAGGAGGTCGAAACCGTGGCCCGACGTATTTGTCGAAAGCGGAGCATTAAGGCTTCCCAGGTACATGGGCCCGAATTGGGCGGATTACAACCAGTCAACCCCCATTGCCGCATTGACGCAATCAAAGGACATAGCCCTTGAGACCAGGACACTGTTCGACACATATGGCAGCGGGAATGGCTACAAATCCGGAAGCCATACCATCAATACAAAAATAGGAACCATCACCTACATGCAGTACAGGGATTATCCGGGGAATGGCTGGGCCATCAATAATGGGTTCACGGGGATAATGGAGCCAAATCCACCTACGCCCGTTTACATACGGGCAAGGGCGGTATTCAGCACCGAACAGGAATCGCTATATGTAAATGTCACCGATGGATCCGGTTTGACATTTGTTGGAAGCTCGATCCGTGAGCTTGGCGACATAAGCGGATATGGTTATAGCCAATATTGGGATTCGAACATGGCAATAGATTGGATCGGCTTTAGGAAATTCATCGATCCTGCGCCAACATATTCGATTGGACAAGAATTGCCCGATTACGGCTTTGCATGGTACGAACTTGGGACTCATCCCTCAGGCGGAACATTTGATTGGGATATTTCAAACATCACCCGGCAGCAAAATGCAGCCCTGCGTTGCAGGGCAATCGATGCAACCGGCAGCAACACCTACACGGCATATTTCCAATCGAACGCCAATCTCTCATTGAATTACAATTACGAGCCAACTGCGCCAACTGCGCTTCTATGCAATGGCCTGCCTTGCAGTGCCAACTACGAATTTGAAGATCCAATCAACATCAGCTGCTCTGGCTCTTCCGACCTGGAAAACAACGCCATCACATATATGGTCGAATCATTCATTTATCCCAACTCAACCACGGGCATGTGGTGGAATTACACCTGGAACAAGCGAAAAAATCTGCAAATTACCGAAAAATCAGGAATGGCCCTATTCAATTATACAATCCCAATAAATTTCACCTATGAGGGCGGCATGCTCTTAAATTTCTCCGACCTGCGCTTCGTGGCGGGAAACAAGCAGCTCGATTATTGGATTGAAAAAAAACAAGATGGCGCCTGGGCATACGCATGGGTAGAGATAGATTCGATTCCGGAAAACGGCAGCGTTATTATTGGCATGTACTATGGAAACCCCAAATCCTCAAGTGCAAGCAATGAAACTGCAGTATTCCTCTTCATTGAAGAATTCGAAAACGGAGAATACAACGCCTCTTACTTCACGTCTGGCAGCGGCACAATATCATATTCCAACCAATCCAACTGCGTAGTGGGAAGTTGCATGGAATTATATTTGCAGGGAAACAGGTGGATTCAAACGTCCATTCCCAGCATCAACGCCACAAACCGCCATGTGCGCTGGTTCGTAAACGGATATAACGCATACCGCCCGTATAGCGGGCTTTCGCTCTCACCTGCCTACAGCGCCCTTTGGACAGATTACAATAACAACGACCTATGGGAATCAACCGACGGAGGGGCATACGAGACAGCGCCCGTCGTCGACAAGTGGCAGCAATTTGACGTCTATGCGACAGACGGAAAGGTGCGGATCTCCATAGACGGCACACTTGTATTGAATTACACCGCATCCGGCAAACTGAACAACTATGCAATGCTTATTGGGGGTTACTCGAGCGCTTCGAGCGGCATAATGCTCATTGACAGCTGGCGGGCACGAACATATGTGAGCCCCGAACCCCAAGTCAGCATCGGAAGCGAAGAGGATGGGACGATCTATGCTTGGAATACAATTGGCAGCCATGGTGAGGGATCTTTCATGGAATGGAATACGGCTGCATTCGAGGCAAACGCGCACTCCGGCCTTCGTTGCCGGGCAATCGACCTTGACGGAAGCAAACTATACTCGGGGTACTACTCACCAAACGTCAATATAACCATCAACAAAGCCAACTTACCTCCAATTCTTAATGCGATTGGGAACAGGACGGTTGTTGAAAATTCCACTCTCACAATCCAGCTGCTTGCAACGGATGAGGATGGAAATCCGCTAACTTACGGAATTACTGGAGTGCTTCCAAGCGTTTATTATTTCAACCCCTCAAGTGGCCTTTTCGGCTGGACGCCAAGCTTTAACGACGCTGGAACCTACACTGTGGAATTCAACGTTACAGATGGGAATCTTTCGGATATCGAATCAATTGCAATAACTGTCGTAAATTTGAACCAACCTCCAATGCTTGCACTCATTGGCAGCCGGAATATATTCGAAAACTCATCTCTCACAGTCCAGCTGAACGCAACTGACCCGGATGGAAATAACCTAACGTATGGGATAATCACCAATATTCCATTGGGATATTCCTTCCAAACCCAGACAGGCTTGTTTTCCTGGACGCCCTCGTTTTCCCAAGCAGGCGGCTACACCGCCACATTTAATGTAACTGACGGCCAGGCATCGGATTTGGAGACTATAACTATAACAGTAAACAACCAGAATAGGCCGCCGATTTTGGCCTTGGTGGGAAATAAGTCCGTTATGGAAAATTCAACCCTGACGATCCAATTGGGTGCAACGGATGCGGATGCGGATCCTTTAACATTTGCAATTATCGGAACGATACCAAGTAATTATTCGTTCAACACGAGCAGTGGACGGTTCATATGGACACCAAGCCAAACCGATGCCGGAAACTATTCAGTAAAATTCAGAGTTGCAGATGAAAGTAGTTTTGACGAGGAAACCATAATTATTTCCGTCTTGGATATGAACACGCCCCCAACAACCCCAACCACATTGCTTTGCAACGGATCACCATGCAACGGGTACCACATTTACAACGGTTCGATTAACCTTTCCTGCTCGGGTGCTTTGGACGAACAGGGGGACCAGGTAACATACTTTTTGGAGGCCCGCTACAAGTCCACATTAGAAGGGCTCACCCCCTGGCCGTTCCAGCCGTGGAAAAACAGGAAGGATATTGTGATGGAGGGAACGGCATATTCACAGCTAAGCAATTTCGCCCTCCCAATAATGGTGTATTATGAGCCCGAAATGAAGCCTGATTTTTCCGATTTGAGGTTCCTTGACGGGAACGGTATCAATGAGCTGAAATATTTTATCTATAACAAAACAAATTCCTCCTTTGCAAACGTGCTTTTGAAACTCCCGCAATTGAATTCCGCTGATGATGCAAAAATCATCATGTATTTTGGAAACCCATCGGCCCAAAGCAAGAGCAATTTGAGCGCAGTTTGCCCCCAGAATTTCGGCTACGATGTAGAGGGGAACGGCGCTTGCTGGATATACCGGGAGGATTTCAATTCAAATGTATTTACACAGCCCGAATGGACAAGTTATTCGGATGGAGGAAGAATCTCTTCTAGTGTATCAAATGGCAACCTCATAATTCCAACAGGGTGGTGGAGTATTCATGGGTGGGCCCTTTATGCGCCTCAAAACCCGATTGTGAATTTGTCATCCAACAACAATATTGCCATTGAAACCAGGACGAGATTTGATACCGCAGGGGCATATAATGGCTATAAATCAGGGGCACACCAGCTAAGATACGGCACACAATCGATAACGTACGGAATGTACCGGTCCGGGGATGGATGGCAAATAAACAACAACTGGACGGGTCTGGTAAATCCAAACCCGCAAACACCGGTTTGGGTCAGGATGAGGGCAATTTACAATTCATCCGAGGAGGCCCTTTTTGCTAACGTGAGCGATGGGATGCGCCTTGGCAAAATTGGGACGGGCGCATCAAGCATAAATTATATCGGTGGCCTTCGCTGGTTCCAGGAGGATTGGGACATCAACATGACGATCGACTGGGTCGGGGTAAGGCAACTTCCCCCTGAAAATTACTTCTCCTACCCGTGGAAAACCATTTCTCAGCTTTCCGAGGGCGCAACGTTCAATTGGAACACATCGAGCGAACCATTGCAGAACGGAGTGCAAGTGCGATGCAGAGCAATTGATCTAAATGGCAGCGGCCAGTATTCAGGATATTTAAGCCCGCAAATGAACATCACAATTTGGCAGAACAGCGCGCCAAATCTACTCCCCCTCCAAAATGCAAACATATCAGAGAATTCGACAATCACATTTGAACTTTCCGCATCGGATGCGGACGGGGATAGCCTCCAGTTCTATTTGGAAAGCGGCATCACTTCTCAATACAGCCTTGATCACAATACCGGTTCATTCAGTTGGACCCCCACTTTTGATGATGCCGGCCTTAGAACCCTGGCCTTCAATGTAACTGACGGCAAATTGTGGGATAGGGAACGGGCAAACATCACGGTGATCAACACCAATCGAAAACCTGATATCCCAAGCAATCCTTACCCGGCAAATAACCAAACAAATGCATCGAGATACATAGTACTTTCATGGAATGGCTCCGACCCCGATTCCTACGATGCCAACCTAAGGTATAGCCTATTTTACGGCGAACAACCCGATCCCTACCTTCTTCACTACAATTTCACAAATTCGACCTACAACCTTACTGCTGCCGGGATAATACCCAGTTATGGGGCCATAATCTATTGGAAGATTGCCACTTATGACAGCTACGGCAATTTATCGATTGGCCCCATCTGGAAATTTACCGTTAGGCAAAATGGGCCACCGCAAGGAACAATTTCAAATGTTACCGTATACGAAATGGGAACTGCGTTAATTGAGCCAAAAATGTTCGATGACGAGCCAATCAACTATGAAATAAACAGCCCCAAATTTGCATGGAACGGCAGGTATTTCTCCTGGAATCCCGGCCCTAGCGATTCGGGGGAATATGATTTTGTAATTACGGCCTCAGATGGCGAATTCGCCGTAAACAAGCCAGTGCATGTCAGTGTTGTCAATAAATGCACCAGCTATGACAAATTCAAAATGTGCTGGATCGGCTGCACGTGTGCAAGGGCACAAAAATAAGGCAAAGTTAGCAATAGGTGGGGATTGGCTTTATTCCCCATATGCCGCCCCTCATCCAATAATCACACCTATCTGCGGTTCACGAATAATAGGTGACACTTTTACCATAATATGATCAGGTGGTAAA
>ERZ1292640.3211-Hain-H43-02um-R1-3211-length-12786-cov-5_pt1 | contig 12786 bp, 11 predicted proteins | sample MGYA00564404_ERZ1292640 | MGnify/ENA primary metagenome ERZ1292640 (study PRJEB36523, sample SAMEA6512636) | groundwater metagenome | collected 2019-01-08 | study: AquaDiva: Metagenomics assemblies of 32 groundwater samples
CAGCATTTGGAGATTGGTAACATTCACCATTCAAATTTCCTGCCCGTCAGACGCTCGTAAGCCTCGACGTATTTGTCGCTGGTCTTGGTCCTGATATCGTCGGGCAGCTCAACGCCGGGGCCCGACTTGTCGAAGTGAATGTTCTCGAGGTAGTTGCGGACAAACTGCTTGTCGAAGCTCTCCTGGTCCCTGCCGGCTTTGTACTTGTCCGCGGGCCAGAACCTCGAAGAGTCCGGCGTCAAGACCTCGTCAATAAGAATGATCTTGTCGTCAACACACCCCCATTCGAACTTCGTATCGGCCAGGATGATTCCCCGGCTCTCGGCGTATTTGCCGGCTTTGAGGAAAATCTCGATACTCTTATCGCGGACGTAGCCCGCCGCTTCTTCGCCGATGATCTGGACGCACCGCTCGAAGCTGATATTCTCATCGTGCATTCCGCGCTGCGCCTTGGTGGCCGGGGTAAAGAGCAGATCGGGCAGCTTTTGGCACTGCTTCAGGCCGGCCGGCAGCTTCTGCCCGCACACGGCGCCGCTTTCCCGATATTCTTTCCAGCCCGAGCCCGCCAGGTAGCCCCGCACGACGCACTCGATGGGCAGGACCTCGACCTTTTTGACTAACATGCTGCGCCCGGCCAGCTCCGTGGTATGGCTGCGGAACGGCTCCGGGAAATGAGCCACGTTGTCGCTGATAAGGTGATGCTCGACGCTTTCGCTCAGGAAGTCGAACCAGAAGCGCGAAATCCGCGTCAGCACGATGCCTTTGCAGGGTATGCCGTTGGCCATCACGACGTCGAAGGCGCTGATTCTGTCGGTCGCCACGATGAGCAGCTTATCGCCCAGATCGTAAATGTCGCGAACCTTGCCCCGGCTCGGCGGCCGATTGCCGATGTTTGTTTCCAAAACCGTTTCGGTCATCATTTCTTCCTTCATGAGGTCTTCCTTTTGCTCGTACCAACGAGCAGAGGAATCCTAACATATCCGGCGATGAAGTTGAAGCATTACCTTGTTTTTTTGGCCGTGAGTGCCGAATTCGACATGGTGTGCTTTGCGTCGCCCTCGGCGATCATTCATCTCTTATTAAGCAGGGGGGTACGCCCGCCAGCCCAGGCAGGGATGTCGCGCTCAGAGCCCGAATTGTACGGCCAGTCCGCAAAGGCATATTGTCGCGCCGGCGATCGCGTGGGTGAACCGCTCCAGGCTGCCGAGGCGGACGAAGCTCACTCCCGCCCGCATCAGAAGGACCACGCCGACCATCGTGGCAATTGTCGCCATCCCGAACACCAATGTCACAATTGCAACAGCAAGCCAACCGCCCATAGCAGCGGGGTACATCAGCGTCGGAATCAGGACCTCGCACGGCCCGAAAACGAAAATCACAAACAGCGCCCAGGGGGCAATGCTCACCTGGTTGCGTTCATTATGAACGTGAGCGTGTTCCTGGTAATGACTGTGCTCGTGTGTATGGCGCAGGTCGCTCTGGTGAGAATGCCCGTGCTCGTGCGGGCGCTTTCGGTATGCCCGGCGAAGGCCCCATACGAAATACACAAGCCCGAATCCAATCATAAGCCACGCCGCGATGGTTCCGCGAAACGATTCCACTATCGTCAGCCGCTTGAGCACCAGACCCAGCCACACGCCGACCAGGCCAAGCACGACCGAACTTGCGATATGCCCAACTCCGCACAAGACGGTTACGAGAGTCGTCTTGACCCACGACCAGCGCCTTGCCCACGACATCATCACGAACGGCAAATAATGGTCGGGCCCTATGATCGTATGAATAAAGCCCAACGAAGCCGCTGTTATGACCAGCGCATTGAGTTTCGCGTCCATAATGAAACCTCCGAAAAAGCCTCAAAAAACTGCGAAGGCGCATAAATTATGCAAATTCGCGCCGTCGCGTCAAGGAAGTAATTGACAAGTGAGAGAAAAATCCTTAAATGTATCGCCTTAATAAAGGAACGCCTGTCTTAGGAGATTTTATGGCATCCTCAGAAAAAGTCCTGGTCATAGATTTAAGCAAGTCTCGCGAAAACCAAAAGCTGCTGGACGGCAGGCCGCAAACATTTGGAATGCGCTGCGGCCGCGTCTATCTGCAGCCCGGCCAGGCCTGCGGCGAGCACAGCACCAAGGAACGCGAAGAATTGCTCGTTTTTCTTTCCGGGCGGGGTGAGCTGCTCATCGCAAGACAGGAGCACTTCAACGTCGGGGAGGGCAAAGTCTCCTACATCCCCCCCCAAACGATCCACGACGTCAGGAACACGGGAGACGGGCCGCTTGTGTACGTTTATTGCGTTACCCCCGTAGGCGGTGATGGGGGGAAATAGCCCGAAGTCCGCTGCCTTCGCAACGGCAGACTGAAGGCTAAGAACAGGACGGAAAAAACCAGAAAATTGGGAAAAAGTGCTTGCAAAACCTGCCAAATCGCTTATAATTGAATATATTGATAGTCCTTTTCTTCTAAATGTCTTGGTTTTTGTGAGACAGTAGTTTTTTATAAGCTTGCAGTATATTCTTCTAATGAAAAACTGTCTCACAAAGGCTGGTGTCCCAAACGACCCCAGCCTTTTTAATGCGCTTTTTGCGTGGCCGGATAGCTTGCAGACCTCACATCCGGCGGTCCATTCTCCCGATGCAGCTTGTCCACCGGCCGGAAGCATTCAGGTGAAAATCCTTTTGGGGCCCGATAAAGTAGCTGTTCGGCCGGGAAAGACTGGGGCAGCCTGGAAATTGTCTTGATAACGACAGGGCTATCTGGTACAATATTTCCGGGTGAAAACTCAGCGAAACGGAACGTGGGTATATTACAGCCGTTCCCGCCTCGTACAGGCTATGTCCGTTCCGGCGAACGCGAAAAGCCGAAGGAAGCAGGGTCTTTCCAGGAAAGGGCGGTAAGATGTGGAGGCCACGGGGATTTACCCGCCACACGTACGGCGGATTTACCCTGATTGAACTGCTGGTGGTGATCGCCATTATTGCTTTGCTGATGGGGATCCTGATGCCTGCACTGTCGCGGGTGAAGAAGCAGGCCAAGTCCGTTGCCTGTCAGGCATTACTGAAACAGTGGGGCACTATCTGGGCCATGTACTGCGATGATAATGATGGCCGCTTTTGCGAAGCAGGTGACCTCGGCTGGAAGCGCGGAACATGGGTCATAGCGCTGCGCCCACAGTACAGAACAAAATCGAAAATTCTTCTGTGCCCTGCAGCGGCCACGCGGCGCCCGTCAGGTGGAGCCAGCGATTTGGCCTATGGAGATTCTACGCATACCTATATCATGGGATCGGGGGGAATTTTCGATTCTCGGGAAGAGGCCAGCTACGGCGGGAATAACTGGCTTTACTACGCGCAAGGCTCGGGCAACATCCAGGGCCGTCCGATTCCCTGGAACTGGAAGCAGAAAGACGTACGCCAGGCGTTCAATATCCCGGTCTTTGCCGATATGATGTGGCGGGGAGGCGGGCCGTGCTATAGCACCAATGAGACCGCCGCGCCGTCTCGCACCTTTAACCGCATCGTCCCACCTCAATTTGACGGCCAATGGCTGAGCTACGACCATGAAATGATGCACTTCGCCATCAACCGTCACCAAACCGGGATCAATATGCTCTTTATGGATTGGACGGTCAGGAGCGTCGGGCTCAAGGAGTTGTGGAAGCTCAAGTGGCATCGCAAGTACATCACGAACGGCCCCTGGACCAGAGCCGGCGGCGTTCAGCCCGGCGATTGGCCGGCGTGGATGAGGGATTTCAAGGACTATTAGCGAAAAACACGGTTCGCGGTTTATGGAACACCGAGCCGCTTACGCGCATCTTAAGTGTAGAAAGCAAAAGTTAATCCATTGTGTGAAAAGGGGTATTATGAGCAAGTCAAGAGGATTCACACTCATAGAGCTGCTGGTCGTAATCGCCATTATCGCACTGCTCATGTCGATTCTGATGCCGGCGCTCCAGCGAGTCAAGCAGCAGGCCAAGACAATCGGTTGTCGGGCGAATATGAAGCAGTGGACCCTGTATTTCTCGATGTACACCGAGGACCACAACGGCAGATTCCAGGCGGGCATCGGCAGCGGGCATAGGTATCACTGGATGAATGCGCTGCGAACGTATTACAGGAACGATCCCAAAATGCGCTGCTGCCCGACGGCCCTGAAGCCCCTGATCGACGAAAATCGCCAGGTCTCTCCTCAGTTCAATGTGTTCTCGGCCTGGGGCCGATTCTGGGGCGAAGGCTACGACGAGGCAGGTGAGTACGGCAGCTATGGGATCAATGGCTGGGTGGAAGACCCGCCGTCATCGTACACGACCGTCTATGAAGACTTTGCAACGGTTGACTGCTGGCGGACTCCTAACGTCAGGGGTGCGGGCTACGTCCCTCTGTTCATGGATGCTCTGCGATTCAATGTGTTCCCAAGGCATACGGATGTGCCGCCTGAAATTCAGGACATGGCGTGGCAGGGGACGCAGCACATGAGACGTATCTGTATCGACCGGCACGATGGATATATCAATACGGCCTTCCTTGACTGGTCGGTCCGGAAGGTCGGTGTTAAGGAATTGTGGACGCTGAAGTGGCATCGATCCTATCCTGTGGCCGGACCATATACCATGGCGGGCGGCGTCCTGCCGAGCGATTGGCCGGCCTGGATGAGGCACATGAGGGACTACTGAGAACGGCCTCTGCGCCGCGATCAGCTAAGTAATAGCAAAGGAACACTGTTATGGATACGCGAACAAAGGGCTTTACCCCTCGCGCGTATGACGGATTTACGCTGATTGAGCTTCTTGTGGTTATTGCGATCATTGCGGTTTTACTGGCAATCCTGATGCCGTCGTTGCACAGGGCCCGCGAGCAGGGTAAACGCATGATGTGCATCGGCAATCTCAGGCAGTTGACCTTAGCATGGATCATGTACGCCGACGAAAACGACGGCAGGATCGTTAACGGCGCCGGGGGCATAGACCGCTCGAACGAGAAGGCCTGGGTCGGCCGGTGTTGGGCCAGCAATTATGGAGCCGGCGGGCAGTTGCCTGAGCAGGATCAGATAAGACAGATCAAGGTGGGCACGCTGTGGCCCTATGCGAAGAGCCGGGACCTTTATCGCTGCCCAACCGGGACGCGAGGTGAGATGCTGACGTACGCAGCGATGGACGGCGTCAACGGCCTGTCCAGAACGGGGACGACGGCCAGGCAGGACATATTCCTTAAGAAGATTACCAGTATCAAGGGAGCCCACGCGGAAAGACTCGTTTTTATTGATGAAGGCTGGGTGACGCCCGACAGCTTCGCCACGCACTATGTGCAGGAGCAATGGTGGGACGACCCGCCCGTCAGACATGGGGACGGCGTGACTTTGTCATGGGCCGACGGCAGCGCCAATTACCACAAGTGGATGGGCATCGATACTATAAAGGCGGGCAGGGACCGCCAGCGCGGCCACCCAAGCAACAATTATTCACCCACGACCGATGAAGGCAAGAAAGACCTGCATTTCGTACAGAAAGGTTGCTGGGGAGGCATGGGCTATAAGCCGACAGTGTGGTATTGAGTTTTCGCGGACCATTTCGAATTACAGGCGGACACCCTGTCCGCCTTTTTTGTCTGTGGGCGATGCCGGAGCATCGGCTGAGTCTGACGGAAAAGCGGACAAAAGTCTTCTATGCGTTCGGCCTGGCGTTAATCAACGCGGCTAAAAGGATGTGGCGGAGCCTGTCAACGGTAAGATTGTTCAGGTAATCCTCCGTGAAATCCAACTTGAACCGGCCTTTGAAGTTCCTGATTCGTCTGGTAAGCTCGCCGCGCTCTAAAACGGCGATTGACGTTGCCTCTGCCTCGAAGTGCTCTCTGGCGACCATCCCCGAAACCCTTGAATAAGAACCTTTCGTTATACGTTGGATTCACGGTATCCCTATCGTCCAGGATGTCTGCCTGCTTGCCGGAGAAATTCGGCGTCGTCAGGCGAACGCAGAAATTCACTTGGTATTCGGCGAAATTTTTTTTGTCAATTTCCAAACCGTCTGATAACGTTTGCTCATGAGGACTGAGAAGCTCAGTTACAACCTGCCGCAGGAATTGATCGCCCAGGAGCCTCTAATCGTTCGAAGCGACTCCCGGCTGCTGGTTTTGGAGCGCGCCGGCGGCGAGATTCTGGACAGCCGGTTCAGCCGTATCGGCAATTTTCTTTCACCCGGCGATTGCCTTGTGCTCAACGATACGAAAGTCATGCCGGCCCGCTTTTTCGCCCACCGCCCGACCGGGGCCAGACTCGAAGGATTGTTCCTGTCCGAGGACGCGGATGGTATCTGGACGGTTTATCTGAAGGGAACCCGCAAGCTCAAATCCGGCGAGGCCGTTTTTCTGAAGGATAAACACAAAGCCGACTTCTGTGAGGCCGTGCTGCTTGAAAAAGTCGAGGAGGGCAAATGCCGGCTGAAGATAAAGAGCGATGCGGATGCTCACACGGTGCTTGAGACAATCGGCTTTCCTCCGCTGCCGCCCTACATCAAGCGGGATGACGACCCCGCTCGGGCGGCGTCCGACTCATCGCGCTATCAGACGGTCTATGCTAAACGCGCCGGCGCTGTCGCCGCTCCGACCGCCGGACTGCACTTTACCGAATCGCTCATCGAGCAGCTCAAACAGGCTGGTGTCCGCTTCGCTTTTGTCACTCTCCACGTCGGGGCGGGAACGTTCAAGCCGATTACCGCGGAGAATATCGAGGACCACAAAATCCATCGAGAATGGTTCAGCATCAACGAGGAAAACGCCGGGATCATCAATACGGCAAGAAATGACGGCGGGCGAATCATTCCCGTCGGCACAACCTCGACGCGAGTGCTGGAATCAGCCGCACGCCAGGCGGCAGCAACGACGGACGATGGACGAAAGGACGAAGGACGAAGCGGCGCGTGCACCGCAGGCGAGAGTCGAGCCCATCCCTTCGACGTAGGGGCAACCCCGTGTGGTTGCCCTAATACATTCTCGGCGCTCGGGCGGCCACGCAGGGCCGCCCCTACCAAGGCAGGCCCTGAGCCGGGTCGAAGGATATCGAGTATCGAGGATGGCACGACGGAATTGTTCATCACGCCCGGCTACCAATTCAGGATGACCGACGCCCTGATTACGAATTTCCATCTGCCCAAATCGTCGCTGCTGGCGCTGGTGGCGGCCTTCGCCGGGCTCGAAAAAATCCTCGCCGCCTACCATCACGCCATCGAGCAGCGCTACCGCTTCTACTCCTATGGCGACGCCATGCTGATTATCTGATTTCCGATTGCTGATTAGCGTTCGCCGATTGCCGATCTGACACTTATCTGACGACAATCAAAAATCGCAAATCGGAAATCGAAAATGTCAGCTACTCTACTTCTGCGGTGACTACCTGAAGAATCTTCTTTTCACGTTGTTGCAGCAGCTCGCCGCAAGGAGCCAGACTGAGCCTGTACAAGAGAGCGAGTAACGCCAGCAAGACCGCCGAGAGCAGGAGATTCACCGGCCCGGCGGGCAGCCAGCCCAGACGCGACAGCAGCAGCCCCACGCCCGGCGGAATGAACAGTGGAATCATCGCCGCCGGAAACAGCATGCGCGATACAAAGATAAGCAGCGTCGTGGTCGAGGACGTCTTTGTCCGCTTCAGCGATCCCGCAGCGACGTGGTGAGGAACCAGCGTGGACAGGAGATTGCCCACCATGCTGACTATCAGGAAGGTTGCCGCCAACTGCAAAGCACCGGCCAGAAAAACAAACAGCGAAATACGCAGCGCCAGCCCGGCAAGCACCAGAACGGTCAGTCCCATGGCCAGTGCAATAGGCGCGAACGCGAGATTCTTTCCCATCAGGATCCACTTTCGCGGCACCGGCAGCAGGACGAGCTGGCGGAACCCGCCTCGGTCGAAGCCGAAATGATTGAACATGAGCTGGCTCATGCCGAGAAAAATGAACACCATCGCGCCGGTGAGGATGAACGGCTTAACCGGTTCGCCGAGGCCAGCCGAACGCCGCAACAGGATCATCGCCCCGAAAATCAGCAGCATAACAAAATTCATCGCCAGCGCCATTTTCACTTCCGGCGCCCGCATCATCGAGCGCAGGAACGCCAGCCCCAGCGCCGCCGCCTCGTCGGGAACACCCGGCAGCCTTCTTTCAAGCAGACTCTCTCGGGCCACTACTGTTTTTGCCGCATGAGCCTTCCGTACGGTCTTTGTGCCGGCTGCCTGTCCCTGGTAGAAACGCAGAGTAGTCCGGTACGCGCGCCTCAGACCTAGTCCCCCAATGCCCAGCGCCCCGGCGGCGCCCAAAACAGCGGGCCAGACATGGCCCTGGGCCAGTGACATAGCCCCATTGCCCACCCATAAGAAGGGCACGTACTTGTGCGCTTCCAACACTGCGACGGGAAGGCGTACCTTGTCACTGTCGGTGGGGCGGACGGGGGATTGTCCCTCCGGCGGCGCTGTTATCGCCGGCCGGTGCCGATGCCGCCCATGATCAAACACAAAGTTGCCCAGGAGATTCGGAAGCTGGCTGAGCAGGACGAATGCAAAAGTGATCCCGGCGATAATGGCGCGGCGCCGCCGCTTGTTCACCATGAGCGTGGCCAGCCAGCCGCGCAGGCAATACGTCCAGGCCGTGATCATGAAAATCAAACCGAGCACTAATGGAAACATGCAGACCATGGACCATTGCCTGCCGAAGATCAGTCCCAGGCACAGCCCAAGCATGGCCGGCAGAAACAAAATGATGCTCAACGTCACATGCGAGGCAACGTAATTCACCAGGAAGATGTCTCTGGGCGAAACGGGCAGATGTAACATCCGGCTGATGTCGATCGTCTCGGAACGCTGGAGCTCCGTGACGACGCCAATCATCCAGAAAAACAGAAATGCGACGACGATCCCGTCCCACACTATCAGCATAACCTGCGGCGAGGCCTTTGCCAGCGCCAGCGCGCCCGCTATCACGCCGGCCAGCCCGCCGGCGGCCCCGATGGCAAGCCCTACCCCCACGGCAATCATCGTCAGGAAAGCATTCAACGTTCCGCCGCGGGACCATTGATTCCGGCTCAGACGCCAGCGCAGCCAAAGGATTGTGCCCAGTTGGCTCCAGTCCATTTAGTCCTCCAGCCAGCTTAGCTTCTGCCGCTCCACGTGGTCGCTGCCCACCACTTGCAGGAACCGTTCCTCCAGCGAGCCGCCGGCGCGAATCTCGTCCATCGTGCTTTGGTGCACGAGCTTGCCTTTGGCGATAATCCCGACGTCCGTGCAGAGCTTTTCCACGATCTCCAGAATGTGTGAGGTCAGGAACACCGTTGCGCCGCGTGCCACGCAGCGCTTCAGCGTCTCGCGCAGCACGCGCGAGGCGACGGCATCGACGCCTTCGAACGGCTCGTCGAGAAACAGCAGGTCGGGATTCGCAATCAGCGCCGCCGCCAAAGTGAGCTTCTTTTTCATCCCGTGGGAGTATTCGAGGGTCAGTTTCTTCTCCTGGTTGTCCAGATCCATCATGGCCAACAACTGTTGGGAGCGTTCGCGAACCGTCTCGGCGGGCAGACGATTCATCCGGCCGATAAACGTCAGATATTCACGCCCCGTCAGATTATCGAACAGAGCCAGCTCCTCCGGCACCACGCCTACGCGCTGTTTGATCTGGCGGGCTTTGTCGGCGTCGCTCACTTGCTCGCCTAAGATGTGCATCGTGCCGGACGTAGGGGCCAGCAGACCCGTGAGCATCTTGATCGTGGTGGATTTGCCCGCGCCGTTGGGCCCGAGGAAGCCGTAAAATTTGCCGGCTTCGACGCGCAGATCGAGGCCGTCCACCGCACGCAGCTCGCCAAAACAGCGAGTCAATCCACTGGTTTCAATAGCAAGAGTCATAAGATTGTCGATTGTCGATCGTGGCGAGGCCGTCCCGGCCTTGTGTCCCGCTGGCATCTTGCCAGCGGTAGGGAACAAGGGCAAGATGCCCTCGCTACATCGGCCACAAATTCTCCTATTTTCTATGGCTAATGAGTCTATCGGCCCAGGCTGACAAAAGCAAGGGCAGTTTCCCGGGGGTCCGTCATCCCTCCGGGATGACGGATTAGAGGATTCTCCTTGCCAGCGGCAGTTTGCGGATGACGTTGGCCAGGGCAAAGCACAACGGCACCGAAATCAGGACGGCCAGCGCGAATTTCAGCAACGGGTACAGTGTGACGCTCCTGATGGCCAGGGCCACGAGGATGATAACCGGGCCGTGAATGATATACGCCGTATAGGCGCCGGCGGAGGCGGCCTGTGACAGTTTTCCCTGGCGGTTGAGGTATTTGCGGAACATGACCAGCAAAGCGATGATGATCGCCACGCCGGTGGCCTGCTCCCAGACGGCATAGGCAAAGCATTGCCAGTGGAGGCCGCCGGCAAACGGCGCGATGTCCCCGTTGAGTCCTCCCCCGGCTACGACCAGTACGGGAAAAAGGACGAGGACCAGAAGCAGGGCGGCGCAGAGCCAGAGTCTCCCCATCGAATCAGGAATCCGCGTCAGCCAATTGCGACGATAGGCCATGACCCCGACAATGAAAAGGCAGATGTATTGTGGGAAAAAAGGAAACTGAAGATTCAAGGGTCTGAACGCCCAGCCGATGGGCAGCCATATCCGCACGAGGAAGCTGACGGCGCCCAAAGCGACCGCGAAGGCCGCTGTTGTCAGGTTGCTGGGCAGCTTGCCGTCGCGAATGGTTTGATTTGCACCATCCCCAAAGCCTTCGGCTTTGAGGCTGCCACCCTTGACAAATATCCGCCACAGGGCATAGCCAATCGCGAATATCAGCAAGGCCTCGGCGAACCACAAGGGTCCCGTGCCGATATGAAACCTGCTGTAATACCGGGCAAGGTAATCGAGATAAGAGCCGCTGGACTGCCAGGCGCCGGTCTGGATGAGCGGATAAGCTATGAGCGGGCCGATGACAAAGTCGTAGCAGAACATCGGGATGCCCAGACGCAGCAGCCGGTCCTTGAGAAACCACTTCTGCCCTTTGCGGTCATACGAGCCGGGGGTGAAATAGCCCGCAATCAGGAAAAACAGCCCCATCGAAAAGGCCTGGACCACCCCGTTGTGCCAGCTCAATATGACAGATGAAAGCGTATCGGCCTGACCCTCTTTGTAGTACCAGGAACCTGCCCCTCCGTAGCTGATCGACAGGTGAATCATCGCGACCAGTGTGATCAGCAGGATTCTCAGGTTGTCGATGAAGAAAAGGCGGGCTTTTTCCATATCTTGCAAGTAAACGCGAGTCTGCTGATTTATTTTTTCGCTTTGGGCTTCTTGATCGGCCAGGATTGCACGCCGCAGCGTTTCACCCAGCTTTCATACAAGCCTTTGAGCTGCTCGACCCTCTCGGGATACTTGTCGGCTAAGTTGTTCAGCTCCGTGCGGTCCGCTTCCAGATCGTAGAGTTCCCACGGCTGGCCGTGGGCGGCGACGAGCTTCCACTTGCCCTGCCGGACGGCCCGGTTGCCTTCGTGCTCCCAAAAGATGGCCTCGTGTCCCTCGCGCTGTTTGCCCTCGAATATCGGCAGCAGGCTCTTGCCTTCCAGCGGCGTAAGCTCCCGTCCTTTGAAAGTCTTTGGGTGTTCAATCCCCGCGACGTCCAGGCAGGTAGCCATGATGTCGATGAGATGGCCGCTCTGGCTGATCAGGGCGCCAGAGTTCTTAATCACCGCCGGCCAGTACGCAATCAGCGGCGTCGCGATCCCGCCCTCGTGCACCCAGTGCTTGTACCGCCGAAACGGCGTATTACTCGCGTTGGCCCACGAAAGGCCGTAGCTCATAAACGAATCGGCGCCCCCAGGGGGCAAGCCGTTCTTTCGATTATCAAAGCCGACCGGCCCGCCCTCGGCGCAGCCGCCGTTATCGGCGAGGAACAAGACGAGGGTATTCTGCTCGGCCCCAACTTGCTTGATCTTGTCGAGTACCTTTCCGATACCGTAATCCATCCGCTCGATTTGTGCCGCATAAACCGCCATCTTCAAATCCAGCAGCTCCTTGTTCTTCTCGTCGTCCCAGGGCCAGGTGGTCGTATCTCGCGGCGAGAGCTTCCACTTATCGCTGATCAGCCCCATCTTGACCATCCGCTCGTAGCGCTGCTGACGCAGTGCATCCCAGCCCTTGAGATATTTACCTTTGTACTTTGCAATGTCCTGCGGCCAGGCGTGCAGCGGCCAATGCGGCGACGTGTACGGCAGATAAAGAAAGAACGGCTGTTCGCTTCGGCTGTGCCCCTCGATGAATTCCATGGCGTGATCGGTGAGGGCATCGGTCATGTAGAAGCCCTCTTTGGGCGGTGTATAGGGCTGATCATCAATCGCCATCTGGCGTTTGACGCCCTGGGCCTTGTCCTGGGTAATATCGAAATAATTGGCGGCGCCGCTGATGAGGCCGAAGTATCTGTCGAATCCCCGGTCGGTCGGCCAATGGGGCCGGTCTTCGCCGACGTGCCACTTGCCGGACATGAAGGTTCGATACCCGGCCGGCTTCAACGCCTCGGCGATTGTTACGCAGCGCTCGTTCAGGTAACCCTGATAGGCGGGATAGCCCGAATTGCCGACCATGTGTCCGATTCCCGCCTGGTGCGGATACAGACCCGTCAGCAGCGACGCCCGCGTCGGGCAGCATCGGGCGGCGTTGTAGAATTGCGTAAAGCGAAGCCCGCCCGCCGCGAGCTTATCCAGATTCGGCGTATGGATCTCGCCGGCATAGCAGCCGATGTCTGAGAAGCCCATGTCATCGGCCATAATCAGGACGAGGTTGGGTCT
>ERZ1292640.3213-Hain-H43-02um-R1-3213-length-12783-cov-13_pt1 | contig 12783 bp, 9 predicted proteins | sample MGYA00564404_ERZ1292640 | MGnify/ENA primary metagenome ERZ1292640 (study PRJEB36523, sample SAMEA6512636) | groundwater metagenome | collected 2019-01-08 | study: AquaDiva: Metagenomics assemblies of 32 groundwater samples
CCAAGGACATGACACTGGATGAGATCCGGCAACTGCTGAGCTTCCGGGATCGGCCAGATATTGACTGCGGTGAGGTGAATACCTTGGTGGACTCTCATATCGTCCAGGTGCGGGCCAAGATCAAGGAGTTGCGCGAACTGGAGCGCGATTTGATGAACCTGCGGAGCTCCTGCGATTTCGCTCGCACCGCGGGCGAGTGTGGCATTCTCAGCAGCTTGGCAGAGCCTGCCTGAAGCTCAAACGGCGCGCGAGGGAACAGGGACAGCAGGTAGAGTCCTCTTGTGGTCCGTGCGGCGGAAGGTCTGCACAATGACCTCCGCGCTTGCCAAGTCCACCGCCTTGCCTTCCAGGAAATCGTCGATCATGTCGTAGCTGACGCCGAGTGCTTCCTCATCGGGGCGCAGGGGGCGCATGGATTCCAGATCTGCGGTCGGAACCTTCTGGGCCAAACGCTCGTCACCTCCGAGGGCCACAGCCAAGGCGCGGACGCGCCGCTTGGTAAGGCCGCCCAGCGGACTCAGATCGAAACCGCCGTCGCCGAACTTGGTAAAGAAGCCCATGACCGCCTCGGCGGCGTGGTCCGTTCCGACCACCAGCCCCCCCCGTTGCGCCCGCAACTGCGTACTGCGCGATCATGCGCTGCCGCGCCTTGATATTGCCTAGCACGAAGTCTTCCTGCCACTGATCGTTGAACCTGAGTCCGCTGGCCTTCAACTGTTCGAGCATGGCGTCGGCGGCGGGCTTGATGTCCGTGACCAGGATCTCGTCCGGATCGATGAAGGATAAGGCCCGCTGCGCGTCCGCCTGATCAGCCTGCACCCCATACGGCAGCCGCATCGCTATGAAGCGAATTTGCATCCCCGAGGAGCGCAGCTGTTCTACCGCGAGTTGGCAGAGGCGGCCGGTGACGCTCGAATCCACTCCGCCGCTGATCCCGAGCACAAGTGATCCTGCATTGGCGGCTCGCGCGTACTCCACAAGGAACTGCACCCGCCTGCTGATCTCCACTGGTGCATCAAAATGCGGGTCGACCCCCAGCTCGGTGGCAATGCGGCTCTGTTCTTCGGTCATGCTTCGATCTTATCTCCGCCGGGAGGTGTTGGGGTTCCAGTTCAACGGCAATCACGGTCTGTCAGCACGAGCCCCTGAAAGGGCCGAGGTGGACGCGACCAAAATCTCCCGTACTAAACAAACGGCTCGTCTGAGCGTAGCCTCAGCGTTCCGATGGCAGTCGAAAACGAAGACACCGAATTTTTCAGGTTGCTGCGGCTTGACTCTCTACCCGGTAGAGAGGTCAAAATGGAAAATTATCTGTGCAATTAAACATAGCGCACGGCCGAATTAATCGAATTTTTGTACCGACCAGAGGTCCCAGATGAAGTGTCCAACGTGTCCAGACTCCGTCCTAGCCATGTCCGAGAGGCAGGGCGTGGAGATCGATTACTGTCCGCAATGCCGAGGTGTCTGGCTGGACCGCGGTGAGCTCGACAAACTGATCGAACTTTCCGCTAGCCCGGTTCAGTCCATGCAAGATTCCCGGCCTCGGCACTCCGATTTCGAGTCCCGAGATCACCAACGCCGCCGGAAGTCCTGGCTTGGAGAGATTTTCGATTGAAGGTGCGGTAATCCGCGTGAAGTCGCTAGCTACGCTGCGCGCCGTTTCGGCCCCGGCGCTGGCTCTAATTGCTGGCTCCATGCACTCTTGGGCCATTGCCTCGCCCGTATCAGGGCAGCCAGTATGGTGGCTGCAGTTGATGGCGCTGACGCTCCTGGTAATTCTGCTGGACAGGTGTCGGTCCGCAACGGCTGCTGCCTGGCTTGGTTCGCTGTTCGCAAGCTGCTCAATCGGCGGATCTGTGTGGTGGCTCTACATATCGCTGCACGTGTACGGCGGGCTCTCTTCCGCCCTGGCTGGACTGAGTGTGCTGGGCCTTTCAGGCTTTTTGGCCCTCTACTATGCACTGGCCGGCGCCGTGTTCTGCCGGCTTCGCCCATGCGGGCCGGCGTTGCGCGCTTGCTTGTTCGCCGCAGTGTGGCTGGCTGCAGATTTGCTGCGCGCCACGGTGCTGACCGGTTTCCCGTGGGGAGTTGGGGGTTACGCCCACATCGATGGCCCTTTTTCGGCACTCGCGCCTTGGGTTGGCGTGTACGGAATAGGTGCGGCTACCGCCTTTGTTTCGGCACTGCTTGCCGCCGTGCTCGTACGTCCACCCCAAATTCGCGGTGCTTGGCAACCGCTGGCAGTCCTCGTTCTCATCATCGCTGCCTCAGGGCGTTGGCATGAAGCGCAAGGCCCCGTGCAGGCTCCGGCCGTTTCTGTGACGTTGCTACAGGCAAACATTGCGCAGGAGCAGAAGTTTGAGTCGGCAACGGGCGTGCGTGATGCACTAGAGTGGTACGCCACACAACTGATGGCAGCCAGCACCGCGTTGGTAGTGGCTCCCGAAACTGCGATTCCGCTATTGCCCGACCAACTGCCGGCCGGCTACATGGAAAAACTGCGCTCTCACTTCGCCACGGGGCAGCAGGCGGCGCTCATCGGCATGCCCATGGGCAGCGAAAAAGAAGGCTATACGAATTCAGTCGTTGGACTGAGGCCGGGCGCAGACGGGTACTACTACAACAAGCATCACCTCGTGCCTTTTGGCGAGTTCGTCCCTCCGTTGTTCAGGTGGTTCACTCGAATGATGAAAATTCCATTGGGGGATTTCGAGTCTGGAGGGGTGGGGCAGCCCTCAATTGAATGGATGGGCAACCGCTTTGCTCCCAATATTTGTTATGAAGATCTGTTTGGGGAAGAGCTGGCCACCCGTTTCCGTGACAAGGCTTATGCGCCGACCGTTCTAGTTAACGTGAGCAACATTGCCTGGTTTGGCAATACTGTTGCAATCGATCAGCACCTTCAAATCAGCCGTATGCGAGCGCGTGAGTTCGAAAGGCCGATGCTGCGTGCGACGAACACGGGCGCCACAGCCGTAATCGACCGTTTTGGCCGCGTTACTGACTTGCTACCTCGCCATACCAGAGGCGTTCTTGTCGCGCGGGTGCAAGGGGGCCAGCGGATCACCGCGTATGCGTGGTGGCTGTCGCGCTTGGGGTTATGGCCGTTCTGGGTGCTGGTCGCGGCGGTGCTGACCGTGGCGGCCAGGGCGTCTCGCGAATAATCGTCTATGGCGTCGCCTGCGAGTCCGATAATTTTTATCGCGTCATACATGTGGGTCTCCCCACTTGCGACAGGTCTTCATTTCGCTATTGGTCGGGAGGGGCGGGCAGGTCGGTCCGAAATGCGACGTCATGCCAGGCAGGCGGCGACCGTCCGTGCAAATGCGACGTGGAGAGCTCGACACCCTCTGGAAGCGGCAAGGCCAAACACCACTTTTTGCCCGCCTGGGTGCGCGGCGTTCGGCTGAGGTTATCGACGCTGGAAAGTGAGCGGGTCCAGTTCCGACGGCCATGTGCCGTGCTCCATCACCCCAAAGCGTCCGGTGCCGACGTTCTGGGGCGGAGTGCGACCAAGGGCGTGACCTACTGGGGCCAGCGCGAGACGAAGCACTTGGGCCAGCGCTTCCGAATAATCGCTACTCCTCCACGCCAAGCCGAGCATTGCGGCGTGGCTACGCAGGTGCAAGCCATGGTAGGGCTGGGACACGATGTGTCCAAGCTCATGGGCGCGCCACGCGGCACCCAGATCCCCAGCGGCCTTGCTGGAAGCTGCCAAACCGGTCTCGCGCAGGAAAGCGGCGCTGGCGAGCGCGTAGTCACCAGCGGATGCGTCCGCCGCCGATGGCCGACGACCGAAGGGATAGACCAGCTGCGAACCGTAGTCCATCGGAAAGTCTGTCTCCTTCAGGCCCACTTCGTTGGCGCCCAGTTGGTGCTTTGGAAGACGGAAGGTACCGAAGAGGTGGTCCCAGACCATCCAGAACTCGCCGTAGTTGACTTGCGCGTCCTCGTACTCTCGCTTGTGGTGCCAGCGGTGGACCTCGGCGGCCCCGATCAAGAATCGCAGCGGCCCAACCCGGTAATCCAGGTTGGAGTGCTGGAATGCGAGGTGCACGGCGAGCAGGCCGAGCCACGCTCCGACGGCAAGTGCCGGTGCGCCCATCAGCACCACGGCAACCAGGCCAGGTGCGGCCATCATCCCGGCATGCAGGGGGTGTCGGCGCTCCCCGTTGAGCCAATACAGGCGTTCCGAGCTGTGGTGGATCGCATGGAACCGCCAGAGCCAAGCCACACGGTGACTTACCCAATGGATGCTGTAGAGGCTGAAATCCAGCACCACACCGACGGCAAGAGCCTGCGCCCAAAGCGGCCACTGATCCGGCCACCACGCCCCGGCCGACCACAGGGGCGCCAAGGCAGCCACGACGCCGTGGACAGCGAGAAGCACCACGAGGTTCACTACCGCGTGGATCGCGTCGCAAACGCTGTCGCGGTGGTCCTGTTGCCAGGCTGCGTGAAAAGGCAGTTGCCTCTCCAGCAGGGCGACTGAAGCAAGGGCTGCCGCAACAATGAGCGGCACTGTGGGGAAATACGGCCAGCCGGCAGCAAGCCCGCCGAAAAGCACTATGGCCGTTGCGCCAAGGATCAGCGGGTAACTGCCGTAGCGGATTAAAGGCTTATTGAAGGGTAGTTTTTTGATCTGCATTTCCAGTCCTGACAACGATTCGGCTGCGATTGGGAACCCTCTAGCCACGGTAGAGTCAAGCGCGGCGAAAAGAAGCCCCTGGCGAGCCAAGGCTGCTGGCCAGCCTTGTCCGGAATACGCCTATAGTTCGCCCGACGGCGACGGGTCTGCCGCGCCCCAAAGCTGTACTTCGAACCATTTTTATGCAATCTGTATCTCTCATCACCCGCCTACTCATGCTTCTGATACTGCTAGGGGTAGGGGTTGCATCGGCTCAGCCTGGCGGCAAGAGCGTGGTAGTGACCGAGCGCACCCGCGCCGAATTGCTAGCCTACGCGCCCGAGGGCGTCGAGCCGGGTAAACCGGTCTGGGTCGGCTTGCAACTCGCGCATCAGCCAGACTGGCACTCGTATTGGAAAAATTCCGGTGACTCCGGGCTTCCCACCAAGCTGGAGTGGAAGCTGCCCGCTGGGGTACTAGCGGGCGAGATCGCTTGGCCGATGCCTCGCAAATATCCGATTGGCACGCTGATCAATTATGGCTACGAGCACACGGTGATGCTGCCGGTGCCGCTGACCATCACGCCTGAATTCAAGCCGTCGCCTTTGGCTGGAGCGCTGGAGGTCAAGCTCAAAGCGCAGTGGCTGGTGTGCCGCAAGGAATGCATTCCGGAGGAAGGCGAATTCTCGCTCTCCATTCCTGTCAGGAGCGCGACGGCGCTGCACGGCCCTATCTTCCAAGCGAGCTTTGCGGCGCAGCCTAAGCCGCTGGCGGGCCAGGCAACAGCTTCCGTCGATGGAAATGCCTTGCGGGTTCGGGTCAGCGGGCTCCCTACAGGCCTTCGGGGCAAGCAGATGGAGTTCTTTCCAGAGACTTCGGAAGTGATCGAGACTTCCGCCCCATGGAGCCAGGCGTGGGACGGTAAGACCTGGACCGCGCAGGTGCCGCTCTCCCCGAATCGCACCCAAAGTCCGGACGTGATGCCTATCGTGCTGACGCAAGGAGCCCAGGGGTGGAGCATTGACGCGCGTGTGCAAGGCACATGGCCTGCTGTCGCCGCGCCGGTGGCTCTGTCGCCAGCATTGCAAGAAGCGCTTCGCAGCAACGCGGCTGCGGCTGAATCGGGTGCCGGGATGACGTTCATGGCTGCCTTGCTAGGTGCATTGCTCGGCGGACTGATCCTGAACCTGATGCCTTGCGTCTTCCCAGTGCTCGCGATCAAAGTAGTCGGCTTCACCCAGCATGCAGGCGATCAGCGCGCCCGGCGCCTCGACGGTGTCGCGTACTCTGCGGGGGTCATTGCCTCGTTTGCGGCCCTTGGGCTGCTTGTCATTGCGCTGCGCAGTGCGGGGCAGCAGTTGGGTTGGGGCTTCCAGTTGCAGATGCCCGGAGTCGTCGCCGCGTTGGCCGTGTTGTTCAGTCTGATTGGCTTGAACCTGGCGGGCGTGTTCGAGGTCCGCCAGCTAGTCCCCACCCGTCTGGCTTCCCTGCAGAGCAGCCATCCCGTGCTGAACGCCTTTTTGTCCGGCGTCTTGGCGGTCGTGGTGGCGTCACCCTGCACGGCACCTTTTATGGGCGCCGCGCTGGGTTTTGCGGTAGGGCTTCCTGCCGCCCAGGCACTCTTGATCTTCGCGGCGCTTGGCGCAGGGATGGCGTTGCCGTACCTGGTCGCCAGCTGGGTTCCCGCCGTTGGTCGCCTGCTGCCTCGTCCGGGCGAATGGATGGTGACTTTTCGCAGAGTGATGGCCTTCCCGATGTTCGCGGCGGTGGTGTGGCTGTTGTGGGTGCTGGGGCAGCAAAGCGGGATCGATGCGGTCAGCGCCCTGCTGGTGGTCTTGATCGCCATCAGCATGCTGGCCTGGAGCATGGGCTTACAGGGTCGCTCGCGGGTGATCGTGGGTGTGATTGCGCTCGCGTGGGCGGCCGGATTCGCTTGGCTGCTTGCGGGCCAAATCGGTGCCGCACGGCCGGAGCGGGTAGCCGCCGCAAATGATGGTGCTTGGCAGGCCTGGGAGCCGGGCAGGGTGGAGCAACTGCTGGCCAGCGGACGCCCGGTGTTTGTCGATTTCACCGCAGCATGGTGCGTCACATGTCAATACAACAAAAAGACTGTGCTGGAGAACCCTGAGGTGCTGGCCGATCTCGCCGCTAGAGACATCTCTCTGCTGCGCGCGGATTGGACGCTGCGCGACCCGGCGATTACCGCCGCACTTGCCGCGCTGGGTCGCAACGGCGTACCGCTATACGTGCTCTACAGCTCAAACACTGCCCCGCGAATTCTGTCGGAGATACTGAGTCGGTCCGAGCTGCGAACGGCTCTCTCTGCCGTGCCGGTGGCAACGCCTTCATCGGCGGTCGTACCGTCGCTCACCCCCCGTCCCGAATTACGCCGCAGCATCTTCGCTCCATAGCACTTGACTCTCCAGCCACTATAGGCCTCGGGATGACGAAACGTATAAGAAACAAACATGGCTGATACCGAGGAAGACGACGAGCTCGGTGGGCTGGACGCTAGCAACGCGACCGACCGCAAGATTCTGCGAACCGTATTGCTGATCAACCTGGGACAGTCCGCTGCCAGCATCGGGCTGGGCCTGTGGGCTGCCTCCACCGCACTGATGGGCGCCGGGCTGGACAATCTTGCCGATGCCTCGGTCTACGCGGTCAGCCTGTACGCCGTCGGGCGAGCGGCGATGGTCAAGGTGCGTGCGGCGCGTTTGTCGGGCTTCTTGCTCATCGGCCTTGCCGTGCTGTTGCTGGTAGAGGTTCTGCGCCGCTTTGCTGGCGGGGAGGAGCCTGTCGGTCCGGCCATGATGGCCATGGCCGCTGTGAACGCGGCTTTGAACCTGGTGTGCCTGAGGCTGCTGCGTCGCCATCGCGGGGAGGATGTGAACTTCAAGGCGTCGGCGATCTTCACAAGCAATGACTCCATCGTCAACGGAGCCATTGTGCTTTCCGGTGCGCTCGTCATGTGGCTGGGATCGAATGTGCCCGACCTGGTGCTAGGCCTGGTCGTGGCCGGGATCGCAGCGAACGGCGGCCGGGAAATTCTGCGCGAGGCATCGGAAACGGCTCAACGCGAAGCAAGCACATGAGGTCGATGACCGTGCTGCTGTAGCTAGCTGCCGTGGTGCCCTGCGCCGGGATGGCTTGCATGGTCGTCCCTCTTCGAGCTCGTCGCCGGCCACGTTGTATTCGATGTCTCCGTCAAGGATTGCAGCACATGCGTTTGCGTGACGATCTCCTCGCGACTCAGGATGCACGTCTGTGGAATAGCTCGGCCGAGTTACAATTGTGAATGATTCTCATTTGGGGTATAAATTGTTCAAGTCCTGGATGTCAATCCTGGGGTGGTTGGTTTGTGTGAGCGCATTCGCGCAGCCCGCGGCTCCGACGCCAATCGACGCGCGGCAGTTGTGGCAGCTCATCGACTATGTGGCGGTGGACTATGGAGGTGCTGTTGCCAATGGTGCGGTTGTCAGCGAGTTCGAATATGCAGAAATGCTGGACTTCACCAACAACGCCGTCAAGCAAGTTCAAGCACTGCCATCGCGCCCAACGAGGGCCACGATTTCGGCTGCAATCGCTGATCTGCGCGCTGCAGTCGTAGGCAAAGCCGATAGTGCCGAGGTCACGCGGCTGGCGCACCGCGCCAATGCGTTGCTGCTTGCGGCCTATCCGATGCCGGTGGCGCCTCGGACACTGCCAGATTTGGCCAAAGGCGCTGCCGTATACACGGCACTGTGCGCGTCGTGCCATGGCGCCAAGGGTGCTGGCGACGGACCGCTCGCCGCAAACCTGGAACCGAAGCCCATTGCTTTCACGGACGCCGAGCGCGCTGGCTCGCGGAGCCTGATGGCGCTCTATCAAGTCGTATCCCAGGGAGTCGAGGGAACCTCAATGACAAGCTATTTGACCTTGTCGGAAGAGGATCGTTGGGCAGTTGCTTTCTATATCGGCACCATGTCCAGTGATACTGCTACGCGCCAACGAGGGGCGCAATTGTGGCAGAAGGATGCTTCTCTCAAGGACCGTTTTCCGGATCTCACCGCGGTTAGTACCGTAACCGAACAAGCCGCGGCGCAGACAATGCAAAGGGATACGGCACGGGATGTCATTGCGTATCTGCGCAGTCATCCTGCTGCAGTAGAAGCAGGCAAGCCGATCGGACTTGCACTAGCTCGGCTACGACTGAAGGAGAGCCTTGACGCAATGCGCGCCGGTGACCGAGCGCAAGCTACCAAGCTGGGCCTTTCGGCTTATCTCGACGGGTTTGAACCTATTGAGCCTATCGTGGGTGCGCGCAACCAGGCACTCCTGACATCGGTGGAGGATGGGATGCTGGCGTACCGTTCTGCAGTGGCTACCGGCACGCCTTCCCAAGCGGAGGAGGCAGCGGCTCATTTGGGCGATCTGTTCGCTCAGGTCGACACGGAAATAGGGAACTCGAAAGCTGACCCGACGACCACATTCATCGGAGCCTTCACCATTTTGCTCCGTGAAGGACTGGAGGCGTTGCTGATCGTTATTGGCATGATCGCGGCGCTCAAGAAAGCAGGTCGCCCGGATGTCCTACGCCATGTACACGCCGGCTGGATCAGCGCTTTGGGTGCTGGCGTACTGACGTGGGTCATAGCGACTTACCTCGTAACAATCAGCGGTGCGAGCCGCGAGGTAACGGAGGGGGTAGGTGCAGTGTTTGCTTCGGTAGTACTGCTGACCGTGGGGATGTGGATGCATCAAAAGAGCAGTGCTGGACGATGGCAGTCTTATCTTGAAGAAAAGCTGTCGGCGGCAATGACGCGCCGCTCTATGTGGGCTTTGTTCGCTCTCGCGTTTATCGCCGTGTATCGCGAGGTTTTTGAAACAGTCCTGTTCTATTCGGCGTTGGCAGCAGACGGTAACGGCAGCGCCCTGATGGCCGGGTTTGCCACTGCCGTCATTCTTCTGGGGGGCATCGCATGGGTCATGCTGCGAACCACTGCCCGAATGCCCATCGGCAAGTTCTTCTCCATCACGTCCGTGTTTGTCGCGGTGCTCGCGGTGATCCTTATCGGTAAGGGGGCGGCAGCTCTGCAGGAGGCAGGTTGGGTGGGGGCGACACCGGTCTGGGCCCCCCGCGTTGACCTGCTCGGCGTGTTTCCAACTGTCGAGACGGTAGTGGCCCAACTGACCGTTTTGGCAATTGCCTTGTCCGGTTTTGGACTGAACCTCTTCAGCGCTCGCAAGAACAACACGGGGCAGCCCACGTCGTAATAGACCAGCGCGCCGCGGCGTTCAAGCCCGAGATCCATAGCGGAGAGTTTCCCCTAAATCCCCTGGGTCCTGAGGCGGCCGATCGGGCTTCCGGTCGCCGCAGCCCTTCATGCGCACCCCGGCGCGGCCCTTTGGAAAATCCGCTGTTACCCAAGGTTTGGCCGTCGGCGAGTTGAACGCGATATGTCTAAAAGGGAATAATTGAAGCGATGTTAGCCGGTGACGTGACGAGGAACAATCAGATCCGCTGCCAGTACCATTTGATGCAGTTCCTCCAGCCCATCTAAGCCAAGATTTCGCACGGCATCTTCACCACTCATCTGGCCCGCAGCGTACAGATCCAGCACCTGCAGGCGTTCATAGTCCGGACTGCCAAACTCCCGCCCCACAGGAGCCACATCCAGCCAGGCTTGTTCCTCGGCGGATCTCCAAAATGGTTTACCGCTGAAACGGCTGTCAAAAATTGCGTAAATCCGGCGCTTATTGGTTCGGGTACTCATGGCGATTTTCCACTCGCGGTTTCGACGGCTGCCAAGCAGGTTTTTGCATATATGGTATCGCCAACCCCCATGGAGTTGGCGAATGACCGTAGGGAACTTATTTCACCGACGTTACGACGTAATCATCCCCTTCTTTAGTGAACCCGAAGTCAACCTTCTTGTCGACTGCCAGCTTGCCGAGTAGCTCTTTATCTTTGACCTTAAAACTCATGGTCATCGGCGGCCAGTTGAGGCTGCTGACAGGACCATGAGAGATCAGGACGATTCCCGTTTTGGCATCAATCTTCTTGATCGTGCCGTTCGCTTCATACGTGGTCTGGGCCGTGGCGGGAGGCTTCTTGGCCATGTCCATGCCCTTCATATCGCCCATCTTCGACTGAGCGAAACTGGTGGCCGCTGCGACCATAACGAGAGAGGAAATTACGATCTTCTTCATGAAAAACTCCTTTGAGAGTGGTTGATAAAACTAACAAAAATAAATCAAGTGGCGGGATTGCGTCGTACCCAGAAGGGCCTGCCTGCGACCCGACGTTCGCGAGGCCTTCGTATGAGCAGATACACGGCCGGAATCACGAACATGGACAGCAAGGGGGCAGTGATCATTCCGCCGACCATGGGCGCGGCAATGCGCTGCATGACTTCGGAGCCCGTCCCTGTTCCCCACATGATGGGAAATAAACCGGCCAGAATGACCGCTACTGTCATCGCCTTGGGTCGCACCCGCAGTACTGCTCCCTCCCGGATCGCATCCAGCAGGTCGGCCGCCGTGGTCTTGCCCTGGGCCAGCCGTTCATCCCAGGCGGTCTTCAGGTAGAGCAGCATGATCACGCCGAATTCGGCGGAAACCCCGGCCAGGGCGATGAACCCGACGGCACCGGCCACCGACAGGTTGTAGCTCAGCAGGTACAGCAGCCAGATGCCGCCCACCAGCGCAAATGGCAGCGTGGCCAGGATCAGCAGGGCCTCGTCGAAGCGCTTAAAGGTCAGGTACAGCAGTACGAAGATGATCAGCAGCGTGAACGGCACCACCACCTTGAGCTTGGCCGTGGCTCGCTCTAGGAACTCGAACTGGCCCGACCAGGAGATCGAATAGCCCGGCGGCAGCTTGACCTTGTCCGCCACGGCATTTTGCATATCCTGCACGGCCGAGCGCAGATCACGGCCCCGGATGTCCACGTAGACCCAGCCCGAGAGACGGGCGTTTTCGCTGCGCAGCATGGGAGGTCCATCGGTGATGCGGATGTCGGCCACATCCGAGAGCACCAGGCGCTGGCCGCGTTCCGTCACGATGGGCAAGCTACGCAGCTTTTCCAACGAATCCCGGAGTTCACGCGGGTAACGCATATTGATCGGAAAGCGCTGCAGGCCTTCAACCGTCTCGCCGATGTTCTCGCCGCCCACGGCGGAACTGATGACCGATTGCACGTCGGCAATGTTCAGCCCGAACCGGGATGCCGCATCGCGCTTGATATTGACGTCCACATAGCGCCCACCCGTCAGGCGCTCGGCCAAGGCACTCGTGACGCCGGGAACATCTTTGAGCGCGCGCTCGATCTCGCCGGTCAGCCGGTCTATCGTGATCAGGTCGGTACCGGCCACCTTGACGCCTACCGGGCTTTTGATGCCGGTGGCCAGCATGTCGATCCGGTTGCGGATGGGCGGTACCCAGATGTTGGACAGGCCAGGCACCTTGACGATGCGATCCAGTTCATCGACCAGCTTGTCCTGCGTCATTCCCGGACGCCACTGGTCTTGTGGCTTGAACTGGATGGTGGTTTCGAACATCTCCATGGGCGCCGGATCGGTCGCGGTCTCGGCCCGTCCGGCCTTGCCGTACACGCTGGCGACCTCGGGCACGGTCTTGATCAAGCGGTCGGTCTGCTGCAGCAGCTCGCTGGCCTTGCCGGCCGACAAGCCCGGTAAGGCCGACGGCATGTAAAGCAAGTCGCCTTCGTCCATTCGCGGCATAAACTCCCCGCCGATGTGCTGCAGCGGCCAGAGGCTGATGACCAGAATGATGCCGGCAACCAGTAATGTGAGCTTGGGTGCGCGCAGCACCACTTCCAGCATAGGCCGGTAGATGGCGATCAGCAGGCGGTTCAGGGGGTTGGACTTCTCATCGGGAATCCGGCCACGGATCAGGTAGCCCATGAGCACGGGAATCAAGGTCACCGACAGTCCGGCCGCCGCCGCCATGGCGTAGGTCTTGGTAAACGCCAGCGGTGAGAACAAGCGGCCCTCCTGGGCTTCCAGCGTGAACACCGGAATGAAGGACAGCGTAATGATCAGCAGCGAGAAGAACAGTGCCGGCCCGACTTCGGCCGCCGCGTCACCAATCACCCGCCAGCGCGCCTCGCCTTTCAGCGTTTCGCCCGGATGGTCGTGGCCCCAATGCTCCAG
>ERZ1292640.3214-Hain-H43-02um-R1-3214-length-12781-cov-7_pt1 | contig 12781 bp, 10 predicted proteins | sample MGYA00564404_ERZ1292640 | MGnify/ENA primary metagenome ERZ1292640 (study PRJEB36523, sample SAMEA6512636) | groundwater metagenome | collected 2019-01-08 | study: AquaDiva: Metagenomics assemblies of 32 groundwater samples
GCAGCCGCGGTAATACGTAGGGTGCGAGCGTTATCCGGATTTATTGGGCGTAAAGAGCTCGTAGGTGGTTTGAAAAGTCAGATATGAAATATCTCGGCTCAACCGAGGGAACGTATCTGAAACTCTCTGACTAGAGGTGTGCAGGGGCAGATGGAACACACGGTGTAGCAGTGAAATGCGTAGATATCGTGTGGAACGCCAATGGTGAAGACAGTCTGCTGGGCACTACCTGACACTGAGGAGCGAAAGCGTGGGGAGCGAACGGGATTAGATACCCCGGTAGTCCACGCCGTAAACGATGCATGCTAGGAATGTGGAGAATCGACCCTCTGCGTTTCGAAGCTAACGCGTTAAGCATGCCGCCTGGGTAGTACGGCCGCAAGGCTAAAACTCAAAGGAATTGACGGGGACCCGCACAAGCGGTGGAACATGTGGTTTAATTCGACGATAAGCGAAGAACCTTACCAGGGCTTGACATCTAGGGAATCCGCCGGAAACGGTGGAGTGCCGCAAGGAACCCTAAGACAGGTGCTGCACGGTCGTCGTCAGCTCGTGCTGTGAAGTGTACCGTTAAGTCGGCCAACGAGCGAAACCCCTACTGTATGTTGAATTTCTCATACGGGACTGCCGGCGTTAAGTCGGAGGAAGGCGGGGATGACGTCAGATCAGCGTGGCTCTTACGTCCTGGGCGACACACGTGTTACAATGGGTAGCAACAAAGGGCTGCTAAGTCGTAAGGCGGAGCTAATCCCATCAAACCTACCCCCAGTTCGGATTGAGGTCTGCAACTCGACCTCATGAAGCCGGAATCGCTAGTAACCGTAGGTCAGCCATACTACGGTGAATACGTTCTCGGGTCTTGTACACACCGCCCGTCACGTCAGGAAAGTCGGTAGCGCCCGAATTCCGCAACCGCGGAACACGGTGAGATCGGTAATCAGGACGAAGTCGTAACAAGGTATCCCTACCGGAAGGTGGGGATGGATCACCTCCTTTCTAAGGAGCATCACCCGTGCAGAGCACAGAGTTTTCAATGATCAAGTATCAAGTAACCAATTATCAGTTGAAAAATTGAGACTTGAATAAAATTGAAAGTTGAAAATTGATCATTCTGTGCTCTGTGCGGCTGAGATGGTCGATTACCTAAAACTTCGGTCATGGTAATAAATCCAAACCTATAGAAATATAGAGCGAGGTGCATGCTTATCACTAAATAGTTGGAAGAGAATGCAAAAGTCAAAAGTCCATAAAGCTTTAAGATTTGAGTCAATGCGAAAAAATCCCAAAGCGAAAGCGGAGGGATTTTTTCGTTGCAAGACACAAAAAGCCCCCGGCCGGGGGCTAGGGGCGAAGCGGGGGCGGTTCGGGGAGCGGCTCGCGCGGAGTGCCGAGAAGATCCCCGACGGCCGCGAAGCGCTCGGCCAGGAACTTGCGAACCTGGCCAATCTCGTTGTGAGATAGCTCTCGTGACATCCGTACTCCCTTCCCAAGAGCAGTAGATGGTAGTATTGTAGCACTATCAGATGATTTGTCAAGAGTTGCGGCATTGCAACAAGGAAGTTTTTTTGCTATAGTAATCAGTGTCTATTTTGATTGTCTGTGCTGTTTACGGGCGACTAGCTCAGCTGGTTAGAGCGCATTCCTGATAAGAATGAGGTCGATGGTTCGAGTCCATCGTCGCCCACCATGCCGCTTTTAAGATTTCCGGCGATGTTAGTTGTGCCGGTTTTTTATTTCATCGGGTGCTGAGATGAAAATCAAACTCGATTTCGTCCGGACGATGGGTCACCCTAGAGAAAGACTCGCCCATCTCGGTCATGTCGATGTTCCCAGGGTCATTGAATGATTGGATAAAGTTTGCTAATCTATTCCTATTATAAGGATGAGAGGAGAGAAGAATGAACTATGGCCTAAAATCGATCGAAACGCGAAAGAAGAAGAATATCATTTCTGTCAGACCGAATGTTGATTTTAAGACCAGAGGTGATCTTTCTATTTACTATACTCCCGGAGTGGCGGCAGTGTCAAAAAAGATTGCAGAGAATCCCAAATCCGTTTTTGATTTGACGATCAAGCGCAATTCGGTGGCGATCGTCTCGGACGGTTCCGCCGTTTTAGGGCTTGGCAACATTGGGCCGGGAGCGGCCCTGCCGGTGATGGAGGGCAAGGCTCTGCTCTTCTCGCACTTCGCCGGTATTGACGCTTGGCCGATTTGTCTTGCGACTCAAGATACGGATGATATAGTTAAAACGGTTGAGAATATCGCCCCGGTTTTTGGCGGTATCAATCTCGAAGACATTGCCGCCCCGCGCTGTTTTGAGATTGAGCGGCGTTTGCAGAATCTTGGCATTCCGGTGATGCACGATGACCAGCACGGCACTGCCGCTGTCGTGCTGGCCGGATTAATTAACGCTCTGCAAGTTGTCGGCAAAAAAATTGAGGATGTTAAAATCGTTATCTCCGGTGCCGGCGCGGCGGGGACGGCAGTGGCTAAACTGATCCTGGGTTACTCGTTGGGCCGGACCAGGATAATTATGATTGATTCTGTTGGCGCTATCTGTTTTGACCGGTCGGATCTGAGTATACCCAAAAAAGAGCTTTTAGAGATGACGCAAAACACGAGTTGCGGCGACCTTGAGTCAATAACCAAAGAGGCCGATGTCTTTATTGGCGTTTCGGCGCCTCGGATTCTTTCGGCGGAGATGGTCAAAAGAATGTCCCCTCGCGCCATTGTTTTCGCTCTGGCCAATCCGATTCCCGAGATCGATCCGGCGGCGGCAAGGGTGGCCGGCGCCGAGGTGGTGGCTACAGGTAGATCTGATTATCCCAACCAGATTAATAATGTTCTTGCCTTTCCGGGGATCTGGCGCGGCGCGCTGGATGTTGGCGCAACGGCAATCACCCAGGGGATGATCTTGGCGGCGGCCGAGGCCATTGCCAAAACGGTGGTTCAGCCGACAGCCGAAAAGATCGTTCCGCCGGTGCTTGATCGGCAGACGGCGGCGGCAGTGGCGGCGGCAGTGGCCAGGGTTGCAAAGAGCGAGGGGGTGGTTCGGTAAATATGCTTATTACAGCTCATACAATTGCCGGCGGAACAATTGGCCGGATGGTCGAGGCGCCATCACCGGCATTTTTACTTGCCCTCATTTCCCATTTTATTCTGGATCTAATTCCGCACTACGATACGACTGACAACCAAAAACTGACCGCACGCCAAGTCGGCTTGGTCATCGCTGATTTTGCTCTTGTTATTTTTTTGTTGATATTTTGGGTTAGACCGCGCTGGGAGATTGGCAATCCGGTTCTTTGGGGGATTGCTGGCGCCAATCTGCCCGATCTGCTCGACAACTTGCCGGCGGTTGGTGATGCGTTCCGCCGCACCGCCTTTGGGCGGGCTTTTCATCGATTTCACCAGGGCACTCATACCGGTTGGCGCCAGCCGGGACCGGTTTTGGGTTTGGCCATCCAATACCTCCTTGTTTTTTGCTTGCTCCTTCTCTTCTATTAATGTAAAATAATGATAGCTAATTTGACGAGAACTGGGAGGGAATATCCGGCTTTGGACTCTTCGGGCGAAAATCAAGAAGGGGTTTACTCTTATTGAGGTGATTCACGACATTGCGATTGTCTCCCTGGTTGCGGCGGCGATCATCTCCTCTTTTGTCGTGTCAATGAAGGCAATTCAGTATTCGCGGACCAAGATTGTTGCGCTGGCTCTGGCCAACGAGCGGATGGAGGAGATGCGCAATATGCCCTACGACGAGTTGGTGACTGCGGGGAGAGGCGGAACTCTGCCGGATGAAGTCGAGATCACCAAACAAGGCGCTCAGTTTAGGGTCAAAACGGTGATTGAATATGTTGACGATCCCTTTGATGGCGAGGGTGTTGAAGCAGACGAGTGGATCGGCGACTATAAACAGATCGAGGTGACAGTTTATGAGATCGGCCGTGCCGCGCGGCTGGCCCACCTCTCCTCGATTGTCGCCAGCAAGGCGGCGGAGACCGGCGAGGGCACCGGCATTCTCCGGATCTATGTCAACCAGAAGGATGCGACGCCGGTGGCGGGAGCGATTGTTGAGATTACCCACGCCACTTCTGGTTGGTCGATCGAGCGAATGACCAGCGCCGACGGCAAGCCGCTCGCGGTCATCGGCGTGCCGGCCGATCCCGAGCCCAATTATATTATTAAGGCAAGCAAGGCCGGGTGGTATGCGGCGGCCGAAAAGACTGCCGCCGTTTTGGAGCAGGAGACAACCGAAGTTTATCTCGAGATCAATCCGCCCGGGAAGATGAATATTCTCGTCGTTGATGACAAGGAGAGTCCGATGACTTCCTTCCCCCTTCAACTCTCCGAGATTTCGCTTGGTTACGCTCAGCCGTTTGTGACCGGCGCCGATGGGCGTGTTTTGGCGGAGGACTTGCGGAGCGGCAGGTACTATGCCGAGGAGACGAGCGCCGATTACCGCTTGGTCAAAACCCAGAAGGGCGACCCCTGCGTTGATACGACCCAGCCCATTCTCATTAACGATGGCGACAATTTGCCGGTGAAGCTGATCGTCAAAAAGGGCGGCGGCGCGGGCGGGGGCGAGTGTACGGATGAGTCGAAGTCGATAACTCTGGACACGCAGGCCGACTGGCAGGCCGGCACCAATAACAACACCGATCTTGTTTCCTCGCCGGGCGATGTTAAAATCGCCGACTCCGGTGAAGTTGAATTCCTGGCGGATCAGGCCGCTGGCGATCCGGACAAGGTAACGGCGACGGTTAATTCAAATGACAAAATGAAGGCGGTAGATAGGGATCTGGGCACGGCTTGGGTGGCCGCTCTGCGCGCCAATCCGATCCCAGAGAGATCGCAAAACTGGAATATCGATCTGGGGGCGAGCCGCGAGATCACAAAGATGCGCTTTAACGCCAAATACGTCGCTTCTGGTGGGGCAAACTCTATTGCCGGCGTTTGTTATGTCAGCAACGACGGGGTAAATTTTAGCAATTTTGATGCCAGCGCTCACCCCATCACACCGGGCGGAGCGGCCTGGTATGACTGCAGCGGCTCCGGCAATTATCGCTACCTGCGTTTTACTATGGGCAACAGCGGCGGTATGCCGGGCAATGTCGATGTCTCCGTTTATGAACTTGAGGCTTACGGCCTGGGCGGTTTGGCGACTCATATCTCGGCGGCAACGCAGATTGACGGTACTTCGTCGTTTAAGACTTGGGACAGTTTTACTGTGAATGAGACGACCGGTCTGCCGGGCGGCACTATTGCTTATTCATTTCGAACCTCAAATGATAGTACTAGCTGGGATGACTGGTCGAGTCCGGTTAATTATGCCGGCACACCGATATCCCTAAATTCACTCTCAGCTCGACGCTATCTTCAGGCTAGAAGCGTTTTAACATCGACTCAGTCCGGCACAACGCCTGCCCTGCACAGTTACACAATCGGTTTCACCGTCACTAACTGTAGCGGCGGAACGGTTTGTCCGGTTAACGGCGAGATGCGGACGCTGACTTCAAAGGCCGATTGGCAGGTTGGCACGAGCCAGAATCTGGTCTTGAGCGACCCGGTTGAGGGTGATGATGGCCATCTCGCTTTGGCTACAGAGTCGTCTAAGATCGACCTTAAGGCAATTTATGATTCAGATCCCAACCGCGTCACGGCCAGTCTGTTCTCCAGCACACGGGCAAACTTGATTGATGGCAACCTGGATACAGGATGGGGCGGAATCTCTGCTCCCGCATTCTATTGGCAAATTGATTTAGGCGAAGCGGAGACGATAACAAAAATTCGAGCATATAAAGCACTAGCGGTAACCGGTTTTGAGGTGCACTCTTCGGATGACGGGGTAAACTGGACAGCGCGAACCAACCGTTTTGGGCCGGAATTCAATTGGACTGAGATTACCACCTTTCTGCCAAGCGGGTCATCTTTTTCAGGACGCTATATTCGTCTGGTTAAGGTTGGCGGTTTTAATCCAGGGGAGGGCGGGACAACTAACGAATTTGAGCTTTATCGCGGACCGAATATGGGTATTCATATCTCCGGTCAGACTCAGTTGGATGGCGGCGATAACTTTGATTCCTGGAGAAAATTCACTCCAACCGAATCAGACGGCATGATTGGCGGCGTCCAGACAGTGATTACTTACTCATTTAGGACTTCGGCCGACGGAACGACCTGGAGCGAGGATGATTGGACTGCGCCGGCTGCCTACGCCGGTTCGCCGATCGCACTCGACGCGATGCCGGGGCTGGGCTTGGGGCGTTATCTCCAGGTCAAAAGCACTCTCTCAACCGACAACCCCTCAGTTACACCGGTTCTATCCGAGTACACTCTTGAGCTGTTAGTCAGGAGTTGCGCCACCGGCGGCTCCTGTGTCGGCGGCTATCGCGAGGTTGTTTTAACGGCGGACTCTATTTCCTCGGCCTCGGTCTTGCCGGAAACGGCGCCTCTGGCTATTGATGGTGTGAGCAGCAATTATTGGGGTAAGTTTACGCTGGCGGGGAGCACGCTGATTTTTAAGCGAAGTATGATTCCAACCAAGATCTCCCTGACGAATTTTTCTGATAAGGTTACCATTCTTTCATCGACCGACGGTATCGCTTACCGCGACGTGGTCACCTTTGATTCCGCTTCAACGACCACAGTGGAGAAAATTATTGATGGAGTTTACGGCAGTTTTTGGATGGTGCGGATGGGCGATAATATGGCAGAGGGAGATGACGGCATCGAAAGATGGCTTGGGGAGATAAAGTTTTATGAAACCTGTACGTAATCACACAAGAGGATTTACCCTCATCGAGATCATTGTGGCGACAACGCTGGCGTCGGTTTTGACCTTAATCTTTACTAATTTTGTCAGCAAGGGGATTCAGCTTTATCGTCTCAACAACGCCCAGGTAAATCTGTTGGAGCGGGTGGAACGGGTGATGCGGGAGTTTGAACAATCAACTCGGGCGGCGAACAAAATCGTCAGTGCCAGATCAAACGAATTAATCTATGAGCGCTATTACAAGATAGATGCGGCGGCTGAGCCCTGTCCGACGCAAGTGCGCTACTTTGTTTCCGGAGATCAATTTATGGTGGGCGAAACCGTCTTAACTCTGGATGGGAGCAGCTGCGTGCCGGGAAGTGCCGCCGAAAGCGTTGAGTTAGTCATTGATTATTTGGCGGAGACGGTTAATCTCTTTACTTATTTTAATGAGTCAAGCGGGGCATTGGCGGCAAGGGTGGACGGCACTTTTGTGGTCGGGGAGATTAAGATGGTTGGGCTCAGCATCGCGCTCGACAAAAACCGGCTGGTCATACCCCAGCCGGTCAGCGCCGGCACCAAGGTTAATTTAAGAAATTTGAAGAAGAATTTATAAGAAAGCGTGAAAGTACTAAGTGTGAAAGCGAGCGAGGAGACAAGATGATGTTGGGGAGACTAAAAATCTTAAAACAATCAAAAGATTATCTTTCTAAGCGCGGGGCTTACCTGCCGGTGATTCTCTTGTCCTCCGTTCTTTTTATCGCTTATGCCGTCGCGCTCTCCTCGCTGGCCTTTTCCAATGTCAAAATCACTGACTTGCACAATAAAAAGATCACCAGTCTTTACCTGGCGGAGGCCGGCATAAATTACTATATGTGGCACTTGGCGCACGAACCGCTTGACTACTGCGACGGGGTGCTTGACGACGCGGACCCCGACAATGACTCCAAGTGCCCCAATCCCTCCGGGCCGGGGGAGAACGGTCCCTTCGCGCACTCGTATTATGATTCCGATGTCGATGATGGCGTGAGAGAGGAGTTGGGCGCCTACACTCTCTATATCACCCCGCCGCCGCCGGGGGGCACGCGGGCGCAGATAAAGTCGGTTGGTCAGGTTCGGGGTACTACCCCCACTCGCACCGTTATCGCCCAGATCGGTATGCCCTCCTTCTCCGAGTACACCTTTTTAAGCAATGATACACGATTCCGTCTTGGCCCTGGCGGTGTGATCGAGGGCAGTGTTTACGCCAATAATAACAACCAGTGCATCACTTCCGGGGGTTTTGCAACCTGGTGCGGTTTTTATAACGAGGGCACAATTACCGGTGATACGTATTCCGTATCGGCGCAAACCAGAAATCCCTATTCTCCATATAACATTATCGAAGAGGGTATTGTAGATCCGGATAATGGTATCGCCGGGTCGAAAAACTGGCCGGTGACCGGCGTTCCCTTTGAGAAACTCAAAACCGATCTGAATCAATTTAGGACATTGACCCGAGATGAGGCAAAGGGAGATTATTACGGCGAGAGCGGCCAACAAGGTTATCACGTTAAATTGGAAGCCGCCGGCTACCGGATGACGACCGTCACCGGTATTGACAGTGCTCATTTGACGATGACCGCCCAAGATCCGGCCAACATCGATCTGGCGCCGCTTATTCCCTACCCGGTTGAGAGCCCCAAGGAGGGAGTGATCTTCTTTGAGGATAACATCTGGATTGAGGGCGAGATTGATAACGTCCACCTGACCGTTGTCGCGGCCGACCCCGACCTCGATCCAACCGACACCGGAACCAAGCGGATCTATATTCCCAACAACCTCACTTATACCGAACCCTACGACGGCACCGACAAGCTCGGCTTGATTGCCCAGCGGGATATTTTCATAGTGGACAGTGTGCCCGACTCGATGCGGCTGGATGCGGCGATGGTTGCAACGGCAGGGGAAGCCGGCGCTTATCTTGACTGCCGGGGTACCACCTTCAATCCGGCTAAAACAAGCGCCACGCTTTACGGCAGTCGGGCGGATACCGGCGGGGGGATGGTGTGCGGTAGTACGGGTTACGGCTTTTCGACACGCCGGTATATTATGGACCCTCACAACGTTTTAACGCCGCCGCCGCACTTTCCCAAATTATATGATACTTACCAGATCTTATCTTGGCGCGAAGAATGACCAAGGGGCGCAAAAAAGGTTTTACCCTAATTGAAATAATTCATGATTTTGCTATTGTCGCCCTGGTGGCGACGGCGATTATCTCCACCTTTGTTATTTCGATGAAGGCGATCCAATATGCCCGGACCAAGATGACCGCTCTGGTCATTGCCAACGAGCGGATGGAGGAGATGCGCAATATGCCCTATGATGATCTGGGCACAGTCAATGGAGCGCCGCCGGGCAGCATTGCCGGAACGGTGGAGGTGGAGAAGGAGGGCGCCAGGTTTGATATGGCTACTCGCATCGACTACGTCGACGATCCCTATGACGGTTTGGCCAGTGATGAGGGCGAGACGCCGCCGGAGGGCATTGACAATGCCTTTTATGATTATAAGCGGATTGAAGTTGTCGTTTTTGAGGTGGGGCGGTCAAACCGGCTAGCCGAGCTTTCCTCGTTTGTGGCCGGCAAGGTGGCGGAAACCGATGTTGGTCGGGGCGCTCTCAAAGTTTGCGTTCGGGAGAACGATCAGTCGCTCGTGGCCGGGGCCAAGGTTGATATTGTCAATGACGTTCTGGGCACGCAGTATCTTGGCAAGATAACGCCGCTCAACGATTGCTTGTATGTTTATGGTCTGGTGCCGGATAATCAGCGCAACTATCTGGTGACGGCAAGCAAGGACGGCTATGCTACCGCCGGCAAATACACCCGGGTTAAGGAACAGCGCATTTTCCAGATCACCCTCTACATTAACCCGCCCGGGCAGATGACAATCGAGGTGATTGACGGCAACGGCGCGCCTCTCTCGTCATTCCCTCTGCAAGTGAGCGACTTCAATGTGCCTTATCTGGCCAATGTGACGACCGGAGCGGATGGCACGGTGCTGGCCGCCAGTTTGCCGGCGGGGAATTATCGCATCTATGAACTGAGCGATGAATACTATATTGAGAAGACCCAGCTTGGCGATCCCTATATTGACGTTGACCAGCCGCTGGCGGTTAATGACGGCGATGATCTGCGGGTCAGGGTCGGGGTTTTGCCTGGCAGCGGCGGCGAGAGCTGCGATCCGGCCGATCCGACTTGCGGCAACAGTGGCAACCAGTGTATTGACAGCTACCGCAAGCTCGAGCTTAACGCCGGTGCCATTACCGCTTATCCCGTGCCGGAGACCGCCGCCCTGGCGATTGACGGCAATCAGAATACCGTTTGGGGCGTATTTTACAGCGCGGCTAACTCCTGGATTATTGAGAGGAGCGCAACGGTTAGCAAGCTGGTGCTGTCGTACTTTACCTACAAAACCAGAGTTGCTTTTTCCTCCGATCTGACAACGTGGGAAGAGGCGGCGTTCTTTAATGCCGCCTCTGAGGCAACGGTTGAAAAGGTTTTGGATGTGCCTGTTTCCGGCCGCTACTGGCGGGTGACGTTAGGCGACCGCCATCCGGTTCATGATACGGGAACGGCAAAGTGGCTGGGTGAGTTTAATCTCTTTGAGAGTTGTGAATAAGAACAGACAGTCGAAAATAAAAGACGCAAGGCGCGGATTTACTCTGATTGAAATGGTGATGACTACCTTTCTCTTTTCGGTTTTAACGCTTGTCTTGGCCAGCTTCGTCATCAAGGGTGTTGAGCTGTATCGGATGAACAATATTCAGGTGAGTCTGCAAGAGAAGGTGGGTTTGGCAATGAGGAATTTTGAGCAGTTGACACGAGCGGCGACAAAGGTGATGGCGGCCCGACCGGAGGAGCTTTTGTACTTGCGCTACCTTACACTTGATTCAGCCGGAGAGCCCTGCCCGACCGAGGTGCGCTATTTTATTCAGGCTGAAAATTTAGTGGTGGGAACAAAACAGCAGCAGATGTTAGGCGGTGTTTGCACCGGCGAGGGCGTCGGCGAGGAGACCAAACTGGTCATAGAGCATCTTGACCAGACCGCTGATATCTTTGCTTACTATAACGGCGGCGGAGAGCAGTTAAGTCCGGATGAGGGGGGCAATATTGTCGCCGGCGATGTTCGGATGATCAAAATCAATATTGCTCTTGATAAGAACAAAATTGAAGCGCCGAGAGCCATCGGCGCGAGCACCAAGGTGAACTTGCGCAATATTAAGCAAAATCTATGATTGGCATTGATCCGATTAAAATTCGAAACCGCCGCCGTTTCCGGCGCGGGGCCTATCTGCCGCTGATACTGCTTGTCTCGGCCCTGTTTTTGGCCTATGGTGTCGCCCTGGCCAAACTTTCTTTCTCCAACACCAAGATCACCGATCTGCATAATAAAAAAATTACCAGTATGTCGCTGGCGGAGGCCGGGGTGAATTATTATGTTTGGCACTTGGCGCACAACAACAGCGATTATTGCGACGGGGTGCTTGACGACGCGGACCCCGGCAATGACTCCAAGTGCCCCGCTCCCGCCGGACCGGGGGAGAATGGTCCCTTTAGCCGCGATTACAAAGATGCCGAGGGCCGGGTATTGGGCACCTACACTCTGCACATTACTCCTCCCGGCTCCGGCGGAACGGTCGCCACGGTACGGTCAACGGGCAAGGTGGCCGGATTTGGTCCCCGGCGGACAATTGTCGCCAAAGTCGGTAAACCGTCTTTGGCCAAGTATACTCTTCTGGTCAACGGGACGCAGTACTGGCATCAGAGCGGACAGAGGATAAATGGCAATGTCTTTATTAACAATAGCGGCATCCGCAACGATGGCGAGATTACGGGCGATACCTATTCCACCGAGGAGACTTACGACAGCTGGTGGGGTCAGTCTCCGGGTGTTTGGGGCGAGGGGATTTTTGGCGGCATTCGGGAGTTCCCGACCACCCCGATTGATTTTGCCGATGTTGATGCTAAGATGGCCGTAATCTACGGCAATGCGCGGGATAACGGCGTCGGCCAATACTATGATCCGTCCGGTGAGGATGGCTATCATTTGGTGCTGCGCGAGAACGATTATGAGCTTTATGTGGTCAACTCTTCCGATAACAGCACCCTTGACATTGGCAAGCAGGCCGACGGTTTGCCGGATCAAAGCCCTCTTGGTGTCGGAGTCTTTAACTATCCCGACCAGGGAGTTATTGTTTTTTCCGACGATGTTTGGGTTGAAGGACAGGTGCGCGACAAAAAGCTAACAATTTTGGCGGCTGATTACAATGTCCGCGGTGCGGGCCGGCGCAAAAACATAATGATACCGGCAGACATCAGTTATGCCTATACTGACGGCCGCGACAAGATCGGTCTTTTAGCTCAGCAAAATATTCTGGTGACGGCCGGCGCCGATTCGGACCTCGAGATCAACGCGGCGATGATCGCTCAAAGCGGCGAGATTAAGATTAATCCCTATGGGGTTATCAAAGAGAGAATTAAGATCTATGGCAGTATGGCGCATAATACCGGTATGGCTTGGACATATACCAGTCCGATGGGAGAGGTAGTGTCGGGTTTCCGGACGGTGGAATTGATCATTGACAACAGCAACATTACCTATCCGCCGCCCTTTTTCCCCGTCACTGACAGCTACCAGATCTTATCCTGGCGGGAGGAGTGATAAAAAATCAAGGTTTCGTAACCGAGAAACGATAAACGTGGTCTCGATAAAGCAGTGGGAGTGCAATGAAGTTTTTAATATTTCCGGGTTTGCTTGTCCTGGGTTTTGTTTTTATCTACTACAGCAAGTGGATTGTTGATAATACGATGCGCTTTCCCTCGGTGGAGAAGTTTTTGGGCTCGGGCGGAACTTACACTTTCTGGAAGATTGCCGGTGTTGTCACCATCGCCGCCGCCTTTTATTACGTTTTTAATCTATAGTTGATCTCTGCGGAGGCTGAGATACATTGGTAACAAATCTGGTATGATTACTGATCAAAAC
>ERZ1292640.1197-Hain-H43-02um-R1-1197-length-21521-cov-6_pt1 | contig 12776 bp, 10 predicted proteins | sample MGYA00564404_ERZ1292640 | MGnify/ENA primary metagenome ERZ1292640 (study PRJEB36523, sample SAMEA6512636) | groundwater metagenome | collected 2019-01-08 | study: AquaDiva: Metagenomics assemblies of 32 groundwater samples
TTCGACGTCGTCCAATCTTACATGGAAAGCGCGAGAGGCGCGGGGGATCAGGCCGAGGCGGCGCGGCCCGCATGACCGTCGCGCGACCCGTGTGATACGATCGAGGCCGTCATCTGTTCCGGCGAGCCAGCGCGTCGAGCGCACGGGCGTAGTCGCGCGGCGAATTCACGTTGAAGAGCAGCGTGCCGTCCGGATCGAAGGCGGCGAGCTCGTCGGGACCGATCTCGCAGACGCGCACGCCGGCGGCGACGACGTCGGCGGCCTTCAGGCGCCCCGCGTCGAGCAGCCGGCGAATCGGGTCGGCGCACGCGCGCGCGTACGACGCGCAGAGCGGTTCGTAGCCGCCGGCCGACCGGGGGATCGCGAGATCGACGTCGCGTCCGCGCGCCGCCAGGTGGCGCAGGAACGGCGCCGTGAGAAACGGCATGTCGCACGCAAGGACGAGGGTTTGTGGCGCCGGCGAGGCGAGAAGCGCGGTGTAGACGCCGCCGAGCGCGCCGGTCCCCGGTCGCGCGTCGATCACGGTCGGCACGCCGAGTGGCGCGTAGCGGTCCGGCTGGTTGGTGACGATGAGCACATCGCCGGTCACCTCGCGCAGCACGGCGAGCTGCCGATCGATGATGCGGGCGTCGCCGATCGGCAGCCCGCCCTTGTCGCGCCGGCCGAAGCGTGTGGCCTCGCCGCCGGCCAGAATCGCCGCCGCGATCATGAGCCGCCGTCTCCGTTCCGTCACGCCGGGAGCGGCCGTCAGGCCGGCCGATCGGCGAGCGACTTCGCACATTAGCAGAATTCACGCACGAACAGAATAATGTCCGACGCGAGAATCGGGCGGGTCCTCGCCGCGAGCCTGCACCAGGCGATTGTCGACGTGCTGCCGACGCGGCTCGATTTCTACGAGCACTGGCTGCACTCGAACGGCCTGCGGCAGGGCGGCATCGGCCTGGCGCCGATGTCGGCGGTGCTCGGCTTTCTGCGGGCCGAGGGCGAGCCGTATGGGCGGGTCATGGCCCGCGCGGGCGACTGCGCCGCCGAGTGGATGGTGGAGGAGATGCCGGCGCTCAAGCGCCGCGTCGTCGCGGCGCTGCCCGCGCCGCTTCGTCTGCGAACCGCGCTCGGCGTGGGGCGCGCGCTCGTCAGGCGCACCTATCCACCGAGCCGCGCGGTCGCCACCGTGTGCCGCGGCACGGCGCGCGTCGATGTGCGTCGATCCCTGTTCTGTGACGTGCGGGAGGCGGGGCCCGTGCCGCTGTGCGGATTCTACGCGGCCGCCTTCGCGCGCGTGCTCGACCTGTTCGCGCTGCGGGCGGACGCCGGCATCCTCACGTGCCGCGCGACGGGCGCCGACGCCTGCACCTTGTCGATTGTCGTCCGCCCGCAGTCGGCTGCCGGCGGACCGGACGCGCCCTGATGCCGATGCGCGCGCTGCTGCCGTGGGTCCTCGTGCTGCTCGCGCCGGGTCTTGCCGGCGCGCAATCGACCGGTCCGATTCTCGTCATGCCGTTCGACCGGACCGGGGGCGATTCGCACCTGCAGTGGCTCGGCGAGGGCGCCGCGGTCGTCATCGCCGACGATCTCAACGCGCTCGGCGCGAGCGCGCTGACGCGTCCCGAGCGCGTCGACGCGTTCGAGCAACTCAGCCTGCCGGCGTCGGCGCCGCTGAGCCGCGCGACGGTCATCAAGGTCGGCCAGCTGCTCGGAGCCTCGGAGGTGATCGTCGGGTCTCTCGAGGTGCGTGACGCCGTGCTGACCGTGCGGGCGCGCGGCATCGAGCTCGAGGCTGGACGCCAGCGGTCGGAAGTGGTCGAGACCGGACCGCTCGGCGAGCTGTTCGGGATCTTCGGGCGCGTCTCGCGCCGCCTGCTCGAGGTCACGGACAGCCGCGGGCGCACAGGGACAGCCGGGATCGCCACCCCGCCCGTCGAGGCGTTCGAGCAGTACATCAAGGGGCTCGTCGCCGAGACACCGGCGAGCCAGGCGAGATTCCTCGAGCGTGCGATCGAGCTGCATCCCGCGTACGACGCGGCGCGGCTCGCCCTGTGGACCGTGCGGAGCGAGCAGAACGATCACGCCGGCGCGCTCGGCGCCGTGCGTGGTATGGCTGCCGGCTCGCCCTTCGCGCGGGGCGCGCGCTTCGACGCGGCGCTCTCGCTCATGGAACTCGCGCGGTACGACGAGGCGTTCACCGAACTGACGGCGCTCGCGGCCGAGCGGCCGGCCGCCGCGCTCGACAACAACCTCGGCGTCGTTCAGCTCCGGCGGGGTGACGCGCCGCAGGCGGGTCTCCCGACCTACTTCTTCACGAGGGCGGCCGACACCGAGCCCGGCCAGCCGGACTATGCGTTCAATCTCGGATATGCGTACGCGCGGCAGCGTGACATGGAGGCGGGGCGCTACTGGCTGCGCGAGGCGGTGCGGCGCAATCCGGCCGACGCTGACGCGCACTTCGTGCTCGGCCTCGCGCTCGACTCGACCGGCGGCCGCGTGGAGGCCGCGCGCGAGCGCGAGCTGGCGCGGCAACTCTCGGCTCGCTACGAGGAAGCGGAGGCTCGCGGCCGGAACGACACGCTGCCGCGCGATCTCGAGCGGGTGAAGCGCACGCTCGAGACCCCGCGCGGCGCGCAGGTCGACGCGGCGATCGTTGGCACGCTGCAACGCGAGCAGGACGAGCTGGCGCGGTTCCACCTGGATCGCGGGCGCCGGCTCGCCCACGAGCAGGACGACCGCGGGGCCATCGCGGAGCTGCGCCGAGCGATCTACCTGTCGCCGTACCTGAGCGACGCGCACCTGCTGCTCGGCCGCGCCTACGTGCGTTCGGGCCGGTCGCGGGACGCCATCGACGCGTTCAAGATCGCCATCTGGAGCCAGGAGACCGTCGTCGCGCGGCTCGACCTGGCCCGGGCGTACCTTCAGGTGGAAGACGAGGCGGCCGCACGCGCGGAGGTCGAGCGGGCGCTGGCGCTCGACCCGACGTCGGCCGAGGCCAAACGTGTGCTCGCCGAGATCGAGCGGCGCGGCGGCCGCGAGCCGCGGGGAGGTGCGTCATGAGGCCGGCGGCTGCGCGCATCCGTTTCGCGTTCGCCGGGGCGTGGTGCCTCACGCTGGCGCTCGCGCCCCTGGCGGCGCGGCAGACCGCACCGGCCTCGTCGCCGCCGCTCGTCTACGCGGCCGAGGTCGACGCGATCATCCACCCCGTGACGGCGGAGTACATGATCGGCACGATCGATCGCGCGAGCGCGGCGGGCGCGGCGCTCGTCGTCTTTACGCTCCGCACGCCCGGCGGGCTTGTTGACTCGACGCTCGCGATCAACAAGGCCATCATCGCCTCCAGGACGCCCGTGGTCGTCTACGTGGCGCCCAGCGGAAGCCGGGCCGCGTCGGCCGGCTTCCTCATCACCATCGCCGCCGACGTCGCCGCCATGGCGCCGGGCACGCACATCGGCGCCGCCCATCCGGTGTCGGGCGGCGGCGAGAAGATGGACGAGGCGATGTCCAACAAGGCGGCGCAGGATGTCGCCGCACAGGCGCGCTCGCTGGCCGAGCAACGCCGGCGCAACGTCGCGCTGGCGGAAGAGGCGGTGACCAAGAGCCGGTCGTTCACGGATCAGGAAGCGCTCTCGGCCTCGCCGCCGCTCGTCGATCTGGTGGCGCCGACCTTCGACGATCTCCTGAAGCAGCTCGACGGCCGCACGATCACGCGGTTCGACGGACGCACCGTCACGCTGCATCTGGCCGGCGCCACGGTGCGGCGCGTCGAGATGAGCTGGCGCCAGCGTCTGCTCAGCGCCATCGCGCATCCGCAGGTCGCGTACCTGCTCTTCAGTCTCGGCACGCTGGGGCTGACGATCGAGTTGTGGAACCCGGGCGCGATCGTGCCGGGGATCGTCGGCGGCGTCTGCCTGCTGCTGGCGTTCTTCGCGTTTCAGATCCTGCCGGTCAACTACGCCGGGCTGCTGTTGATCCTCTTCGGGCTGATCCTGCTCGTGCTCGAGGTCAAGGTGACGAGCTTCGGTGTGCTCGCCGTCGGCGGCATCACCAGCCTGATCTTCGGATCGCTGATGCTCATGGACTCGCCGGTGCCCGAGCTGCGCCTCGGCCTGACCATCGTACTGCCCGTCTCGCTGGGGTTCTCGGCGGTCGTGCTCTTCCTCGTGCGCCTCGCCGTGGAGTCGCAGCGCCGCCGCGCGGTCACCGGCGAAGCGGGTATGATCGGCGAGACGGGACAAGCGCTCACGGCGATCGCGCCAGGCCGGGCCGGCCGCGTCTCGGCCCACGGCGAAATCTGGAACGCGACGGCGGACGAGTCGATCGCCGAAGGTGATGACGTGGCCATCACGGCGGTCCATGGATTGAAACTCACGGTTCGCCGCGCTGGCCCGGGTGGCGCGGCGCAAGGAGGCGCGTGATGCAGCAACCTCTGCTCATCTTCATCGGCATCGTCGTGCTCTACGTGCTGTCGGCCATCAAGATCCTCAACGAGTACGAGCGCGGCGTCATCTTCCGGCTCGGCAAGCTCCTGCCCGAACCCAAGGGGCCGGGGCTCATCCTGGTGTTCGCCCCCATCGACCGCATGGTGCGAGTGAGCCTGCGGATCGTCGTCCTCGACGTGCCGCCGCAGGACGTCATCACGCGCGACAACGTGTCGGTGAAGGTGAACGCCGTCGTGTACTTCCGCGTGATGGAGCCGCGGAAGGCGATCGTGGAGGTCGAGAACTACCACTACGCCACGTCGCAGCTCGCCCAGACGACGCTGCGGAGCGTGCTCGGGCAGGTCGAGCTGGACGGCCTGCTCTCGGCGCGCGAGCACCTGAATCAGACGCTCCAGCAGATTCTGGACACGCGCACCGATCCGTGGGGCATCAAGGTGTCGGCCGTCGAGGTCAAGCACGTCGACCTGCCGGCCGACATGCAGCGGGCGATGGCGCGGCAGGCCGAAGCCGAGCGCGAGAAGCGTGCTAAAATCATCCACGCCGACGGCGAGTTGCAGGCATCGGAGAAGCTGTCGCAGGCCGCGAAGGTCATCGCGATCGAACCCGTGACGATCACGCTCCGCTATCTGCAGACGCTCACCGAGATCGCGTCGGAGAAGAACTCGACGATCATCTTCCCGCTGCCGATCGAGCTGCTGAATCTGCTGAAGCCGGACAAGGACAAGGCGTGAGCGACGACGCGTTTCACGAAATTCAACTGAGCGGGAAGCAGATCGTCTTCCTGTTCATGGCGGCGACCGTCGTCTCCGTCGTGATCTTCCTGTGCGGCGTGCTGGTCGGGCGGGGCGTGCAGGCCGGGCGCGCCGCCCGCGAGGCCGATCGGGCGCCGGGCGAAACGGCGGCCGCCCCTGCCTCGGCGGCCGGTTCGCAGGGGCAGGCGACGGCCGGCGCCGACACGTTGACCTATCCGCAGCGCCTGCAAGGCGAGGCGCCCGTTGCCGAGAGTCTCAAGCCCCAACCCGCGCCGCCGCCGGTCGCGGCCGAGGAGCCTGCCGCGCCGCCGCCCGTTGTTGGGGCGGGCGCGGACGACGGCTGGGTGATCCAGGTTGCCGCGCTCCGCGATCGCGATGCGGCCATGGCGATCGTCAAGCGCCTGTCCGAGAAAGGGTATCCGGCCTTTGTGCTCGATCCGGCGCCTGGCGCGCCTGCGCCGGTGCATCGCGTGCGCGTGGGCCGGTACGCCGATCGCGCGGAGGCGGAGCGCATCTCGCGCCGCCTCGAGAGAGAAGAACAATTCAAGCCGCTGATTACCCGCTAGCAGTCCTGTCGGGCGCGCTTCTCGCGTTCAGCTTTCCGAAGTTCGGGCACCCGGCGTGCGCCTGGGTCGCGCTGGCGCCGCTCGTCGTGGCCGTCGTGCGCCCCTACCGGTTCGCGCGCGCCGGCGCGGCGCCGCCGGCGAAGCGTCGGGCGTTCGCGCTCGGACTCCTCGCGGGCGTCGTGTACTTCGCGGGTGCGTTGTACTGGCTGGTCGACGTGATGGCGCTCTACGGCGGCCTCGCGCTGCCGGTCGCGCTCGGCGTCGCGGCGCTGCTGGTGGCCTACCTCGCGATGTACCCGGCGCTCTTCGCGGTCGCCCTCGCGCTTCTCGTCCGGCGCTTCGGCACGCTGGCGCTCCTGGCCGCACCGGCGATCTGGGTGACGACCGAACTCGGACGGGCCGCGCTCATGACTGGTTTTCCGTGGGCCCTGCTCGGCGCGAGCCAGGCGACCTGGCTGCCGATCGCGCAACTGGCGAGCGTGACGGGCATCTACGGCGTCTCGACGCTCGTCGTGCTTGGCAACGTCGCTCTCGCGATGCTCATCGTCGGCGAAGGCCGCCGCCGTTCTGTCGTGCCGGCGATCGTGATCGTTTCCGTGCTGGGCGTGGCCGCGTGGGGCGGCGGACGGATGGCGCGCGGAACATTGCTGCAGCAGGGCGATCCGGTGAGCGCCGGAATCGTGCAGGGCAACTTCGCGCAGGAAGTCAAGTGGGACGAGTCGCTCGCGCCCGCCATCCTCGATCGCTACCTGAGCCTCAGCGCGGACGCGATCGGCCGCGGCGCCGAACTCATCGTCTGGCCCGAGTCGTCCGTGCCGTTTTACTTTCTCGGCAACCCGTCGGGCGCCGAGCGGATTCGGCGGCTCGCGCGCGAGACCCGCGCGCACCTGCTCGTCGGGAGCGACGAGTCCGAAGTGCGCGACCGGCCGGGCGGCGGACCCGCGGAGGTGCGGCTCTATAATTCGGCCTTCATGATCCGTTCTGACGGGGAGGTCGGCGGCGTCTACCGCAAGATGCGCCTGGTGCCGTTCGGCGAGTATGTGCCGCTCGAACGCCTGCTGTTCTTCGTGGCGCCGCTCGTCCAGGCGGTCTCGAACTTCTCGCCGGGCGATCGCGCCGCGCTGCTGCCGGTGGGCGGTCACCTGGTGAGCACCGCGATTTGCTACGAGGTGATCTATCCGGGCCTGATTCGGCGGTTCGTTCGAGAGGGCAGCGAGCTCCTGACGACGATCACGAACGACGCGTGGTTCGGGCGATCGTCGGCGGCCTGGCAGCACTTCGAGCAGGCGTCGATGCGGGCGATCGAAGAGGGGCGATACCTCGTGCGCGCCGCGAACACCGGGATCAGCGGCGTCGTGGACCCGTACGGCCGGGTGCTGCTGCGCACGGGCCTGTTCGAAACCGCGGTACGGGTGCAGGAGGTGCGCTTCCTGCGCGAGCGAACGATCTACAGCCGTGTCGGGGACGTCGTGGCATACGGGTGCGTGGCGCTGACGGCGGCGCTGCTGGTGGCCGCCAGACGGCGGCGCGGCGTGGCGGGCCGGCACTGAGGGGGAGCGATGGCGTTGACAATCGATGACTACGAGCGGCGGTACCAGGAACTCGTCAAGCGGACTTCGGACATCCGGAGTTATCTTTGACCCGCCGCCGCACGCCGAGGAGCTGGCGCGGCTCGACCAGCAGGCGTCTTCACCGGACCTCTGGAAAGATCAGGCGGCCGCGCAGCAGGTGCTGCAACGGCGCCGGCGGCTCGCCGAAGAACGCGAGCTGAGCGACACGCTCCGGAAGCGGGTCGACGATCTAGCCGTGCTCTTCGAGTGGGCTGAACACGGCGAGCCCGTCGAAGACGATCTGCGCGCCGGACTCGAAGGACTCGCGGCCGACCTCGAGACCGCCGAGGTCCGGAAGATGCTCGGGGGTGAGCACGATCGCAAGAACGCGATCGTGACGATCCATCCGGGCGCCGGCGGCACCGAGTCGCAGGACTGGGCCGAAATGCTCCTGCGGCTCTACCTCAAGTGGGCGGAGCGCCGCGGCTTCAAGCGCGAGATCATCGACCTGCAGCCCGGCGACGAGGCGGGCATCAAGAGCGTGACGCTCACCGTGACCGGTGAGTACGCCTACGGGCTACTGCTCGCCGAGGCCGGCGTGCACCGGCTCGTGCGCATCTCGCCGTTCGATCAGGCCGCCCGGCGGCACACCTCGTTCGCGTCGGTGTTCGTCTGGCCGGAGCTGCCGGACGATGTGGACGTTGATATCAGGGAAGAGGACCTGCGGATCGACACCTACCGGGCGGGCGGCCGCGGCGGACAACACGTCAACGTCACCGACTCGGCCGTCCGCATCACGCACCTGCCGACGGGCCTCGTCGTCCAGTGTCAGAACGAGCGGTCGCAGCACCGAAACAAGGACTCCGCCCTGAAGGTGCTGCGGGCGCGGCTCTACGATCTCAGGCTGAAGGAACAGCAGGACAAACTCGACAAGATCGGCGGCGAGAAGAAGGACATCGCCTTCGGCAGCCAGATCCGGAGCTACGTGCTGCAGCCGTACCAGCTCGTGAAAGATCACCGCACGAAGGTCGAGGTCGGCGACGTCAACCGCGTGCTCGACGGCGACATCGACGGGTTCATCAAGACCTATCTGATGGAGAAAGCGTCAGGGACGCTGGGCAGGGCAGAGGTGGAGGAATAGACCTGTCAGGCGGTATTGAAGATTTTGAGATTGGAGATTGGGGGATTGATTGCAGATTGTTGATTGGGGGATTGAAGAATGGATTGAAGACTGAGGATTTCACGATTTGGCGTTGGCACGGGTGCTGCTCCTGCGCAGGGCGTGACCAAAGCTGATGAGCTGAAGGAGCGGACGGCGAAGTTCGCCACCGACGCCGTGATGCTCTGCCGACGGCTACCGGCGACGCCCGCGGCGAGTCGGATGGGTAAGCAGCTGATCGACGCCGCGACTTCTTCGGCTGCTAACTACCGAGCGGTCTGTCGCGCAAGGTCACGAGCCGAGTTCACCAGCATCTTCGTGGCATCATTGCGGACGGCCAAGTCGCGGTTCCCACGTTCGGGAGGTTTCTCGGGCACGAACCGGCGTTGAGTCTTCCGGGAATCGCCAATGGGGGAGTCGGCAATCCGCCAATCACCAATCAATTCTTCAATCGATCAATCAACAATCTTCAATCAATCCCTCAATCTGAAATCCCCCAATCTTCAATGCAGCGTGAGTCCCAAAAAGTCATTGTCTGGGAAACCCCGTCCCCGGCTGTGTCCCCGCGATGAACACCTCGGAAATGGCGCCCGGCGTGCCGTCGTCGACCGGCCGCCCGGTGTGGCGATCGACGGTCATGAAGATGATGTTGCCGGGCGATTCGAAGTCGGGCGGGTTGGTGCGGCCTTCGAGATAGACCTTCATGAAGTCGATCCAGATTGGCAGCGCGGCCTCCGCGCCGGTCATGCCCGGCCCGATGGGCTTCTTCTGATCGTAGCCGACCCACACGCCCACGGTGATGTCCGGATCGAACCCGATGAACCACGCGTCGGTGTAATCGTCGGTCGTGCCGGTCTTGCCGGCCAGCGGCCAGTTGAGCGCGGCGGCTTTCGTGGCCGTGCCGCGCAGGACCGCCCCGCGCAGCAGGCTGACCATCACGAACGCGGTGTCGGCCCGGATGGCGTCGCGGGCCTGCGGCCGGTTTTCCTCGAGCACGTTGTCCTCGCGATCGGTCACCTTCAGCACGCTAAACGGTTCCATGAGCACGCCCTGGTGCGCGAGCACGGAGTACGCGCGCACGAGCTCGAGCAGGGTCGCTTCCGCCGCGCCCAGCGCGACCGAGAGATACGGCGGCAGCGCCGACTCGACGCCGAGCCGCCGCGCGAAGGCCGTCACCGACTCCGGGCCGATGTCGTGCATCACCGTGACGGCCGGAATGTTGCGTGACTGCTCGAGCGCATGGCGCACCGTGACGGGGCCCTCGTATTTCTTGTCGTAGTTTTGCGGCGCGTACGGCGGCTGATCCGGACCCGCGGGAAACGTGCGCGGCACGTCCTCGATGATCGAGACGGGCGTGTAGCCCCGATCGATCGCGGCCGCGTACACGATGGGCTTGAACGCCGAGCCGGCCTGGCGCGAGGCCTGCAGCGCCCGGTTGAACTGGCTCTTCTCGAAATCGTAGCCGCCGACCATCACACGGATCTGACCCGTACGGTTGTCGACGGCGAGCACCGCACCCTGGATGACCGGTTCCTGTTCGAGCGTCCCGACAACGGCGCCGGTCTTCTCGTCGAGGCCGGTCACCGCCAGTTCGACGAGATCGCCCGCGCGCACCAGTCGATCCGGCTGACGGCGGGTCCACGCGTAGCCGTCGCGGTCGATGAGGCCGCTTCTCGCCCCGACGCGCACCTGGATTCGCCCGCGGTCGAGCCCCACGACGAGGGCAGGCACGATATCACCGACCGCGACGGGCCGGTTCCAGCGCGGGTGCCGGAACGCGGCCACGTCCTGCCGCTCGTCCAACACGTTGCGCGCCGGCTTGCGAAAGCCCCGCACTTTGTCCAGGCGGCGCAAGCCGCGCGCGAGCGCGCGGTTGGCCGCGTCCTGCAGGCGGACGTCGAGCGAGGTGTAGACCGAGAGTCCTCCCTCGTAGAGCTGCTTGGTGCCGTAGCGTCCCTCGAGGTGCTTGCGAAGCTCCTCGAGGAAGTACGGCGCCAGCGTCTGGACCTGCGACGGCTCGCCCTTGAGGACGATGGGCGTGTCCTTGAGCTCGTTGGCCTGCGCCTGCGTGATGTGGTGCTCGTCGGCCATCCGCTGCAGCACGTACGCGCGGCGGCGCTGCGCGCGCGCCACGTCGACGTACGGACTGTTCCGCCAATTCTGGAACAACCCCGCGATGAGCGCGGCTTCCGCGAGCGTGAGATTCTTCAATGACTTGCCGAAGTAGAACTGCGAAGCGGCCTCGACGCCGTAGGTGCCGTGCCCGAGGTACATCTGGTTGCAATAGAGCTCGAAGATCTCGCGCTTCGTGTAGCGCTTCTCGATCTGAATCGAGAGCAGCGCTTCCTTGATCTTCCTCTCCCACGTCCTCTCGTCGGTCAAGAAGAGCTTGCGCGCGAGCTGTTGGGTCAGGGTGCTCGCGCCCGTCGCGCGGCGGGACTGGATGACCTTGATGACGTCGCGCGCGGCCGTCACCAGGATACGGGGGATGCTCAGGCCGAAGTGGCGCTCGAAGTCGGCGTCCTCGGCCGCGAGGATCGCCTGCCGAAGCTGGATCGGGATGTCGTCATAGCGGACGATCACGCGGCGCTGCGTGGCAAAATCGCCGACGGGCTTGTTGTCGACCCCATACACGCGTGTGATCGTCGCCGGCGTGTAGTCGTCGAGGGCCGAGATGCGGGGGAGGTCGCCCGTGAACGCGAACAGCACGCCGCTCACGGTGCCGAGCACCGCCGCGAGGATGAACAATCCGATGAGGAGCGCGTGACGCGCGAGCCGGATGACGAGACGCACAGGGGTCTGACGCTGTCAGGGACGAGGAACGAGGAACGAGGAACGAGTGATGAGGAACGAGTGGCGAACAGATCACAACGAGCGCACGGCCCTTCCTCGTTCCTCGTTCCTTCACCTTTTCAGTATTCTACCCCGGCGGCCGCCGAACCGCGCTGCCGGACTGGCCGCCGCGCGGCGCCCCCGGCGCCGGACCCGGCGACAGGCCGCGCGGACTCGGCGACGAGCCCCCAGGCGCGCGAGGCGGAGCGCTGCGTTCGACGCCGCCGCCGCGCGGCGACGAAGGCCGCTCGCGAGGTGCCGGTGCGCGCCCGCCGTCACCAGGTCCGACGCTCCCCGGGTCCGGCGCGCGGCGCGACATCGGGGGCGGCGCGTACTCGCGCGTGCGTGTGGGCGTGCGATCCGGCGACGGCGGAAGCGAGCCCACGCGCGGCGCCGGATCGCGCCGCGGCGCGGCGACCGGCCCCGCGGCACGCGAGGTCAGTCCACCCGGCGTCCGGATGCGCTCGCGCGCCACACCGGGGTCGGCGAGAGAAGGCCGCGCCTCAAGCGGCGCGCGCCGCGGCACGACCAGCGAGCCCGTCGGCGTTCGCGGCTGCTCGCTCGTGCGGGACCGCATCCGGGACAGATCGCCGAGGCTGGGCTGCACGGAACCCGACGATTCGCGCGGCGGCGCGCCGAGCCCCCGCGTCGCGGAAGGCGAGCGAATGATCGCACGTCGACCGGACGAGGCAACCGCGCCGCTCGGCGCCGGTCGCAGCGGCCCGGCGCCCGCCGTCGCGGCGCTGCGCGGAGCCGCCTGAACGCCACCCGTACTTCGCGGCACCGCGTATCCCGCGCGATTCCCCACCGAGCGGATCGGCGCGATCGGCCTCGGCACCGCCAGCCCGCGCGGCGCCGGCGGGTCGGTGCGGCTGGCGAAGCTCGCCCGTGTTCGTCCATCGAGGCGTTCCACCGCGACGCCGTCGGCGCCGACCGACACGTGGCCGGCGTTGAACGCGTTGGCATGCGCCACGTTCCATCCGTGCCACGGATAATGCGGCCCCCGGCCGTAGTAGGTCGCCGAGTAGAACGCGTTGATGTGGACGATCGGCCAGCCGTCGAAGCCGAGCGGACACCAGGCCACGTAGGCCGGCGCCCACGCCCACGACACCCAGGCGGGTCCCCAGTGCACGCCAGGAATCCAGAACCAGGAGCCCGTCGAGAATCCCCAGCGCCCGTAGTGGTGCGTCGGCCATGCCCACGGGTCGTACCCAATCCACGTCCAGCCGAACGACCCGACGAAGTTCCATTGTCCTTGGTAGTACGGGCGCCAGCCGGAGGACACACGCGGGTACCAGACATCGCCGTAGGTCGAATGGCGTTGCCAGTATCCGTGACGGTCGAAGGTCGACGCATACGGCCGCAGCGTTGACGGCAGGTAGGCGGTCGAGGCGACGCCGAGCCGCTCGGCAAGGCGATCTTCGGACCAGCGGTCAAACGCATCCCAGCGCGCCGAGTTGAACGCGACCGGGTACGATGGCGGCGCGCCC
>ERZ1292640.3218-Hain-H43-02um-R1-3218-length-12775-cov-7_pt1 | contig 12775 bp, 12 predicted proteins | sample MGYA00564404_ERZ1292640 | MGnify/ENA primary metagenome ERZ1292640 (study PRJEB36523, sample SAMEA6512636) | groundwater metagenome | collected 2019-01-08 | study: AquaDiva: Metagenomics assemblies of 32 groundwater samples
TTCTCCATCCCTGAGTTCCACATTCTCAAGTGGCTCTATAACTCCATTTTTGAACATTGCTCTTATTGTAGCATGTTTGGCAACCACAACGATCACCTCTCTTATTTTTCCCTTAAACCGACTTTCTGTTCCATTGCTAATAAAAGACTTCCCAATAATTATACTGTTATATACCAAAAATGAGCAAGGGTTTTCTCAATTTTTCTGGATTGGAATCTGGACGCCTTGAATTCGTGGTCTCTCATTTATTAAACATAGAGCCATTTGCCCATCTATTAATTGGATTTATTTCCAATAATGTCTATTCAGCACAAATTTTTCAGGCTTTGGGCATAAGGCGGTCTTGCTATGCCTTTTTCCGTTATTATAACGTCTATTAACCTTGAAGGTGTTACATCAAAGGCTGGGTTATAGACTTTAACGCCTTTTGGCGCTGTGCGCTTTCCGAAGCCTTCTGTTATCTCTTCTGCTTTTCGTTGTTCTATCGGTATTAGATCGCCATTGGGCAAACTCATATCAAGTGTTGAGGTTGGCGCTGCAACGTAGAACGGAATTTTATGCTCTTTGGCTAGAATTGCCACGCTGTATGTCCCAATTTTATTAGCTGTGTCGCCATTTGCTGAAATCCTGTCTGCCCCGACAATAACGCAATTAATTTTACCTTCTTTCATAACCTGACCAGCCATATTGTCACAGATTAGAGTAACGTCAATGCCTGCCTGCATAAGCTCCCATGCTGTAAGCCTTGCGCCTTGAAGAAGCGGGCGTGTTTCATCAGCAAAGACCTTAATGCGCTTTCCTTGCTCATGTGCGGTAAACATAACAGCAAGCGCCGTCCCGTAATCAGCAGTAGCAAGCCCGCCGGCGTTACAGTGAGTTAATATTGTGTCACCGTCTTTGATTAGTTCTGCGCCGTGTCTGCCGATTGCTCTGCACATAGCTTTATCTTCTTCAATGATCTTTTGCGCTTCTGCAAGCAATATCTCTTTCAGGCGTGGAATTTCTTTATCCTTGTTTGCTTCTGCGACAACCTTCATTCTATTTAGCGCCCAGAATAGATTGACGGCAGTTGGTCTTGATTCCGCAAGATATGAAGTGACCTTTAGAAGCTGATCGCTGAACTCTACATAGCTTTTTGCATCAGAATTCCATATTCCAATGACAGTTCCAAGAGCGCCTGCAATACCAATGGCAGGAGCGCCTCTCACTCTCAGAACTTTGATCGCTTCCCATACATCGTCTACATTTTCACAGTCAATATATTTTAACTCATTGGGCAATAATGTCTGGTCAATAAGCCTGACCTTTCCATCATTCCATTCAATTGTCGGTAATGGCACTGTGTCAATCTCCTTATATTACTACCTGTGCTAAGGATCCGTGATTAAATAACTTCCCTAATAAAAAACACACCCCCGAACCGAGTTTAGGCCAATTCCCCCTTTAGCTAAAGGGGGGAAGGGGGGATTTGACTAAATGAGTTATACCTCTAAATATCTCAAAATAGGGAAGTTATTTAATTATGGATCCTAATTGTCTTTGTAGCCCAAGATTCTATATTGGTTTTCATAATTGCCAACTTAGAAAGTTGGGCTACAAAGTGTCATAAATATTATCGGACTCACTATATCCAGCCAAAAATTGCTCTGCTGTCATTTCTGACCACATTTGCTTTTCTTCATCGGTAGTTTCAGATATAAATATGATAACTCTGATTGTTTGATCGTTTGGTATTCGCTTCAAAATGATCTCTGGTAACTTTATTTTGCCATCAGCATTTATTTCGGCAGAAAACTCATAAGCCTTCATCAGAAATTCTCCCCAATAACTCTTGCAGTCTCACGGGCAACGATGATCTCCTCGTTTGTCGGTATAACCAGCACCTGGACTTTGCTGTCAGACGCAGATATATTGGCTTCGCCTTTCACCTCCTTATTTTTCTCAGGATCGATCTTTATACCCAAAAACTCCATATCTTCACATATTTCTGCACGCCCTCTAACCGATCTTTCGCCAATTCCACCAGTAAAGACTAACGCATCCAATCCGCCCATTGCAGACGCATAAGCGCCGATATACTTTTTCACGCTGTAATGATAAGCCTGATTCGCCAATCGGGCAAGATCGTTGCCATTGTCCATCGCATCTAGCAGATCACGATTATCACCGCTAACGCCTGATATTCCCAACATTCCCGACTTTGTCGCAAGAATATTCCTTATCTGATCCGTGTTTAGACCTTCTTTGTCCATTATAAAAGGAATCAAATATGGGTCTATATCCCCACAACGAGTTGATTGCATGACTCCGCTTTGCGCAGAAAATCCCATGCTAGTATCTATTGATTTTCCATGTTTAATCGCACAGATTGACGAACTCCCACCAAGATGACAGGACACAATCTTTAATTTATCTGCGGGCAAGCCCAAAAACTGCGGTGTTCTTTGTGAGATATACCTATGTGATGCGCCGTGAAAACCGTATCTTCTAACTCCATATTTCTCAAACCATTCGTAAGGAACGCTGAATATATAGGCATAGTCAGGAATAGTCTCATGAAACCACGTCTCAAAAACAGCCACAAGCGGTTTATCGGGCAATATCTTCTGAAATGCACGGATCGAGGTGATATAAGCTGGATTATGGAAAGGCGCTAAAGGTATATATTCCTCAAGCGATTTTATCACGTTTTCATCTATCAATGCGGAACTGGTTATTCCTTTTCCAAAAACAGCCTTAAATCCAATACCCGCTAATTCTGATAGATCGCTCAAAATGCCATGTTCAGGATCAAGAAGCATGGATATTGCGACTTCAATGGCTTTGTTATGATTGGGTATATCCATATCCTTTTTTATGTCGTCTTTGCCTGAAACCGAGTGAGTGAAAATGGATGGCGATTTGCCAACTCGCTCAATATATCCTTTAGCAAGCGTAGTTTCATTATCCATTACTTGATATTTGAAGGATGAACTCCCAACATTTGATACCATAATCTTCATACTAAAAATCCCCATTTATGCCTTAATCAGATTTAATTTTGGAATAGCACACGGATAAACACGGATTTTGGCGGATTCACACGGATCAAATCCGTGAAAATCCGTCTTATCCGTGCCAATCCGTGTGCTATTCTTAATAATCTTTTCTCACCTAATTTTTCCTCGTCCTGCAATGTCCCAGATTGTCTCCAATCTGCCGTTTCTGATGCCATAAAACTTGTCATGCAGATTGATTGTAGTGCAACAGTGGGTTGGTATCAACTCAACCGTATCCCCTCGCTTTAGATCAATGCTAGACTCGCTAAGGCTCAAATTACCATGTTCCTCAGATAAGCGCGCCAATTCAACGCCTTCTATCCCTTTGACCAAAGGCAATCCGAATTCCCTGGTCACGGTCTTAACGCCTGCGTCAATCACCGCAACATCCTTTTTTGGTCTGCTGATTACTGTGGATAAAACAGTTAATGCACAATCAAATTCATTAACGACGTTTTTATAATAAGCATCCATAACCACATAAGACCCGGCTTGAATCTCTGTCATTTCAGGATATTTTCCCGTTATATTATAGGTGCCTGTTCCGCCTCCGCTCATGATCTCAACATGCAATCCATTTCGCTCAATTAAATCTTTGGTTTCAACCAGTAAGTTTATGCCTTTTTCTGTTTCATGCTTTCGTTGGCTAAAATCCGGAATCGTGACAGTATGTCCTTCGTATCCCATAAGTCCAGTAAAAGTGAGATTTTTAGATTTTTCAATCTTATTGGCAAGTTTCAATGCAGGTTCGCCCGGCGCAACTCCGCATCTTTTCATGCCTATATCAACTTCCACAAGCACTTTAAGATTAACGCCTTTATCATAAGCAGAATTGGAAAGATGCTCAACGTTCTCCTCGTTATCTACTGCGACGATTATCTCTGCGTGTCTTGCAAGACATAAAAGTTTTTCTATCTTAAACGGAGTTATGATCTCGTTGGCGATTAATATATGCTTTATTCCACTGTTGACCATGACTTCCGCTTCGCCAAGTTTTGCACAGGTTACACCGATAGCGCCGGCATTAATTTGTTTATGGGCTATGATAGGCGTTTTATGCGTTTTCGTATGCGGTCTCAGGTTTGCGCCAACACTGCCAAAGAATTCAGCCATCTTGGCTATGTTTGATTCCATCAAATCAAGGTCAATCAATAAAATCGGCGTATCAAGTTCCTCTTTACAAGCCCCTATTGGCATTTCATCAAACTGCATTTTACTCCTCATTTGTGTAATCGTTAAAAAAAATAGCACACGGATCGGCGCGGATTAGGCGGATTTTCACGGATTTTATTAGTATGGTGAGCGATCAGTAAAGGTTTATTAAAATTACAGATCACTGTTTATTGATCATTATTTTTTCTCATCTATCCGAGTTTTTCAGCTATGGCATAAGAAGACCCTTCACTCCGTTCAGGGTGACATAAATTGTCATTCTGAACGGAGTGAAGAATCTCTTTTCTTTGGAATATGTAGCTAACTGAAAAACTCGTATTGATCACTATTTTACCTTTATCTATCAGAGATATAAGACATAAAACACAAGTCTCATGTCTTTGTTAGAATTTCACGCTTGCGCCAAAGTTCCATAGCCAAGAATCGTTAATTATATCATTCATTAAGAAAGAAACCTCGCTTCCAACGCTAACAAAAGGCAAAAGCTTAACCTTTAAGCCCAATTTGGGAACTGCCTTCCAGACAGTATAAAGATCGTCTTTTGAATTCAGATACACATAATTTAACGTAACACCTGCATAAGGTTCCAACAGAAAAAGAATGTTAGCGCTTATCAATCCATTGATAGATGCCACGCCAAAGCCAAGAGCAGAGACCTTCATAGTTTTTTCGTCAGGCAGATAGATCGTTGAATATTGTCCATCAACGGCGGCATTCAGTAAAGCGCTTTTGAGAAGAGTAAGTTTATAGTCAACAGACAAAATTAGCGGTTGAGAAAACTCAAATTCATTTCCCTGACCAAAACCAAGTGTTGCGCCAAATCTCCCGACTCGTCCATTGAGATATATCTGAAGTGAATCAATATTGTCTTTTACCTCGGTGCCAAAATCAGGCACTTCGCCTTCACCGGTAATTATTCGTCCATATATTGATACTCCGCCAATCTTCTCCGGATTTGCAGAACAGAAAATACTCGGGGCAAGAAGCGTCCCGAATAAAGCTACAATTTCAGTTCGCTCTTTATCTTTATCATTTTTATCCGAACTTGCAATAGTATTTAGAGGAATTATTGAAATTATAAGAACGACAACAAAAGCAAATATAGATATTTTCTTCACAAAATGCCTCCTTTAGCAAAAATAATTCGTAATCAGTAACGAGTAATGAGCAAAAAATGTGAAAGTAGAGTATGCCGAATTAGCCTTTTATGATAAACACAAAGACTCCAAGACACGAAGGCACAAAGAGGATTGAAGATTAAAAATTCAAGATTAAAGATTAAAGATCGGAAAGTCTTTGTTTTTAATCTTGAATCTTCAATCTTTAATCTTAAATTCCTTGTTTTCTTTGTGTCTTCGTGCCTTTGTGACTTGGTGTTTATAATCAGTATTTAATTCGGTGAATCACCAGCCTTATTTCTTAACCTTATACACAAATATCATTCCAATAGCCATAAAGATCATATTTGCCGACCAACACGACATTATCGGAGACAATTTCCCATTATCACCAAGAGCCTCGAAAATCGCCAAAGCCACGCCCCAATAAATGAAGCTGATGAACATGGTAAGCAAAAATCCAACAGCAACTCCAGACCTGCCAAACATAACAAATAAAGGAGCGCCGAGTATTGCCATCACGAAGCAAGCAAATGGGAAAGACAAACGACTATGAAAGCCTACAAGGTCTTTTCGGACAACTTGCCCGGTTTCTTTCTTAAATTTTATCAATTTTGATAATTCAGTGAGTGGCATTGTCATTTGACCTTGAGAGCCTTTAACTATGATCTCCGGGTCTACCTTAACACTAATCTTTTTTTCCTCAAACGGTGTTTCTTCCCAAATTCCGTCTTTATTGGTTCTTATAATGCCATGTTTAAGGTGCCATTCATAGCCTATCCAAGAAGCTTCTTTTGCATCTAATTGGCTTTTAACGCTGTTATTTAAGTCCATTTCATAGATAGTCAATTTTTCCATTCTCTGATCACGCAAAGATATGCTATTTATATAGAAGATGCGATTATCAGAACCAAAGAAAACAATATTTGTGGCAGTTCCGGGAGCTTGAGTGTTAAGACCTTTTAGGTCAGTATCCCTTTTCGTTGCACGAGTCACCACTTGATCGTTAAAAGCCATCATGGAAATAGCCACCAACATAGCAACGATAAAGATTGGCAGAAAGATTCTATATAGGCTTATTCCGCATGTTCTCATGGCTGTTATTTCATTGTTTTGCGTCATGCGACCGAGTGAGAAAAAGGCGGCAAATAGCATTGACGGCGGGGCAATTTGGATTATATATCCCGGCACCTGCAAAAAAAGGCTTTCCATAGACGCCGCAAAAGACATACGCCTAGCGATAAACGTTCCAACCTCTTTTTCACCGAACCTAACGACAAGCAGAAGCGCAGTAAAAAATCCCAAACAGGCGAGGAAATTCCTCATAAATTCCCCAATTAAATATTTATCAATAACTTTCATTATAGGCTGACTCTCAAAGTTTCCTCATTAACATCCTATTTGCATTTGCTAATTGCAGGCTTAACTGCGAGGGAAACAAGTATTCATCAAGTATTCACATCTTCGTTTTGGATTAGTCCTGATATTTTCTCAAGTTCCTTTATAAGTCTTGGTATATTATAGTTCGAGGTTATCCATAAAACTCTGAAATTAATATCATAATAGACATGAACAAGTCTATTTCTCATTCCAATAATGGGTTCCCACGGGATATTTGGCAATTGTTTCCTTGTTTCATCTGATATTTTGGTAGCGGCTTCACCTAAAATCTCTATCTCTTTTATAAGAGCCATCCTAAACATACGATCATTTACCAAGTCATCAAATGTTCGAGATTTAACAAGATTCAATGCGGATTTAGCACAGTCCAGCATGTGTCTAAGGCGTATTATATCAGATTCGTTCATATTGAATGTCCGCCTCTTTTACGACTTTATCTCTGAAATATACACTTAAATCTTCGGGCGTTCTAAGGTCTACTTTTCTGCCAATCATTTTAGATAATTCTATCTCCATTTGAGCCATTTCAAGTAAGCCAATTAAGGCATCCGGCTCAAGATCAACTAGAATATCCACATCACTATCTGATTTAAAGTCATCCCGAAGAACAGAACCAAAGTATGCAAATTTTTTTATATGGTTTTTCTCGCAAAATTGCTTAATCTGATCTTTATTAAGCCTTATTTTATCATCTGTCAATTTGCTTCTCCTTTTAGCTGATAAGATTGACCCAATTTTTTGCCTTCTCAACACGGGCAAGCACCGCTTGATATAGACCATCAGCAGTTTCTTTGAGTGTTCGTTGAGAATTTGTGTATTTATTCAAACGCACTGCGGAATCAACCTGATCAATCCATTCCTGCCTGACTGCTCCAACGCCAGACAATGCGCCCGCAAGCCCGCCAGCTACTGCCGCAAGACAATCCGTATCCCTGCCGAAATTCACCGCCCCGATTATTGTGTCCGTTGCGTTCCCTTTTGTAGCCTTTAAGACAGCAAAAGCCTTTGTTACCACTTCGTTTGCCCATGACTGAGCATAAGCAATGCCTCCGCCATTATATATTTTGTAAAAATCATCTCTCATATCAAAGGCATTGTCATATTTGCTTGCTATATCCAATCCTCTTTTCAACTCCCATTTAATACGAGGATGCGCATAATTCATCACAGTATCAATAACGGAATCAACGGATGAATCTGGACACAAGGCATGAGCGATCCCGACAGCCACAATTTCAGCCCATTTCAAACCATCGCCAACGTGAGTTTGATATAAAAGCCCAACATCGTAAATATCCCTGGAAGCGCCGTCAGGGTCACAGGCATTTATAATCCCCATGCCATGACAAGAGCGTGACATTGACACCAAACCATCCCAGGGACAATATCTGCCGATATGCTGTGCCGGTATTCCTGCCTTTGCCATCGCCAACAATACCTTTTCAAATGGTTCCGATACCATGCCGTCTGATTCTGGCTTAATGTCTCGTAACCATATTTTAACAACGTCTTCGGCAGTAACTCTGTCTTTTTTCTCAATAATAGCTGTCAGCATTAGTTTTTGACGCTCAATGCCGTCTTCAGTGGTTCCCGATGGTCTAAGCCATTTGTTGCCATAGTGTTCGTAAGGTAATAGTTTATCTAGCACGCCATATTTTTCATATATGCGGGATTTGTCCCATCCCTCAACAACCGCACCCATTGATGATCCAATGTGGGATGCGGATATACAGCCATATATCTTTTCAAATAATGTCGCCATGATTTGTTTCCTTTTATATTTTCAACCACCAAGTCACAAAGACACAAAAAATATTCGGAGTAGCACAGCTTTAGCTTGCGTTTTTACAGCTTTAGCTTGCATTTTTATTGCGAAATCTTATATTTAACGCAAGCTAAAGCTGTGCTACTCCGCATTCCCACACTTTACACCAAAGAGCCTATTTTTTTAACCTTTAACCTTCAACTCCTCTTTGTGACTTTGCGCCTTCGTGTCTTTGTGTTTTATTAGGTTTTTTCAGATAGCTATTTCGCCATCCATTTACCAGTAGCCTCAAGAACAGCAAGCTTCATTTCCAGATTCTGTCGTCTGACAGGTATAACGTCAAAAAGATCAAATCCGCATGTTGATACGACTCTCTCCAGGCTGACTGAACATGATAGAGAACCGCCTCCTCCGCCACCGGCAACGCATATCCCTATTGCTTTTTTGCCTGCGGTATTCTGCTTGCCGACCTCGTGCATACAGGTTCTTCTCAAGCGATCAAGAAAAGCCCTTATGCTTTCGCTTAAATCGCTAAAATAAACAGGAGTGGCAAATACCACAGCGTTAGCCTCTTTTATTTTGCTTATTATCGACGCAAAATCGTCATCAATTACGCACTTTCCTTCTGTTCGGCAAATTCCCCAGCCATTTTCATCGCATTGGCGACATCGCTCAATTTTCATTGGCGGAAGAAATATCTGTTCACATTCCCCGCCCATTTTCTCAACTCCGCTGACAAATGCGCCAACAGCCTTTGCAGTTTGCCCTATCGGGTTCCGACTACCAATTATTGCAACGAGTTTCATATTTTTCCCCTTTCAATCTTCAATCCTCAATCTTCAATCTTTAACTTTTAACTTCCTTTAGTATCTCTTCATAATAATCTTCATACATGCTAACGATCTTATCCTGATGAAATTTTTCCAATACCGATTGCCTTGCTAATTGCCCCATTTTATCATGTAGCTCATTATCTTTAAGAAGCCTTTTCGCCAATTCTGCTATTGCCTCAACATTCCCAACTTCCACAAGATAGCCTGTCTGACCATGCTCAATGACTTCGGGCAACCCACCGACATTTGTGGCAATAACAGGCACTTCGCAACTCATCGCCTCAAGCGCAGAAAGACCGAAACTCTCTGACTCGCTAGGTATAAGGAACAGATCCGCAATCGGCAGAACGCCTGCGACATCATCCTGTTTCCCCAAAAACATAACGCTTGACGATATGCCAAGCTTCTCAACTGCACGCTGAGCAGAAGACATCATAGGTCCATCGCCTACCATAAGCAGTTTTGACGGTATATCATCATGTATGAGTGCAAAAGCTGAAATTACGTCTTCAATGCGTTTCACCGGACGGAAATTTGAAACGTGCATTATTATGCGTTCACCTTTTGGTGCAAAAAGGCATTTTGCCCGGCATCTATGCGTTTTGCTGAATATTTCTGTATCGACGAAGTTTGGTATAACCTTAATAGGAATATTTATATGAAATCTTTCCTCTGTTTCTCGTTTAAGGAATTCTGATACTGTTGTAACACCATCGCTTTGCGCAATGCTGAATTTATTTATTCTATAATATGACTCATCGCTTCCAACGATTGTAACATCAGTGCCATGCAGGCTTGTTATGACCTTTACGTTTCCGCCAAGCATCTGTTTGGCGAGGTATGCGCTTGTTGAATGTGGGATAGCATAATGAACGTGGATTAGATCGAGATCCTCTTTTTCTATTAATTCAACCATTTTTACGGAAAGCGCCAGTGAATACGGCGGATATTCAAATAGCGGATATTTCATCATGTTGACCTCGTGAAAAAACACATTTTCGTTATATTCACGAAGCCTATAAGGTATTGAATAACTGATAAAATGCACTTGATGGCCTCGAACTCCAAGTGCTTTACCTAATTCCGTAGCGATTGTTCCGCTTCCCCCGTGACTAGGATAACATACCATTCCAATCTTCATAATCACTCCTAAATTAAAGTCATCACATCTTCTATTTCTATCATCTCTCTGATAAGAAAAGGCTCGCCATGCTTTTTGCCTATAAGCCCGCCATAATATCGGGAACGGACTTCTATTGATTCTATATATTCTGGACTACTTATGTAAGTCTCTCTCCCTGATAAGTTGGATTGAAAATCTGCGACTTAAAACAATGAATAGCCTTCATCTTAGTTTCGTGCTGTTCGCTTACGTCAACAATAAACGATGGCTCGAACTGATAATGGCACATATAGTATATCAGTTTTTGTGGGCGATGTCTTGGAATTTCTGGATGAAGCTTTGCTAATCCTGCGAGAAATGCAGATTCAGAAACCAATTGAGAAGCGTATGCATGATCCGGATGCCGATCCATCCAATATGGAAGAAATATGACTTTTGGTTTATATTTTCTTATAACCAATATGACTTTCAGCTTGTTCTCATCATTTGACTGAATATTTGCATCAGGAATCCCAAGATTTTCTCTGCACATAATGCCCAAAACCTTTGTGGATTCTTTAGCCTCATTTTGCCTTTCCTCAGCATTTCCCCTTGTTCCCATTTCACCAGCCGTTAAATCAGCAATTCCAACGCTGTATCCTTGATTTATGAGCTTCACAACAGTTCCGGCGCATGTCAATTCAATATCGTCACGATGCGCCCCAAAAGCCAGAACATCCAACTCCATCAATTTCCTCCATTATAAAAATAAAAGAATGTGCCTAATATCATCTATAGTGATAGCAGACATTATCTCATCAGGCAATTGTGTGCCATATAGAACCAGATATTGAACTATGTTAAACACTCTCTCCTGTGGTTCACCTTCTGGAAAGACGTTCATACACGCTCGTTTTATCTGATTTCTTGTTACTTCGTCACGACCACGCTGAGACTGATAAGCCTTATCTTTGAGTATATTAACCTGAAGATCGACCTTTTTCCGTGCAGACTCAACAATATTCGCTAGATTTGGGTCAATGTTAGATAATTCAGATGACAAGCTTTTAAAAACTTTCTCCAAACACAATCTTGATGACTCTATTAATACCTCTATCTCCACCGGCGCTTGCTCTCTTGAAAGTCGGCTGAATAGCCTGCCATGGTCTTCCATAAGATCGGCAATCTCAAGCTTATTCTTCTCTATCACCCTTTGAATTCTGCCCTCAATTATTGTAAAACTTGCTCTTGGGTGAATTATCGGCATACTGACCTCAAAATGTTGATATACCTCACTTAATTGCGCAAAATAGGCGGTCTCTCCGGGACCTGCTATATAAGAAACAGTCGGCAGGATATAATCTTGAATCACAGGGCGCAGTGCTACGTTTGGGCTAAATCGCCACGGGGCAATCTGTAATGTCTCCAATAATTCGCTTTTGCTCAAAACCATATTACAACAGTCAAACTCAAATCGCTCATTTCTGTAGTATAGCTTGCGTCTAGCGCCGTCTATTTCAATGAATATGCAGGTTGAATCGTCTGACTTCTCTATCGGGCATTCATATCCAGATAATCTCAGTTTCTCACCTACGGAATTTAGTATCTCAACGGATTTTAACGGATGCTCTGCCTCTTTCTGAAATATTGGCGACATCAACTTTTTTATCTCATGATCAGATGGATCGATAAGCACAAGCCCATATTTGCCAAACAATTGTGACATCATTCGCCCAAAACCATAGCTTATGCTTTTTGATGGCAAGTAAGAATCACGAATAATTCCAAAAATATCCGACTTGAATTCCGTGTTAGGAAGGGATTTCCCAAAATCATCAATAACCATGGCAAAGCTGTCATCAACGATTACATCTTTTACGGATGAGTCAATGATATATTGGGATGGATTATATTCTATCTTTATCTGATCGCTATTTGAATCCAGCAAATATATATGGTTGGCTTCTTTTAGGTCGTGATCGTTTGATTCTACCCAAAAAACAGGGACGAAGTCCGCTTGGTATTTCTCAGAAAGATACTGAGAAAGCCTAATCGCAGTCATCGCTTTGTAAATGGTATATAAAGGACCCGTAAATATGCCAGTTTGCTGACCAGTCACGACAGCGAAGGCTGAGCCAGAAGCGAGTTTTTCTATATTATCAAGAATCTTTTGATTTATGCCAAAGTCAGTATTCTGTCTTTCAAGAATATTGCCTAATTCGCTGTAATCGGCATTTCTCGCTCTAACCTTATCTATAATTGTCTGCCATGATGTGTTGTCTTTATAATGTAATGGATAAAATTCCTTTACATTTTGGATGTCATTTATATAGTCTTGAAAGATT
>ERZ1292640.3219-Hain-H43-02um-R1-3219-length-12770-cov-5_pt1 | contig 12770 bp, 12 predicted proteins | sample MGYA00564404_ERZ1292640 | MGnify/ENA primary metagenome ERZ1292640 (study PRJEB36523, sample SAMEA6512636) | groundwater metagenome | collected 2019-01-08 | study: AquaDiva: Metagenomics assemblies of 32 groundwater samples
GTAAATTGAATTCGGATCCATAATAGTTTCTTCTGTAGTTGGAATGGGCTTCATTTCCTGACCACATTTTCTACAAACAAGTTCCCATCGTCCTTCTTTCATTTGCTCTTCCAGCCTTAATGTAGGCTTTATAAGACCGCATTTCTTGCATTCATAGAGGCCTTCACCATAGCTACTCATGCTGGCTGCAACAACTAGTTTTTTTACAGAATTTTTTTGGTTGACAAGTACATCAAGAAGCAAAGCAGTCCCCTGAGAGTTGACATCCATGTAATGTTCTATTTGGTACATTGACTGTCCTACGCCAACAGCAGCTGCCTCATGAAATATGACATCAGAATCAGCAACTAAGCTAGAGAGCAATTTCCTGTCAAGAATGTCTCCCTTGACGAATTTTGCCTGTTTGTTCAGATATGCAGGTACAACTCCATTGTGAACTTGAGGATCAAGGTTGTCAAGAATTGTCACTTTATGCTTTCTTGTGATGAGTTCATCGACTATGAAGCTGCCAATAAAACCAGCGCCGCCTGTTACAAGAACTTTTTTTTGCATATTATTGTGGTTCAAGTATTAATTATAAACTTTACTATAAGATTACATTGCCACTTAATAAAAATACATTTACAAAAAAAACACAATACTCCACATAACATTTAAAATCTCGTTATATACCTTAAATCAATGAACATACTTATAATCAAGCTAGGTGCAATCGGAGATGTTCTTCGAACTACAGGCATTCTAAAAGGATTGCACAAGAAATATGGAAACCCAAGAATATATTGGATTTCGAAGCCTGAATCATTTCAGTTTCTGGAAAAAATCCATTTAATCCATAAAGTGTTGACAATCGAGGAATCGAACCATATATTAGACTTGGATTTCGAAGTAGTAATATCTCTTGATGATGAAGAAGAAGCCTGCAGATTAGCTTCACAAACAAAAAGAAAAAGTCTAGTCGGAGCCTACATTGGCGAAAATGGAAAAAGGACATATACTAAAAGCGAATGGTTTGATATGAGCCTACTTGGCGGGCCTGATAGGGATGAACTCAAAAAAAAAAATAAGAAAACGTTCCAGCAACACATGGCAGAAATGCTCAGCATAGAAAATACTAACATGGAGCCAATGCTTGTGCTAAGTGATAATGAAAGCAAATTCCAGAAAAAATTCAAAGAAGAAAACCAAATAAATGACAAAGAATTTCTTGTTGGGATAAACACTGGAGCAGGTGGAAGATGGCAATACAAAAAACTAGGAGAGGAAAAGACCGCTAACTTAATAAATTCAATTTACGATAATTTTGGATACAAGAGCATACTTCTCGGAGGACCTGAAGAAAGCGAAAGAAACTCGAGGATAATTTCCAAGATTACAGTTCCATTTATTAACGCTGGCACAAACAACAACATAATGGAATTCGCGACAATAATAGACTGCTGCTGCCTACTTATTTCAAGCGATAGCCTTGCTATACACATAGGAACAGCTTTGAAGAAGCAAGTAATAGCTTTTTTCGGCCCAACCTCAATGTCAGAAATAGATATATTTGGAAGAGGAAAGAAAATAACTCCAGCAATGAACTGCCTTTGCTGCTATAAAAGAACTTGCGACTTTAATCCTGCGTGCATGCAATTAATAAATGTTGACCAGATTCTTCAAACCATAAAGGAGATACCTTTATGAAATCCTTTGCAATGATTCCAACATACAACGAAGCTGAAAACATACCGAAGTTGCTAAAAGAGCTTATGAAAATACCTGGATTACATGCAGTTGTTGTTGATGATAACAGTCCCGACGGAACTTCAACAATAGTGAAGAAAATGAGAAATAATAGAATTCACCTGTTGCTAAGGACTCGCGATAAAGGAAGGGGAAGTGCAGGGATAGCAGGATTCAAGTATTGCATTAAAAAAAAAGCTGACTTCATTATAGAAATGGACGCCGACTTCAGCCACAATCCTAAATACATCCCATCAATACTTAATGCACTAAAAAAATGTGACGTTGTCCTTGGCTCAAGACAAGTGAAAGGAGGAAAACAAGAAGGAAGGCCTTTTAATCGTCGGCTACTTACTTATTTTGCCAATTTCTACATCAGGATTGTTCTAGGACTCAAAGTCAGAGACTGCAATTCAGGATTTAGAGGATTCCGTAAAGAAGCTCTGGAAAAAATAATGAGAAAATCACTTTCCTCCAAGGGCCCAGATGTTGTCCAGGAAGTACTTTACAGAAGCCATCTCCTCAACTTAAAAATATGTGAAGTACCAATCACGTTTTATGAAAGAACCGAAGGAGCATCAAAGCTTGGACTCACACACTTATGGAGAGGATATACTGCAGTGCTCAAACTCAGATGGTTGCATATCACTGGGAATATTTAGGGTGTAAATCGCTCAATTATGATCCTCCAGAATATCGAAATGCCGTCCATCAAACGCAGTTTTGATTCTCCTGTTCTCGTGTGATAATTGATTGGAATTTCTTTGACCTTAAATCCTCTCTTCAAAGCCCTGCAAGTTATTTGGGCTTCAATGTCAAAGTTTTTTGCATCAATAATACCTGCAAATTTGTTGACTTTCATTGCTCTCAGGCCTGAATTAATGTCTTTAAGGCGGGTAAAAAACAGCAGGTTTATCGCCCATATATGAACAAAGTTCCCAATCCTGTTAACAAAGGGCACATTGCCAAATTTTCTTTCCCCAACGACCATGTCATAATTTTTCATTAAAGATAATAGTTTTGGTATGTCCTCAACAGGATAAGTGTTATCGCAATCTATAAGCACCAAAATATCGTAATCCTTCTTTTTAGCAATATTCAATGCCGTCTGGACTCCACAACCTTTACCTGAGCAGGTTCGTTGATATACAGGAACTTTAAGCTTCCTTGCAATTTCAATAGTACCATCAGTTGAGTGCTCATCAGAAACAAATACAGGCAACCTTAACTTCTTAACTTTTTTGACCATTAAGCTTATGCTGTCGCATTCATTTCTTGTAGGTAAGCAAACTATAGCACGCATTAGAATAGACCAGCCTTATGCTGTTTTTCGTACCACTTAAAAGTCTTAAGCAGACCTTCATCCAGAGAGTGACCGGGCTTCCAGCCCAGAACTCGTTTTGCCTTCTCAGTTGACAAGAATTGGTCTCTTATCTCATTTTTAGCAGAATTCTCAATTTTTAAACTTACATCGCTTTTAGTTATTTTCAGAATCTTATTCGCCAGATCAATAACACTTATTGGCTGGCTATTGCCAAAATTAAATGCCTCGCCCTTCACATCTTTCCTGCCGACATTCTCAGCAAGCATAAGGTAGCTGTCAGCAGCGTCCTCAACATAAAGGTAATCGCGTTTGAACTTACCATCACTCCTAATGATGATTTGTTCATTTTTCAGGCACCATAACATAGTTCCTGGAATCAACCTACTGAAATTTAAGTCACCCCCACCAAAAAGATTAGCGCACCTAGTAACAGCAACATTCATTCCATAACTCTTGAAATAAGACCTCGTAATGATGTCTGCGCATGACTTGGACACGTCATAGGGAAATCCACCAATAAGCGGCATTTCTTCTGTGTAAGGTAGCTTCGTCTGATCACCATAAGCCTTGTCGCTTGAAGCAACAATCACATCAATATTAAGACCGCTGTTACGTGCAGCCTCCAAAACAGTCCATGTGCCTTTTATGTTAGTCTCAAAAGTTGAAATAGGTGACCTGGATGCTGTTCCAACAATTGTCTGCGCTGCAAGATGAAACACAGTCTGAACCTCATACTCGTTGATTGCCCGTAACATTGTTGCATAATCAGAGACATCGCCGTTTACAACTGAAATCTTGTCTAAAGTTCCAGACAGAATTAGCTCTGATTGAGGAACCGAATCTCTTATTAAACCGACAACCTTTGCACCCTCGCTAACAAGACGCTTCGCCAACCAAGAACCAATTAGACCAGTGCAACCGGTTATTAGTACGCTTCTATTTTTCCAGTACTTTACCATCTTCGCATCGGAGAGATATCTTATTTAAAAACCTTATGAGTAACTTTAAATAAAGCCGCTAAATCAGAGAAAAAGTGAAAAGCAATAAGGCGTTGGAACTAGGATTAATTTTCTTACTCCTGGGGATATCCATCTACTTCTGGACTCTACCATTCCAAAAAAACCAGCTCCCTTTCGGTGATGTCGATTCCAGCACGCACTTCACTGTTGCAGATTCAATGAGTCAGTTAGACAAACCGATAATTTTTCTTCCAGCCCAATTCAATAATACTTATTACCTTAAAACAAATAATGGAAAACTTTGGTATTTGCCACAATATCATACAGGAGCAGCAATATTCCAATTAATATCAGGAAGATTCGTTGGAGCTTACCTTTTTTTTGCCTTAATGTCGACACTTATTGTGTTATCAAGTTTCGTTCTTATCAAGGAACTTTTCGGTCTTTGGTCGGCAGCAATTTCTTCATTCTGGCTCATTTTCAGTACTAGAGACATTTTATGGTATGTTCTTGGAGTATACCCTCAAGTAGCTTCCTTCGGAATAGTTCCTTTATTTCTCTTTTGCACCTATCGCTACCTAACATCATTCCTGAAAAATGAACCAAAACCCGCTTATGCATTTGCTGGAGGTCTATTGATAACTATGCAGTTTTTTGTTCACCCGCAAGCGATTCTTATTTCAGCCCTCACATCTGTAATATTTTCAATTGCACTTCTTATAAAACACAAAAAAATTCCATTCAACATAAAGCATGCCGCATTAAGCGCAGGAATAATACTTATTTTAGTACTTCCTTTCCTGAGCTTCCTGACAACTGTCGAAGCAGAGGCGGCATCCTTGAAACTTTCTGAAATTCCAAGTTTACTCAAATGGTATGGCACACCCGTTTCAGGAATGCCAGAAGGATATTACTCTTTCTCAGGAATGCATGGTCCAATATTGCTTCCTATCGCAATTATTGGCATAATACTTATGATATTAAGAAGAAAAGATGAAGACTTGCTAATGCTTAGTTGGTTATTTGCTTTTTACATAATTATGCACATGTCATTGATAGGGTGGTCCAGAAGCTTAAGATTTATGGAAGTTGAAGCTCATATTCTCATACCAATAGCAGTTGTTGGCATACTTAGACTGCCTGGTATGGTTAAAATGCCAAATGAAATAAAATATCTCGTGCGTTTAGGATTGGCAATTTGCTTAATATTATTAGTCTTATACTTTGCTGCAAGACCAACTTACAATATTCTCAATAATGCTTTTGAAGGAACAACCAGAATCACATCTGCACAATTAAAAGTAACTGAGTGGGTAAAAGATTCCACAAAAATACAAGATACTTTTTATTTATTTGGAACTTCCATCTACTCAAAAAAAAAATGGATGCGAGTTCTTTCTTTAAGACAGACAGATTTTAAAAACGACAATGAATTTTCAGTTGGTCCCGAAGCTCTAAACCACACTTACGCAATATTCGACTACTCCGACTGGATTGCCACGTATGGGGGTCTTCCTCCCCAACTCGTCTCTCTTCAGAATGATGAATTAATAAAATTCAACAATAGTGAAGTCGTTTATTCAAAAGAAAATATAAGGGTGTATAAAGTTGGATAATGATAAGATTGTAATTGTAATAGGAGGAACTTCAGTTATAGCATTATTAGGGGTACTATTCGGTTTATCAGGAATACTTGCAGGAATTGTCCTATGCATATCAACAGCCTGCGCAAAAATAATTTTTGTAAAGTTTGGTTTCGAAGAAGATTTTTCTATAATAAATGGCTTCCCCATCGCCATATTATTTATCAGTTCGCTATCTTTTGGACTCGGACTATTATTTGGACTGAGAAATGCTTTTTACATTTCTCTGGTGATTCTTATTACAATAACAGCAATTGTCAAGTTCATACCTGCCACAAAACTTAAGAAGCACAGCAAGAAACTCGAAGCATGAAAATCCTAGTAACTGGTGGAGCCGGATTTGTTGGAAGTCATGTAGCAGAATATTACTCAAAAAACCACGAGGTATTAGCTTACGACAATCTTTCAAGAAGTGCCTTGCTGAAAAAAGACATAAAGGAAAAACAGCAGAATGTATCATTCCTTAAAACAATCGGTGTGAAGCACATCCTTGCAGACATAAGAGACTTTGAAACTCTAAAGAAAACCGCAAAAGGGTGCGATGTAATCTTTCATTTAGCAGCCCAAACAGCAGTTACAACTTCAGTTACAGATCCTCGGGCTGACTTTGAAACTAACGCTTTAGGAACATTTAATGTAATGGAAGCTGCAAGGCTTAATGATATCAAAACAGTGATTTACGCATCAACAAACAAAGTTTATGGTGAGAATGTAAACAACATCCCACTTGAAGAGAAAAAAACAAGATACGCATTTGGAGAAGATTATAAGAAAGGAGTTTCTGAAACATTCTCAATAGATCATTGTGAGCACACGCCTTATGGAGTCTCGAAGCTTACCGGGGACTTATACGCTCAAGATTATGGAAAGCTTTACGGAATAAAGACAGGTGTATTCAGAATGTCATGCATCTATGGAACAAGGCAATTCGGACTTGAAGACCAGGGATGGGTTGCATGGTTTGCAATTGCAGCAATACTAAAAAAGAAAATAACTATTTATGGAGATGGCAAGCAAGTGAGAGACGTGCTTTATATCTCCGATCTAGTTAAGCTATACGATTCATTCCTACAAAGCAACAAACAATGGGGCGTATATAATGCCGGTGGAGGACCAGAGAATACAATTTCATTAGTTGAATATCTTGAAATGCTCAAAGAACAGCTAGAGGTTGACATAGAACCAGGCTTCTCAAGCTGGCGCCCTAGCGACCAAAAGGTTTTCATATCAAATATAGACAAGGCTAAAAAAGAGCTTGGGTGGGAGCCCAAAATCAGCCCGAAAGAGGGTGTGAAGAAACTTGTGGAATGGGTCAAAGCTAATAAGAATTTAGTTTAATGAGTAGTTCGTCTTTTGGGTATGAACAAAAGCAATAACAAGAAATCCAATTGAATTTTATCAAGAAACAATGAAAATCGGGATGGTTTGTAGGTTTCCACCTGAAAAAGATGGAATTGCTGCCACATACATTAATCTTGTAGATGAACTCAGGAAACAAATAAGAGTAATCACGATTGGTACTCAGGGTTCCGATGCAGATTACAAATTAAATTTTAGATCGCCTTTACTTTATTTCAAGCTAAAAGAGATAATAAAAAAAGAAAAACTCGATCTTCTTCATGTCCATCACATTGCCCCGTTTTATAGTAAATATTTTCTGAACTTAAACCTTGTCCTAGCGCTTAAGCAAAAAATTCCAGTGATAACTACACTTCATGAGGTTCATACAAGCACAGAAGGAATAAGAGGTAAGATCTTAGCATATATTCAAAAAAATGTCGTGTTTGCATCAAATGGAATAATAGTCCATACCCCTAGACAAAAAAAGTTTATTGACACTATCTCCCCAGGAAAATCAATTTGTATTTTTTATGGAATCGATACTTCATTAGCCATGAAAAAAAGAAAAGGAAGGAATCTCCTTTTTTTTGGCATATTATCAAGGTCTAAAGGACTTGAGTATCTTATTAATGCAATGAAAAAATTACCGGGATACAATCTAAGAATTGTCGCCGCATTGCCTCCTCCTCTCACTAATGAATATAAAAATGAGTTGAATGAAAAACTAAAAGGAACATCAATAGAATTTATTGTAAATGACTGGACTGGAGAAGCTGAGCGTAAAAAACACTACTCTTGGGCGAACATACTCATTGTGCCATACACCTGGGCGCCTTACCAATCTGCAGTCATTACAGATGCAGCTGCTTATCGTTTACCTCTTGTTGTTACAAAAGTTGGTTCTGTGTGGGAACTTCCCTCATATTTTTCATGTGGTGCAGTAATAAAGTCTAAAAGTGTAAGTGCATTAGTAGTAGGAATCAATAAGGTTTATATGAATTACGGACAATATTTGATGGGCATTAATCGATATGCCAAACAAGCATCTTGGAAAATATCAGCTGAAATGCACATCAAATATTATATGAAAGTTATTAACGAACACAAAAATAAAAAGAATATTGCTAATTAGCAAGATAATTCTGCATTATGATACTTCACACTTTTATTCTATTTGTAAATATCCATCTCATGCATCTAAGAATATAATCAACAAACGCCATAGTATATAACATAAGTAACAATCTTTTTTAAATTCAGCTACTTAGTCCATTTCATTACTAACTCTTTTAGAATTTCCAGTTCAGTTTTATCAAATCCTCCAAAAAGGAATAATGAAATTGCATATGATATGGCAGCCAAAGGAATTAGAATTAATAGATTGAGAAAATAAGCAAAATAAATACAAGCGGCCATCACACAAACTGCCAGAATTGGCCTTAAAACTAATTGGAATGGGATAAGTTTTCCAATCCTCCACATAAAATATGCAAATAGAATAAAAGCGAGGAGCTCTGTAAAAAGCCTTACAAATGACGCTCCCATGTATCCAAAAGCTTTAATGGCAAAAAAATTAATAGAAATATTAAAAAACAATGCAGTAAAAACTACAAAAGCAAAAACATAGCTTCTATTTATTGCATTGAAGAAATAACCCATGAGATATGTAATTAGCATAATCAAAAGCGTAACCAACATAACTTGAAATGCAGGTACTGCCGGTTCAAAAGCCGGACCATAAATAAAAAAGATAATTCTTTTTGAAAGAATCAGACCTCCAATAGTCATTGCAACACCAAGACAAAACAAATAATAAAATGATTTTTCAAACAACAAATCTAAATGTTTATTTTTCTTAAGCGAAAATAACTTAGAAAAAGCAGGAAATACAGCAGTTATGACAATAGTTTGGATAAAAGATGCTGATTCGATGATTTTGTAACCCGCATTGTACAAACCAACCTCTGAATATCCTCTTAAAAAAGTTAACATAACCGTATCTGATTTGTAATATATGTAAACACAAGCAGTTATGATGCAGAATGGCAATGAAGAAATTAGAATCTCTTTCCAAATAATAAAATCGAATTTAAAATTAATTCTACCTATCTTTTTAGTAACTATAATCCAAGAAATTATTAAAACTACAAGAAAAGAGATTATTTGAATACCTAAAAGAAATTCAATACCGAAACCAAGAATAATTACAATAATTCCTAGACCAACTGAAATTAGTTTCTCAATGAGCTTAGTTAAAGCATCATATTCCATAACCTGATATGCTTGAAATATCGCCCTAAATAGGTAACTATAATAATTAAAAAACATTGCAGCGGATGCTAGGGTCACTAGATAAATTGATTCTCTATTTCCTCCCATCACCCAAACTGATAGAATTGATAAAACAAATGTTATAATTCCTAAAACAAGTTTCATAGATGCTATGTTCTCAATATACGATTGAGTTTTAGGATTTCCTGCAGAAGTTTCCTTTATAAGGAATGTCAGAGTACCAAGCTCTGAAAAAATAATAAAAATTGTTGCAAAAGATATAGCAAAAGAATACTTGCCAAGCCCGACATCGCCTAATTGCCGAGCAATAGCAAAGATTAAAATAAATGAAAGAATATTCGTTAGCACTTCTGAAACTAATAAAACACCCACATTTTTGACTATAAGCTTCGCATGCATGAAATTATTGAAACTTAACAAGTATATATAAATTCTTCAGCTGAAACAAATCAGTATTATTGAGAATATATGAGTTTTAACACAAAAGATATTTAAACAAACATTTTTATCAAGTTACATGTCAATTAAAGGACAACGCATTCTAATCACAGGAGGGACTGGTTCCTGCGGTCAACAGATAACTCACAGTCTCTTGCAAGAAAAGCCAAAAGAAATAATAATTCTTAGCAGGGATGAAAAAAAACAAGTTGATATGAGTTTTGAATTAAAAGACAGCCCAGAAGTTAAATTCTATATAGGCGATGTAAGGGATTATGAAAGAATTAATGAACTCACCAGTAACGTGGATATTGTATTTCATACTGCCGCGATGAAGTATGTTAGTTTTTGCGAAAGAAATCCATTTGAAGCAATAAAAACAAATGTTCTTGGAACTGAAAACCTGATAAAAACGGCATTAAAGAATAAAGTAAAAAAAGTCATTTATCTTTCAACAGACAAAGCTGTTGAGCCCGTTAATGTAATGGGTATGACAAAAGCCTTAGCGGAGAAAATTGTATCTGAAGCCAATTTTTCACCAAATAATAAAGGTACAACTCTTTCATGTGTTAGGTATGGAAACGTTATGAATTCACGAGGATCTGTAATACCTTTTTTTCGATCACTTTTACAAAATAATAAACCGTTAACTATAACAAACCCCGAAATGACAAGATTTCTCCTTACTATAGGTGAAGCAACTGACCTCGTAATGTATGCCGCCAGAAATATGAAAGGAGGTGAAATATTTGTAAGGAAAGCTCCATCAGTTAAAATTATTGAACTTGCTGAAGTTCTTGCAAGAGAGCAAAAAAAGCCGTTTAAGCCTGAAATTATAGGGATATATCCTGGAGAAAAACTGCACGAAATCCTAGTTTCAAAAGTTGAAATGTCGAGAACTGTTGAAATGGACAACTATTTCATTATCAAACCAGTAAGGAGCTTCTCTCCTTTAAAAAATGACAATGGCGAATATTCGTCTAAGGATGAAGTTTTACCGAAAAAAGACTTACCATCCCTTCTTAAAAAATCAGACGCAGAATACCTCAGAAGTACATTCAAATTATCTTTCGCCCCAGGAGAAGAGGCTAATTAAAAATTTCCATTCGTTTGCCATCGCAAAAACATAAGAATCAGGAACTTTTCTTATTTTCTGGTTCTCAATTCTCTTGCCTAAAAGATAAGATGGATGTGTAAAAAACCAAGATAATGCTTTTAATCTGGCAAATGCATTTGAGAAGTGAAAAATAGATAAATCTCTCATGATTAAGAGAAATCTGACTAATAAAACGTAAGGAAAAAAAAGCAATAAGGAATAAAGCGAACATGTTTTAAAATATGTAATTAAAGAGTTTCTTTGTGCAAGAAATGTCAAATAATGTCTACTCCATGTCCTTATTGTGGTAGTTGGTTTGCCATGTTTAACAATAGCTGTGGGGCACCATAAAGTTTTCATTCCTGCTAACCTTATTCTCAATCCAAGGTCCATATCTTCATTGTAGAGGAAATAGTCGGGATCATAAATGACGCCACCTATTTTTTTGAGAGAACTTTTTCTTATCAAGCCCGTACCAATGTGTGGAATTTCTCTTGTTTTGTCTCCCAGTTTGTCGGAGCGAATATCAATTCCAAAAAAAGATCTTGAAAAATTGCAGGCATTTACTGAAGGTTTTCCGTCGAAATCTAAAAGTTTGGGAGCACTTTGGAGAGCGTTTGGATTTTCTTCAAGAACTTTGACAAGCTCGCTTATGGAATTATTTTCAAGTAGCATATCATTAGCGATAAAGAGGATATATTTTCCTTTACAGAGAGGCAATGCAAGATTATAAACGGCAGTTCCGATATTTTTATGACTCTTAATGAATTTAACATCAGGATAATTTTTTTTAACATATTCATCGCTTCCGTCAACAGAAGCATTATCGCAAACAATAATCTCATAAGCAGGATAAGAAATTTTTTTAAATGAATTTAGAATTTTAGAAAGCCTATTTTTCTCGTTAAAGCTGATTATGAGGACTGATACGAGCGGATTTTTAATTTTTAACATTATTTTTTAGCCCTTCCAAGATAATCACGGTTAAAAAGAGCCATCACATAAAGATCATTATATTCTATTCCTCTGAACAAGTGCTCTCTGAGTACTCCTTCTATCTTAAAACCAAATTTTTTGTACAAGCCTATCGCGACTTTGTTATAAGAAGCAGTGTATAATGAGACTTTGTGCATTTTTAATATCTTAAAGCAATAGCTCAAAATCAGTTTAAATCCCAGTTTTCCAAATCCTTGCCCTCTATAAACGGGAATAATATCCAAACCTACAAGCATATTATGGTTTATAGTATCTATTTGATCAAAACGAATCATTCCCAATAACACTTCTTTTCCTTGCAGTTTAGCACAGAAAGAATACCTTTTAGATTTTGCCGATTTTTTTAGATTAAGATACCATTTTTTTTGCATAGATTTCGTTACAATTGTTGTATCTGTAAGCATAAGAAGAGTTGTTGGGTCATTATGCATTTGCCTTAATGGCTCTAAATCCGCAGGTAATAAAACCCTGAAATAAACCTCATTAAGACTATAAATCATACTGCCTCTCTGATGCTTTCAACTATATACTTTGCATTCTCCTCTGAAACCCACCAGCCGCTAGGAATTGAAATATACTTTTTTGAGAAATCCTCAAGACCCGGCCTGCTAATATTATCTTTAAAATCCTTAAAACACGTGTAGACATCATTTCGCGTGTGAACTATCGAAGTCGCTATTCCCTTACTTTTAAGATGATGCTGAAGTTCTTCTCTGTTATCAGCAAGTAATGTGTAAACCCAATAAGCACTCCTTGCCATTTTTTCTTGTCTTAATGGTTTTATTCCTTTTATTTTTAAAAGCTCCCTATCAAAATAATATCCGTTTCTGCGACAGATTTTGAGGTTTTCTTCTACATACTTAAGTTGTTCAAGACCAATAGTAGCATCTATGTCATTCATATTAAATTTATATCCCCATTCTTTGATGTCATAATACCATCTTAATTCTTCCTTT
>ERZ1292640.3220-Hain-H43-02um-R1-3220-length-12765-cov-9_pt1 | contig 12765 bp, 16 predicted proteins | sample MGYA00564404_ERZ1292640 | MGnify/ENA primary metagenome ERZ1292640 (study PRJEB36523, sample SAMEA6512636) | groundwater metagenome | collected 2019-01-08 | study: AquaDiva: Metagenomics assemblies of 32 groundwater samples
CATCGGTGCGTGAGTACATCGCGTCGAAGCCGAAGGAGTCTCGAGCCAGCCTGGAAGCGGTGCGCCGGGCGATTCTCAAGGCGCTTCCGAATGCGCAAGAAGGTCTGGCCTATCAAATGCCGGCCTATACGCTGAACGGCGTCGGCGTGCTGTATTTCGCCGGGTGGAAGTCGCACTACTCTCTCTATCCCGCGAGCGATGCGCTGGTCGAGGCGTTCGCCAAGGAGCTGGCGCCATACGAACGCAGCAGCAAGGGGACGCTCAAGTTCCCCTTGTCCGAGCCTGTGCCGGTCCGGCTGATTGAGCGAATCGCGAAGTTCCGGGCTCGGCAAGTCACAAGCCGCGACGGGGCCACGGGCCGGCGCAAAGGCGGACGCGAAGGACAGGTCGATCGGATCCGCCGCATCTGCGCCGCGCTTCCCAGCGCCTTCGAGAAGATGTCGCACGGCACGCCCTGCTTCTTCGCCGAGCAAGGCAAGGGCTGCTTTGCGATGTTTGCCGAGCATCACCGGGACGATGGCCGGCTGGCGGTTTGGGTGCCGGTGGCGGACGGCCTGGCGCAGCTGATGATCGAAGAATCGCCCGGCGTCTATTTCAACCCGCCGTACGTCGGCACCGCGGGGTGGGTCGGCATCCTGCTCGATCAGATCGCGGATGACGCGCTCGAGAGCCACCTGCGCGAGGCGCGACGGCACATTGCGTCCAAGCGGAAGCCTGCGCGCAAGCGGCGCGGCATGTAGGGTCCGCACGGCAGACCAGACCGCTGGGTGCTCAGGTGCTTGAGTGCTGAGGTGCTTGGGTGCTCAGGTGCTGGGGTGCCCTGGTGCTGAAGTGCTGGAGTCCGCCTGTACCTACGAAGCACCATCAGCTCGCCGTGGGGGATCCTTCGGCAGCGATGCGGCGGCGAAGGCGGAGCTTCGCGTCTTCGGCAAGCGCCTTCATGGAGGCTTCGGTCACGGGAACTCCTTCCCCGCGCGCCAGAGAGGCCTCGGCCTCATCCACGGCGGAAAGGATCTCGTGCCGTCTCCGCTGGTCGGGCGTCAGATCGACGTTCATAGAGGCAAGTAAAGTCTGCCACTGACCCCGTCAAGGCGGGATGCTGTGGGCAACCTGCGCCACCCAGACGGCCCTCGTGCCGGCAGCTCAAACCTCGAGCAGTCGCAGGCCGGGATCGAGCCGCCTGAGGTCATGGCCATCACTCGTGACGACCACCTGGTTCGCCCGTCGTGCACAGACGACCACGTGCGCGTCGACAATGTCGCTCGATCGCGTCGCGGCCAGCAGGAGCCCGACGACCGTGGCGTCGGCGGCGTCGAGGGCCATCAGGTCCGTGCTCACATTCCGGACCAGCCGGGTGAGTCGGACCTGACGGGCGGGATGACGAATAGCCTGTGCCAGCGCCGTGGCAGGGACCGTCACGCGCATGCCGCGTTCAGCGGCCCGGGCCACAAGCGCGAGCACGCGGCGGTCGCCGCGATCGAGTGCAATCAAGCCGCCGGCATCAAAGGTAATGCCTGTCATGCCGCAGTCGTGCGACGGCCACCGCGGCGCCGCGGCTGGCGGGACAGGATCGCGTCTGCCCACGCGCGTTCTTTCCTGGACAGCGGGCCCCCGGTCTCTTGCAAGGCGCCGTCAAGCATCTGCCGCCATCCGGCTGCGTCGTGAAGGGCTACCTCGACCGCGCGCCTCACGAAACCTGAGACGTTCGCGACCTGTCCAGCGGCGACCAGCCGGCGCACCTCGTCGAGCTGATCGTCATCAATCGTGATGGTGAGCTTCGTTGTGGCCATACCAACTACCATACCATCGGGCGCGTCTGCAGCCCAGTTTCCGCCGGGGCGGAGATGTCTCCGTCTGGAGGGGAAAGACAGGAAGTCCACGATCAGGTGAAACCAGTAACGCAGCGACGACACTGCAGCGGCACTTGCGCACCACCGCACCACCTACGAGCAACGACTGACCATCAACCACGGATCCTTTGCAGGGACCAATCGTCTATTGGGCTTTTCGTGGGCTGACAAACCCACTAGACCGCGCGCCCCTCCTGCCTTCCCCATAACCTCGCTACGACAACTCTCCCAGCACCGAGTCGTCCTGCTGGTACGCCTCGATTGGCGTCTTCGCATTGGTGGTCTTGAGAGCCTGCTCGAGCAGCCGAATCTCGCGCGCCACTCGCGTAACGATGCGGTCGAGGGCTTTCACGTCGTAGACCGGCTCCTTGACAATCTCCTTGTCGGCGGACGCACCGTAAAAACGCCGCTCGCGGTGCGCGTTGTCGTTACGCAGCGCCAACAGCTCCTCGTGGCGCTTCTTGAGCGTCTTGAGCCAGGCTAGGCCCTCATTGATGGTGATCTCCGCCATATCGCCTTCATTCCGACGCACAGTAGCGTCGACGACGACGATGCCATCGTCGTCAAAAGAATGTCAACGGTCTGGTTTCGGGTCCGGCTGAAGCCGGACGTCACATTATCGAATCCTCCACCCGTTCACCGGACCCGCGTGGAAGAACGCTGCCGGCGTCATCACGCCGTCTTTCTTGAACACCACGCCGTCCTTCATCACGAACCGCACGTCCTTGAGCGCGTTCAGATCCTCCAACGGGTTGCCGGGCAGCGCGATCATGTCGGCGATAAACCCCGCCTTGATCGGCCCGCGCGTCGTCTCGGTCTCGCTCACCTTGTAGCCGTTGATAGTCATGGCGCGCAGGGTGTCGGCGTTGGGGATGCCGGCGTCAATCCACGTCTTGATGAACTCCAGGCACAACTCGCCGCGCGTCTTGCCCGGCACCCAGTAGTCGGCATCGGTGGAAAACGTGAGCGGCACCTTGTTCTGATACGCGTTCTTGAGGCCCGCCACCGTGCGCTCGTAGGCCTGCGCCGTTACCGGATGGCCCTCGAGCCCGGGCGGCGTTTCGGTGCCCGCGCGCCAAATACCCTTCTGCGCCATCAGCTTGTGCATTTCATCGGTCAGCGCGCCCGAGTGGGCAATCGACCAGATGCCGGCCTCGATCGCGTTCTTCGCGCCGTTGAGCGTCTGCACGTGACCCTCGACCTTCATGCCCGACTTGTCGGCCTCACGGATCACCAGGCGAATCTCGTCCGCGGTGTAGCCGTACGGCTTGCAGTCCACGCAGATCTTGATCACCTTGGCGCCGAACAACACGTTCTGGCGAATCGCCTTCACGATCTCATCCGGCGTGTCGGCGTCCAGGTACTCGGGATAGACGATGTTGTGGTCCTTCGCCATCTCGGGCGTCGGAAAGAACTGCCCGCCCATGCCGCCGATGATGATGCCGGAGTTGATGATGGTCGGCCCGGGGATCCAACCCTGGTCGATGGCCTGGCGCAACGCGGTGTCGGCGTAGTTGCCGTTGTTGCCCATGTCGCGGACGATGGTGAAGCCTGAGGCGAGCATCTGGATGCCGTTGGACGCCGCCTGGATGGCGCGCAGCGCCGTCGATTCCTGGACGTAGGTGTAGTAGTAGACGTTGTTCTCTGGCACCGGCTTGTAGGTGAGCGCCAGATGGTTGTGCGCTTCGACGAGGCCGGGCATCACAGTCATGCTCGACAGATCGATCACCTGCGCGCCGGCCGGAATCGCCAGACCGACGCCGACCTCGCGAATGCGCGTGCCATCGATCAGAATTACCTGATTAGTGAGGATGCGCCCGCTCTCGGGATCGAGCAGCCGCCCGGCACGAACGGCGGTGACCGGCGCCGCCGCAGGCACCTGGGCGTGGATCGCCTCAACCGACAGCAGCGCGACAAGCGACAGGAACAGAGCCGAGCGGAATAGCATGCGGGACATGAATGACCTCCAGAGGTGCGCCATTCTACCGCGTGCGATTCTCCACACGAAGGCAACCCTAATGGGTTGCCTCCACCGGCACGGAACACCTCCCGGCGCGGCGAAACTCGCGAGTAAAATGAAGCCCATGACGCGACGGTTCGGAATGATCGGTGTGCTGGTGGCGGCGCTGCTGACGACGGCGCCGGCATCGGCGCAGACCAAGGTGACGACCGAGTGGCTGAAGACGCTGGTCTGGACCAACGACAACCCGGCCGGCGATGCCTTTACCGGCTCGCGCGAACACCAGACCACCGTCGTCAACGCCATCGTCGCCGACGCGTCACTGGTCAGCCCCATGCTGCTCTTCTTTGCGGCGCAGACGGCGTACTCGCTCAACCGACTGGAGGACGCGGCGCTGCTGTTCTACGGCGCGCAACTGCGCGCGTCGTTCGACTTCTCGCGCTTCGACATCCCCAACACGCCAGACACTGGCCACACCGCCCGCTACCTGAGCTTCCTGCGCAAGACGATCGGCGCCAACGTCAACTCGGCGATCATGCTGCAGCCCAAGCGCTTCGCGGCCGCGATCGAGCGGCTGGAGCGCTGGAACGTGGTGCCGTCTCCGCAGGCGTTCTACCCGGAGTTCGCCAACGCCAACGGCTTCAAGACCCCGGCCGAGAAGTGGCCGTCGATGGCGGCCACGCTGAAGGGCCGATTCATGCTGGAGTTCGGCCGGAAGCAGGCGCGGCTGCTGCAGGACGCGCAGTACTTCGAAGCCTTCAAGATCGTGCAGGCGATGAACCTGGGCCAGGTGACCGATACGCCGGCGAACCGCGACCGCTTCCAGAAGGCCAACGAAGAGATGGTGGCGGCGGAGAAGCGGCTGTTCCCGGCGAAGTGACCAGCCCGCCGAAGCGCCACTTCTCCGAGTGCCCGCCGTTACGCGATCGCATCAAGCCCGGCGTGCGCGTGCTGTTTGTCGGGATCAATCCCGGCGTCCGCTCCGCCGAATCGGGCCATCACTTCGCAGGGTTCTCGAACCGCTTCTGGAAGCTGCTGTTCGAGTCGAAGCTGGTGCCCGAGCCGATCACCTTCAAAGACGATGACCGGCTGCCGGAGTTCGGCTACGGCATCACCAACATCGTGCCGCGGGCGACGCCGAGCATCAGCACGCTGGCGCCGGCGGAGTACGTGGCCGGACGGCTGCGGCTGCGGCGCAAGGTGCGGCGTTACCAGCCGCCGGTGATTGCCATGGTCGGCGTCACGGTGTTCCGCGCGATGTTTCCGGAGCGGAAGGACGCGGTGAAGCTGGGACTGCAGCCCCAGCGCATTGGCGACACGGAAGTGTTCGTGCTGCCGAACCCGAGTGGCAGGAACGCGAACTTCACGTACGTGGAGATGTTGGCGGCCTTCCGGGCGCTTCACAGGAGGGTGAAGAGGATCTAACAGGAGGAGAGGAGATCAGGAGTTCAATGTATTTAATACAATTCGCAGATGGCCGTTCTCAGTAACCGCTCCATCGATCCACCCCAGGAACGCGGCGCGTATTCAGCCGCAATTTTCGAGATGCTCGGCAACCGCGAGCCGCTCGCGGTGTTGGCCGATACCCATTCGCAGCTCACGCGCGCGATTGACGGCCTGACGCCCGCGCAACTTCGCCAGCCCGAAGCGGATGGCAAGTGGTCGATCGCGCAGGTGCTGCGCCATCTGGCCGATTCAGAAGTGGTGTGGGGATGGCGCATGCGGCTGATCCTGTCGCACGATCGCCCCACCATCACCGGCTTCGACCAGGACCTGTGGGCCGATCGCCTGCACTATGCGGACAGCGATCCGGCCGAGGCGCTCGAGGCGTTCCGCGTGTTGCGTCGCGACAACATCCGGCTGCTGGAGCGGGCGACGCCGGAGGACATGCAGCGCGTCGGCGTGCATGCCGAGCGCGGCGAAGAGAGCGTCGCGCACCTGCATCGGCTGTACGCCGGACACGACCTGGCGCACCTGCGGCAGATCGATCGCATTCGCCAGGCGGTCGGCTAGCGCCCGCAAACGAGGCAACGCCAGGAGGGGGGGCTCAGCGGCTGGCGGCGTGGTCGAAGTAGAAGTCCAGCATGGCCGTCAGCGGCGCCGGGCTGCCTCGCAAGCGGCTGCGTAGCGCCGCGCCTTCCCAGCAGTCCACCAACAGGCTGGCCATGCGCCGGGGATTGGCGTCGGCCGGCAACTGCTTGCTCTTCTGCGCCTCGGCCAGGCACACGGCGATACGGTCGGCAATGGCTGTCAGGCACGACTCGATCTTGCGCCGGAACACTTCGCTGACGCCCGATAGTTCCTGGCCGAGCCCGCCAAGCAGGCATCCCATGTAACCCTCCTTGCGATAACTGCGCTGCGTCATCTCGAAGAAGCGCCGCACGCGGACGAGCGGAGGATGGGCAGGGTCGTTGAGGCAGGCGTCGAGGCCGGCATGCACCGCATGCATGTACTGGTCGATCACCTGCAGCGCGAAGTCCTCTTTGTCGGTGAAGTGATGGTAGAACGACCCCTTCGGCGTGCCGGTGGCCTCCAGCAACGCCTGGATGCCAAGGTCGTGATAACCATGCTCCAGCAGCATCGCCAATCCCGTATCGAGGAGCCGCTGCTTGGTGGGATGGGTCGCGTGCATCAACTGATCCGAGTATACGGGAAGGCCCCGGGGGGGCGGGACCCTCGCAGTCGTGTGCGGCGGCTTACCCGGCGACTTTCGCGCGCATGTGGTCGATCACGTGCGTGTGCTCGTGCTGGGGGCTGAACATCACGATTTCCGCATCGGCTTCAACCAGCACGTTGTGGCCCGGCGGCCAGTAGAACAGGTCGTTGGCGGCCACCGTCTCGCGCCCGCCGTGGGCATCGGTCGTCGTGATCTTCCCACTCAGGACATAGCCCCAATGTGGGCACTGGCACGCGTTGCCGTCGAGGCCCTGGAACAGCGGGGTGGTATCGACTCCGGCGGCGAGCGAGAAATACTCGCCGCTGATCTTGTCGAAGCCGCGGACGCTGCCAAATTCCGTCTGCTGGCGCAGGGTTGCTCCGGGTATCGCCATCTTGACGGCGACGCTGTCTTTGGCCACATGCATGATCGGCTGCTCCTTGTTGAAATAGACCAATCGGTCTAGCGGGGAGTCTACACATGCCGAGGCGCTCAGGCAACCCTAAAGGGTTGCCTCCACCGGTGTCAGCGGACGACGTCGTACTGGAGGAACAGGGTGCCGGACTGCGCGTGAAGCCGTTGCGACTTCAGCTTCAGGCTGAGCTGCGTACCGGGCGTGGCCAGCTCGCCGCACAGCTCGCCGCCTCCCCACAACCGTAACGGCTTGCCCGATTCCGATTCCTTGAGCGCGCGAACGTGTGACACAGACATGTTAGGTCGTTAATTGTCGTTTATAACAATATTTGTTATAATATCTCTATGACGGGCCATCAACTGCGAGAATCACGCGAGAATCGCGCCTGGAATCAGCAACAACTCGCCGAGCGGTTGGGTGTTTCGCAGGCCTACGTGTCGCTACTGGAGCGAGGTCGCAGGCCACTGGCCGCCAGCCTTGTTAACCGGCTGGCCTCTCTTCTCGAACTGCCGGCGACGGCGTTACCGCTGCGCGAAGACCAACCTCTTGCTGGTGACCGCGCCACAGTGGCCATGGGAACGCTGGGATACGACGGGTTCAGCTACCTGCGCGAACAGCAGTCAACCAACCCGGCCGAAGTCCTGGTGCGAACACTCGGCGCCGACCAAGTCGATGCGCGAGTGGTCGAAGCGCTGCCCTGGCTGGTGCGGACCTACGCCGACATGGACTGGGAATGGGTCGTGTCGCGTGCGAAACAGGCGGATCTGCAGAACCGTCTTGGCTTCGTGGTTTCTGTCGCGCGTGGCTTGGCCGAAGCCGCCAGCGACGCGCAGACGACGGCAACGCTGCGGGCACTGGAAGCGCGCCTTGAGAACTCCCGTTTGCAGAAGCAGGATGCGTTTGGCCGACCCTCCATGACCCACGCCGAAGAGCGCTGGCTGCAAGAGCACAGCTCTCCGGAAGCGAAGCATTGGAACATGCTCAGCACACTTACTGCTCGCACGACGCAGCCATGACCCTCCGCGGCTTGCGCGGGCCCTGGCGAGCATTTCTGCTCGATGTTGACCATCGGCTCGCCGGTCCAACCGAGCTGCACTGTCTGGGCGGCTTCGTCCTTGCGGAACGGCATGGGCTGCTCCGCCCCACAGCCGACATCGACATCATCGAAGCCCGAGGCACCGCTGATCTCCGGACCCTGCAAGAGATCGGCGGCAAGGGAAGTGCGCTGGCCCACCGCCACCACGTCTTCCTCGACATCGTCACTGTGGCCACCGTGCCAGAGGACTACGAACACCGGCTGGTGGAGATCCCGTTCGGCGAGTTCAAACACTTGCGACTCAGAGCGTTCGAGCGGCACGACCTGGCGCTGGCCAAGCTGGCTCGTAATGCCGATCACGATCGCGACGACGTGAAACATCTCGCGATGGGACCCGGACTGGACTGCAACGTCCTGAGAGAACGGTACAAGACGGAGCTGCGCTTTCAGTTCGGCAACCCAAGACAGGCAGACCTGACGATGGACCTATGGATGGAGATGATTGCCGAGGTGCAAGGGCTTAACTAAGGTGCTCGGGTGCTCGGGTGCTGAGGTGCTCGGGTGCTGAGGTGCTGAGGTGCTGAGGTGCTGAGGTGCTAAAGTGCGGGGCATGAGCGCACGCATTCGCTGGTCTCTCGCCTTCTTCGCCTTGGTGATGGTCGTTGCCCAGGGCGCCACGCGCACAGCGGCGCAGGTTGCGACTGCGACCGCCGTGGCCAACCCGCCGGCGGTGTTTGCCGACGCCAACCGGCGCGCCAGGCTGGCGACGGCGTTCCCCGAGATCGACAAGGTGGTCGCCGACTTCATGGCGCGCGCCCATGTGCCCGGCGCGGCATGGGGCATCGTCATCGACGGCGAGCTCGCCCACATTGGCGTAGCCGGCTACCGCGACCTCTCGACCAAGACGCCGGTGACGCGCGACTCGGTGTTCCGCATCGCGTCCATGTCGAAGAGCTTCGCCGCCATGTCGATTCTGGCGTTGCGAGACGAGGGCAAGCTGTCGCTCGACGACCTGGCCGAGAAGCACGTGCCGGAACTAAGGAACCTGCGCTACCCCACTACCGACTCGCCGCGCATCCGCGTCCGCGACCTGCTGTCGCACGCCGCCGGGTTCCCCGAAGACAACCCGTGGGGCGACCAGCAGCTGGCGATCTCCGAAGACGCGTTCTCGCGGATGATGCAGCAGGGCATCCCGTTCTCGAACCCACCGGGTGTCGCCTACGAGTACGCCAATTACGGCTTCGCCATCCTCGGCCGCATTGTCACCAACGTCTCGGGCATGCCGTACCGGCGATACCTGAGCGAGAAAATCCTGCAGCCGATGGGCATGACCTCGACAACCCTGGAGCCGGCGGCGGTGGCGCGTGATCGCATGGCGCTGGGCTACCGGTGGGAGGACGAGCAGTGGAAGCTCGAGCCGGCACTCGCCGATGGCGCCTTTGGCGTGATGGGCGGGATGCTCACCTCGATTTCGGATCTCTCGAAGTACGTCGGCGCGTTGCTGGCCGCGTTTCCGCCGCGCGACGGTGCGGAGACCGGGCCAATTCGCCGCTCGTCGTTGCGCGAGATGCAGCAGGTCTGGCGCTCGCGGCCGTCAACGGTCACGCGCACCGCGACCGGCGCCGTCAACCTGAACTCCGGCGGCTACGGCTTTGGCCTCGGCATGACCCAGTCCTGCGAATTCGACCACATCGTCGCCCACAGCGGCGGCCTGCCCGGCTACGGGTCGATGATGCGCTGGCTGCCGAGCTACGGCGTGGGTGTGATCGCGTTCGGCAACGTCACCTACACCGGGTGGGGCGGCGTGGTGACGCAGGCATTCGATCTGATGGCGAAGACCGGCGGCCTGCAGCCGCGTGCGCCACAGCCATCGCCAACGCTGGTGGCGTCGCGTGACGCGGTGTCGCGGTTGATCATGAACTGGGACGGCCAGCAGGCCGACGAGATGGCGGCGATGAACCTGTTCATCGATATCTCGAAAGACCGACGGCAGAAGCAGATCGCCGACCTGCGCGCCAAGGTCGGCACCTGCACGGCGCCGGCGGCGTTCGATTCGGTCGAGAACTGGCTGCGCGGCCAGTGGACCATGAAGTGCGAGCGCGGCGACCTGAACGTCTCGATCACACTGGCGCCGACCATGCCGCCGAAGGTGCAGTACCTGGATGTGAGGCTGGCTGAACCTCGGCCGGCCGCGGCCACTTGCCGGTAGCCTTACTCCTCGAGCAGGACGAGCGGTTTCACCTTGCCGCGAAACGCCCGGTCGAAGGTGACCAGCGTCACCTGGGATGTTTCGGCGAAGGCGGCGAGGTAGGCATCGGCCCAGGTTTTTGGTGATGCATGCCGGCTACGAGTCATGGCACGGAACCGACGCTCGAGTTCGGGAGGTTCTTCGAGCAGGCCCACGTTGTCGTTCTTCAACAAGCGATCGTAGGTCGCCCACGCTTCGACCTGCGTGCAGACCTCGTCACCCATCACCGCCTCCATCGTCAGCAGGCGCAGGACTCCAAGCTGGGTGTGCCGGCAGAAGGACAGGCGAACGTCGACCGCCTGCGAGTTCAACCAGTCGATCGCGACCTGGTGATGTGCGTGACGACCACAGACCAGTGCAACCCAGACGTTGATGTCAGGGAAAAGATATGAGTTCGTAAATCCTGGCATTGTCCAGCTTCAAGGTGCCGGGGTGCTTCGAGCGAATCACCGGTATGACAATCCTCTTCTTTGCCGGCGGCGCCGCGTCCAGCACCTGCTCCACCGCCTTCAAGATCAAGGCCTTGGCGGGACGTCGCTCGGCGGCCGCGCGGGCCTTCAGACGGCGATACAAGGCATCCGGAATATCGATGGTTGTTCGCATGGGCCGATCCTGCCATATTTATGGCTGTGCCACAACAGGCACCCCTGAAGGGTTGCCTCCACCGGAACGCGATAGGATTACGCATGCGATTCAGCCGATTCGTGCTCGCCCTCTTACTTGTTGTCTTCTCACTTGCCACGCCGCGCGCGCAGACGCGATCGTTCGAACTGATGACGGCGAGCATTGCCGACATCCAGGCCGCGGTTGATGCCGGCAAGTTGACCTACGAGGGCCTGGTCGGGCTGTATCTCAAGCGCATCGACGCCTACGACAAGAAGGGTCCGCGGCTGAACGCGGTGATCACCATCAATCCGCGCGCGCTGGAGATAGCGCGCGAGCTGGACGCCGAGCGCAAGGCCAAGGGCCGGCGTGGTCCGCTGCACGGCATCCCGATCGTCGCGAAAGACAACATCGACACCGCCGACATGCCGACGACGGGCGGCAATGAGGTGTTTGCCGGCAGCCGGCCGGCGATCGACGCCACGGTGATCGAGAAGCTGCGGGCGGCCGGCGCCATCATCATCGCGAAGACCAACATGGATGAAATGGCGCAGTCGGTGCGCGGCTTCAGCACCGTCGGCGGGCAGATCCTGAATCCCTACAACCTGGCGAAGAACCCCGGCGGCTCGAGCGGCGGCACGGGTGTGTCGGTGGCCGCCGGCTTTGCCACGGTCGGCCTGGGCACGGAAACGGGCGTCTCGGTCCGCAGCCCCGCCGCCAACACCGCGCTCGTCGGCGTGGTGCCGTCGCGCGGCCTGGTGAGCCGCGCCGGTGTGCTTCCGATTTCATTCACGCAGGATCGCGTCGGCGTGCACGCCAAGTCGGCGGCCGATGCCGCCATCGTGCTGGGCGTCATCCGCGGCTTCGACGCCGACGACCTCGCCACCAGCGAAAGCCTCGAGCATCCCGTGAGCGAGCTGACGGCTCTGCCCGCCAACAGTCTGCGCGGCGTCCGCGTCGGCGTGCTGCGCGATCTGTTCCGCAAGGGCGCCGAGGTCGAGGCCGGCAACGCGATCATCGAGAAGCAACTGGCCGTGATGACTGCCGCCGGCGCCATCGTCATCGACGGGCTGTCGACCGGCACCGACCTCATTGGCTTGATGCCGTCGCTGCGCGTCAACAGCTACGAGCTGCGCGCGTCGTTCGACAGCTACCTGCGGCGACGCGGACCGAGTCCCGTCAAGTCGTTCGCGGAGCTGTTCAACAGCGGCAAATGGCTGAAGGGCGGCGTGCTCGAAGCGCGGTTCAACGACACCATGAAGGCCGGCGACCTCAACACCAACGTCGAATACCAGGCGCGGCTGCTGAATCAGAAGATGATGCGGCAGCAACTGATCGCCCTGATGGAACGCTACGGCGTCGCCGCGCTCGCCTATCCCATGAAGCCGCTGGGCGCGCCCGCGGTGGGCGCATCGGACGATGGGCTGCGGGACAACAATCTGGTGTCGACGGCGGGCATGCCGGCGATCGTGGTGCCCGCGGGGTGGGATGCCGAGGGCCTGCCGCTGGCGCTCGAGATCATGGGGCGGCCGTTCAGCGACGCCACGTTACTGAAGATCGCTCACGGCTACGAGCAGGCGAGCAAGCACCGGGTGCCCCCGAAGATTGCGCCTGCACTTCCCGGCGAGACCATTCAGTATTAACAGGAGATCAAGAGATCAGAAGAGACTTCTCCTGATCTCTTTAACTCCTGTTTTTGCTCGTCACAGCGAAGACGACTGATGCCCCCACCACGCACGCCCCGAAGCCAAGCCATTCGTCGCGGGTCAGCCCGGTCAGCAGCCAGATGATCACCGCGCAGGCCAGCCAGGGAACGATGCCGGCGAGGGGCACGTTGAAGGTGCCGCCGCTGCCCTGCACGCCCATCTGGCGAAGGCGCCAGGCGGCGAGCGCGCACCCGAAGTACAGCGCCAGCGCCGAGACATTCGCCAGGATGGCCAGTTTCTCGAACGTACCGGAGATCGCCAACGCCAGTCCCAGCGTCGACTGCGCGACGA
>ERZ1292640.906-Hain-H43-02um-R1-906-length-24591-cov-5_pt2 | contig 12765 bp, 12 predicted proteins | sample MGYA00564404_ERZ1292640 | MGnify/ENA primary metagenome ERZ1292640 (study PRJEB36523, sample SAMEA6512636) | groundwater metagenome | collected 2019-01-08 | study: AquaDiva: Metagenomics assemblies of 32 groundwater samples
GACGCTCGGCGTGCTGAAACAGGAGACGAATCTCGGCGAGAATCTCGGCACCGGCACGTGGCGCGTGGATATGCATCCGACGCGCGATCGGCCTGTCTTCGCCCACATCATGCAGGCGCTCGGCTTTGATCCAGATAAGATGCCGGTCTCGCGGAAGCCCTCCTATGGCTGGGGAGGCGCGATGGGGCCGGGACAATTCATTCCCTCCACCTGGGTCTGCTACGGCGGGTTCGTGAATACGAAGACCAACACTTGTTCGCCCCCCTCGGGCGCGACCGGTTTCTGGCAGGGGCCGTGGCAGTACGCCGCGAGCAAGGATAGGGTGCGCAAGCTCCTCGGCGCCTCTTCGCCCTCTAACCCGTGGAATGCGCAAGTCGCCATCATGGCTACTGCGATGCTCTTGGCCGATAACGGCGCGGACGCGCGAACGCCCGCCGCCGAACGTCTCGCCGCTCTGCGCTATTTCGCCGGCTGGGGGAATGCGCGGAAGCCCGCGTACTCCTTCTACGGCGACGGGGTGATGGGGTTTGCCGCGGAATTTGAGCGGGACATCAAGGTGCTCGGCGGCACCTAAGTTGTGGGGATAGCGCACATAGGGAGGACAAGGGCTTTGTATACTATATCTACATAATACTCACCTATATGACAATAAACTTTCGCCGCATTCTTTCGCAGGTTGCTCTTATCACCGGAGCTGTTCTGTTTTCTATCGGGCTTCAGACATTTGCCGCATTCTCCCAGCCCTCCACTTCTCCGCCAAATGCCGATGCATACGCGCCGCTTACCGTCAGCCCCTCCGCCCAATCCAAGGCCGGAGGCCTCCTCCTCAACACGGGCGCCGCCGTCAACGGTCTCATTGTACAGAACGGCAATGTCGGGATCGGCTCGGCGCAAAATCTCTTGGCAAAGCTGGACGTGCAGGGGAATATCAGAATAGCGGACGGAACGCAGGGCGCAGGAAAAGTACTGACCTCAAACGCGGACGGCGTCGCAAGCTGGAGTTCATCAGCGGTGCCGCCTGGAACATGGTGCGGAATGGAGATCGGTTTCGATGCGCCCGAATACATGTCAAGTATTCTATATAACGTTCCTTGCGGTTCTCCAAATTATACAATCGGTCAAACACAATCGCAAGAACCTTTGACTTGTCCGGCTGGATATTACAAACAGACTTTTGGTCGTTCTGGAGATGGAGGGCAATCTTACACATGCATAAAAAGTTAACGCAAGAAAGTTTTAGGAACGTATGGATATCACACCGTCGCGGGGAATGAACGAGAAAGAACCTTTCCGGCAGCGAGAGCGGCTGAAATGGGCGCTGGCGCTTATCGCGCTGTTGGCGACGGTATGGATATGGATACGCTGGCGGTATGCTCTGTTTCCCTTTGCCTCATCGGCCATAACGCCGGAGCAAAGACTGCAAGCTGTGCTTGATTCGCTCACGGCTCCGGCTGGGTCTCCGGAAAATGATGTCCCGCAACAGATGCTTGATTCGCTCACGGCTCCGGAATAGATACTATGTCATCTGCACCCATGTCTCGCCTCTTTCGTTTCTCGCTCCTCGCAGCCGTGCTCGTGTTCGGGAACATTGTAGCGCCGCAGGCAGCGATGGCGGCTACCATGCCCGTTACCGGCTGGGCGTGGTCCTCGTATATGGGCTGGATTAGTTTCAGCGGTTCTACCTACGGCGTATCTGAAGACAAGACCACCGGAGCTCTCTCCGGTTATGCGTGGTCATCTAATCTCGGATGGGTTAGTTTTAATGCTGCAGACGGGACACATCCGGCTCCGGCGGTTAATTTTTCTACCGGGGAAGTCTCCGGCTGGGTTCGCGCGTGCGCGGCTTTTGCCGATAAAAACGCTTGTAGCGGGGCGCTTGATGATAAAAGCGGCGGATGGGACGGTTGGATTGCGCTTTCGGGTACTGCCACCGACGGCTCTCTCTACGGCATCGTTCAAAACGCTGCGTGTGTATGGACCGGCTATGCATGGGGCTCCGATGCTATAGGTGCAATCAGTGCGGGCGGCACAGCCACGGACGGTTCCCCATACAGCGTCGTTGGTTCTGATTCTGCCGTTTGTGCGGGAGCCAAACCCGACCTTTCTGCCGGAGCGACGGCGACGGCGCTCTCGTCCGTCGCGGTGAAAATTGGGAGCAATAACGTAACGAAGCCGAAAGTAACCTTTTCTGCGGACGTTTCCAATACCGGTACTGGCGCGGCGGCAAACTTCCCCAATGTCTTCCAGATAGCCGTCAACGGCGGCGACTGCAATGTCATCAACTGTAGCGCTGACATCGTCATACCGATGTTAAACGCGGGAACGATTGCCTCGCTCGCCCCAAACGCTTCTCCTGCTCCAATCAGCGCGTCCCAAGTCTTCTATACGCTCGGCGACTACAATGTTCGCGCCTGCGCGAACACGGATGACAGTGGAACTATTTCCATTGATGAATCAGACAAGAACAATAACTGCGGAGCATGGCGGAAATTTACCGCCTCAAATCCTCCATTATCCGCCTCTTGTTCGGTTTCTCCATCTTCCGGTTTCATCGGCGACACCTTCACCTGGACGGTCAAAGATGTGACCGGCGGCAACGGTATGTACGGCTATTCATGGAGCGGCACCGACGACCTATCGGGTTTTAGCACAAGCGTGCAATACTCATACCGTACCATCGGAACCAAGACAGCTTCGGTTACCATAACCTCGGAAGGAAATTCAAAGACCGTTCCCTGCACCACTTCTACCGGCGGCACGGGCATAACGGTGAATTCTCCCCCCACGAACGGCGCCTGCTCGTCGCCGCCGGTCCACTACGCCTGTTCCTCCCCAGCCGCAAGCACGAACAATTTCAACGGCTTAAACGCATACACATGGACCTGTCCGGGTTCAAACGGCGGAACTGCCGCCCCCTGTTCTGAATCAAAAATCGCCGCGTGCTCCCCGACTCACTACAATTGTCTTTCAGGCACGAGCGGAAATAAGCGCAAGCTCACGACCGCCTACGTATGGTCGTGCACCGGCTCGGGCGGCACCGTCGCGTCGTGTTCTGAAGTCATACCGTTTCCCGACCTCACCGCCGGCGGCACCGTCGCCGTGCCTGCCTCCGGCATCACCGGGCAGAGCGTTTCCTTCTCGGCGACCGTCTCCAACATAGGAAAACTTTCCGCCGCCAACTTCTACAACATAATCCAAATAGCGAATAACAATACCACGGCCATTGTCGCCAGACTCTCTACCGGCAAGGTTTCTTCGCTTGCCGCCAACACCTCAAAAAATGTTTCCGGCTCGTTCATCTTCGTCTCACCCGGCGCCTACAAGGTTCGTACCTGCGCCGATTCAACTATAAACGGACCGGGTACCGTTACCGAACCGCAGCCGTCGCCAAACGGCGAGTTCAACAACTGCGGAGAATGGCTTCCATTCACCGTTTCCAGTCCAGACCTCACCGCCGGCGCCGTATCTCCAACCTCGGCAACAAAAGACGTTGCGACCACTTTCTCTGCAACCATCTCAAACGCCAACGTTCCGACCGGCGCCGGCTTCACGAATCTTTTCCAAATTGACAACGATACGAATCACAACTCGGTCATGACGACTCGAACCGATACTTCCCCGCAGCTCAACGCTTCCGCTACGGATGTTTCCTCTGTTTCTTACACCTTCGCTACTACGGGCACCTTCTATGTACGCGCCTGCGCCGACAACAACTCAAACTGGCAAGGAACAGTTACTGAATCGGATGAGAACAACAACTGCGGCGAGTGGACAGTCGTCACGGTCTCCGACCTCACTATCTCCGGCTCCTGTTCCGCTTCGCCCGATTCCGGCTTCGTCGGCGATACCTTTACGTGGTCGGCGGGCGGCATTTCCGGCGGCACCGGCTCTTACACGTATGCCTGGAGCGGCGGACCCGGTGCCGCCGCCACTCTTTCGGGCACCGGCACAAGCGTCACAAAAACCTATACCACCACCGGCACGAAAACCGGCTCGGTTACCGTTATCTCGGGGGGGAATTCAAAAATCATTGACTGCGGAAATGCCACCGTTAATTCTTGCTACGGTCAAGGTTGCATCGGCGGAAACGGAAACGGAAACGGAAACGGAGATGGTGGCAGAAGAAGAGGCGGTTGCCAGTACCCGAGCCCGGCGCAGCCGAAAATCAATGTCCCGTCGCAGTGCTGTGCGCCCTCGCCGGGCGTCTGCCTGGAGCAGCCTAAGGCGACTCTCCTTGCAAACGGGGCGACTGCGACAACTATCAAGAAGGACCAATCGGCAACGCTGACGTGGAGTTCCACGGGTGCGACAACCTGTACCGCAGCCGGCGGATTTAGTACCGGCGGCGCTTCTGCAAATAACATTGGCGTTCAGGTCAGCCCACCCGCCACGTCCAGGTATCAGATTTTCTGCGACGGCCCCGGCGGAACCGGCTTCTCTAACTTTGCGACGGTAACCGTGGTGGACCCGAAAGCCGCTATCAGTGCAAATCCGACGCGCGTGCAGCGCGGTAATTCCTCTACGATTACCTGGACCGTAAACGACGTCAGTAACTGCTTTATTACAAAGAATGGCGCCACCTGGCAGTCCGGCATTTCCTCCTCGGGTTCTCGTTCTGACAGTATCAATGGCCAAACGACCTACACCATCTCCTCCTGCAGAGACAACGCCGGCAATACGCTGTTTCCACAATCAGTGACGGTGAACGTATTCGCGGACTTCCAGGAGTTCTAGGAATGTGATAGGGTAGTGGAGTATGAAAAAAGGCATTCATCCGGATGGGTACCGCCCCGTCGTATTTCACGACCTCGCCTCGGGAGCGGATTTTCTCTTCGGCTCCACCATTGAAACGGCCGAGACGGTCACGTTTAAGGGCAAGGAGTACCCGAAGGCGACGGTGGAGATCTCCAGCAAATCGCATCCCTTCTACACGGGCGAGGACCGTGTGCTGGACAAAGCCGGTCGCGTAGAACGCTTCAAACAGCGCGCCGCCAAAAAGAAAAAATAGATGGAGTACGCAGAATACCTGCGCAAGCAAAAGGAACAAAAAGAAGACCCGAACGCGCCGCCCAGTTCGGTGGTGATGGAGTTGCGCGCGGGCGCGGGCGGCGATGAGGCGTCTATTTTCGCCCATGACCTGAAAGAAATGTACCGGAAGTATGCGGAAGGGCGCGGCTGGAAGGCACGCGCCATTGACGACCTTACACTTGAAATAGCCGGGGAGGCGTATGACGCGCTTCGCTACGAGACCGGCGTGCATCGGGTCCAGCGAGTGCCGCTGACCGAGAAATCGGGGCGTATCCACACAAGCACCGCGTCAGTCGCGGTGCTGCCGATACGCGCGAAGTCCAAGATAACTCTCAATCCCGCCGACATTGAGATGGAATTTTCGCGCGCGGGCGGCGCAGGCGGCCAGAACGTGAACAAGGTAGAAACGGCCGTGCGGCTCATCCACACGCCGACCGGCCTGGACGTGCGTTCCTCTTCGGAACGCAGTCAGCTCGCGAATCGCGAGAAGGCGATGGCCATCCTCTGCGCGAAACTGGAGCAATTGCATGAGGAAGAAGAGGCGAAGAAACATGCGATAGAGCGCAAGACGCAGATAGGCACCGGCGACCGTTCGGAGAAAATCCGCACCTATAACTACCTGCAGGACCGCGTTACCGACCACCGGCTCAAAGAGTCCTGGCACAATCTGCCTAAGGTCATGGCGGGCGGGATTGACGACATCGTTGAGGCATTACGCTTGCGCGGTGACGAAAATTCAGGTAAAGTGGCGGAATGACTGAAGTAAGCGGTACGATGGAGTTGAAGCGCCTCTTTGATACGGGGGCGCATTTCGCTCAGGTGAAGAGCCGCCGGCATCCCTCCATGAAGCCGTATCTTGTGGGCGCCAAGGGGCGGCAGGAGATCATAGACCTTGCGAAAACGGCGGAACAAATCGCGGCCGCGAAGGCCGTAATGACCGCGCTTGCCAAGGAAGGGAAAATCGTCCTGTATGTAGGCGGGAAGGTGGAGATAGCGGCGCTCGTGAAAAAGGCGGCGGTTGAGATTGGAGCGCCGTATGTGGCGGCCCGCTGGCTCGGCGGCACCATCTCCAACTGGACCGAGATTAAGAAGCGCATAGACCGGCTCGCGGAACTCCAGGATAAGGCCGCGTCCGGCGCGCTCGCCAAACAGCACACAAAGCTGGAACTCGTGAAGCTGGAGCGCGAGAGTAAGCGCCTCATAACGCGGCTGGACGGCATCACGACCCTGGCGAAGCGGCCGGATGCGCTCCTTGTCATAGATACAAAGTACGAAAAGCACGCGGTCAAGGAGGCGAAGAATGCGGGCATTCCCGTCATCGCCATCATGAGTTCTGATTGCGACCTGACTGATGCAACGCACCCAATCGTCGCGAACGATACATCACGCAAGACCGTCGGGCTCATCCTCTCGGAACTTACCGAAGCGTTCATGAAGGGACAAGCGGCGTAGGTGCGAAATCCGAAGCACGAAGCACGAAATCCGAAACAAATTCAAATCTTCTAAATTTCAAACTTTTGAATTTGGTGCTTGTTTCGGATTTCGATATTCGGATTTCGTGCTTTAAACTTTATTTTTGATATTATAAGAACTATGGAAATCACGACCGACCAGATAAAAAAATTGCGCGAGACGACCGGCGGCGTATCCGTCATGCAATGTAAAAGAGCGCTCCAGGAAGCGGACGGTGATTCCGCAAAAGCGGTGGCCATTCTCAAGGAGCGCTCGGCTGCGGTCGTTCTCGCAAGGACGGAACATACGCTTGCCGCCGGCACGGTCGGGAGCTATACGCACGAAGGAACTATCGGTGCGATGGCGCTCCTCTCTTGCGAGACCGATTTTGTCGCCACAAATCCGGCATTCGCGGCGCTCGCGCGCGAGCTCGCGATGCAGATCGCCGCAATGGACCCCGAGAATACGGAAAAACTGCTCGCACAGCCGTTCATCAAAGATGAGAGCAGAATCGTGCAGGACCTTCTGAACGAGGCAACGCAGAAATTCGGCGAGCGCGTGGAGATAAGCCGCTTCGCGCGCCTCTCCGCTCGCTCCTAGCCGTGGCATACCTCGCTTTCGTTCTTGGCACGCTCGCGCTCCTCGCCGGATTCTTCGCGCTTACCGAGTATGAGACGCGCCGCGGCGGGCGCCTCTTCGCCAAAAAACGTGCCGACCTTGACCATGCGGTCGAGCATATCGCATTCGTCCTGGCGCATGTCGATTTCGCCGCATTCATGCGGGACGAGATGCATCGCGCCCTGCACCGCATCGGGCATGACAGCGTACATCTCTCGCTCATAGTCGTGCGCGCCGCCGAGCGCCTCCTGACGCGCCTCATCCGCTATTTCCACGCGCGGCAGGCGACCACTGCCGTTCCGCGCGAAAGTGTGAGAGAGTTTGTGAAGACACTTTCCGATTTCAAGGGGAAGCTCAAGGGGACACATCCGGAGGTACCTGAATTATAGAGTGCCGGGGTAGCTCAGCTGGTTAGAGCAGCTGTTTTGTAAACAGCAGGTCGTCGGTCCGAATCCGACCCCCGGCTCATATTAAATGCTTTTTACGGTCGTCGTGGCGAGCGCGCCTTTGGGGAAGCGCTGTTCAAGGTCGGCGAACGAGGTGAAGCCGGATGAGGGCTTGCCGTTGATGACGAAGGCGGGCAGAGGGCCGCGCACGTTCGCAATGGTGATGAAGGTCTTCAGGGCATTCAGGTCCAGGTTGTAATCAAAGGAATAAACGCGCAAGCGAGGATAGGTGTCGTGCAGATACGAGAGCGCGTAGCCGGCGTTGTCGCAATCGGCGCAATCGCCGGCATTGCTGTAGAAATATAAAACCGTCACGGGCTTCGTGCCGCAGGCCTCCGCGAGTTTCTTCGTAATGAGATAATCGCGTATCTCAAGCAGGGAATAGCGCTCCTTCAGCCGAATCACCTGTGCGTTGTCGCTCCCCAACTGACTTTCGGCATAAGAAAGACGGGCGCCGAGATCGGCGAGATCGCCTGCAAGAGAGGCCGTGGAAGTCGCGCTGTCGCACGGCGCCGCCTCAAGCAGGGAGATTTGCGTGTCCAGCGAGAGCGTGTCTATGGAAAGCTGGTCTTCTATGGCCCCGAGTTCGGCAATGCGCGCGCGGTTGAGGTAGCTGATAGCGAAGGCAACCGTCCCGATGAGCAGGACGGTAATGAGCAGAGCTATGAGGGCGTTTCGAACGACGAGCGACATGACGATGGTATGCTAACGCCAATCTCGGTTCTTGCCAAAGGTAACGTCGGCCGTGGCGCGCAGGAGCCACAGCGGCACGATGAGACCGTAGAGAAACGTGTACGAAAGAAGACCGAACGCAATGCGTCCCGGCGTTTTAGAAATACGCTTGCCGATTAAGATAAGCGCGAGCGAGGCGAACAGAGTCGTCGCGCCGAGCAGCAGGTAGAAATCTACGGGAAAATAGAACCAGTCAAACGAACCATGCGGCACATAGGCGTATGAAAATGGAATGCCGGCGCGTATAGAGAGCGCCGTCGCCATGTCCCGCGCGAGTTCAAAGAGCATGAGGAAGAAGAGGAGGATGCCGCCGCCGATAGAGATGAGCGCGGAGGGGAGTACCAACATGCCGAGCGCGCCATGGCGACGGCTACCGATAAGTTCACGGTATTCGCCGAACACATTCTTCAGAAAGCCCGTCGTCCAACGCGTGCGCTGTTTCAACAGCTTTGCGAAAGTGTGAGGCGTTTTCGTATAAATGCGCGCGCGCGGCGCATTCTTTATCCCATAGCCCGCTCGCTGGATACGGAGCGCCATTTCCATGTCCTCGGTCTGGTAGCCGTGGCGGAAGTTCCCCAGTTCTTCAATAACGCTACGCCGGTAGAAGGAAAAGGGCCCGGGCGTAACATAAAGACCGTTGACCGAGGCGATGGCGTGCCGGAAGGTGATGCTAAAAAAGTATTCGGCATGTTGCATATGCTGGAGTATATTCCCGGGCTTATGGACCGAGAGCGCGCCAGTCGCGGCGGCGGTATTGGGTTCGGCAAAACTGGAGACGATTTCCCGAAGCGCGTCCGGTTCCACGAACGAGTCGGCATCCAAGCAACCGATAAACTCTGCCTGCGTTGCGGCGATACCGGCATTGAGCGCGGTATGCTTGCCGCCATTTTCCTTGTTGATAATGCGCACTTGCGGATGGTCCGCAAAGCGCGCAAGCGCTTTTGCGGTTCCATCAGTGGAGCCGTCATTAACGATAATGACTTCCAGCTTATCGCTCGGGTAATCAAGCGTCAAGAGCGACTCGCAGGTCGCGGCGACGGTTGATTCTTCGTTATAGCAGGGAACGATGACGGCGACGGAAGGTTCAAAGGCATTCGCGGCCCGCGCGCGCGCCGCGCGCGCGGGCGCAGACAGGAGGGTCACGAGGACGAACGATTCAAAGAAAATCGCGATGAAGAGAAAAGGGTACGCCAGTGTTTCGGGACTCATAGCGTCACTGTAGCATATACACCCTTTTTACTGCTATATTTTAATAATGGAACAGCCGGGTCGCCTCCATCCCATCACTATCGCTATCCGCGACATCGCCGCTATTTTCGGTCGCATGGGCTTCGGCATTGCCTATGGCCCGGAGCTTGAAGACGAACATCATAATTTCACTGCGCTGAATGTGCCTGCCGACCATCCGTCCCGCGACATGTGGGACACGTTCTGGGTACGGGACCCAGAACGTGGGAAGTCGCCGTCAGGCGACAGTGGCGACAGAATGAAAACAAAAGAGGGAGAGGAACGCAAACTTTTGCGCACGCACACTTCGCCGATGCAGATACGCTGGATGGAAAAACATGGCGCGCCCACCCGCATCATCGTGCCGGGGAAAGTATTTCGGAATGAAGCGACAGACGCGACCCATGAGGCGCAGTTCTACCAGCTGGAGGGCCTTGCCGTGGATACGAACGTCACGCTTGCGCACTTAAAGGGGACGTTGGACCGTTTCTGCAAGGAATACTTCGGCGCGGATACGAAGATCCGCCTACGGCCGAGCTACTTTCCTTTCACCGAGCCTTCAGTAGAGGTGGACGTATGGTTCCCGGCGCAGCAGAAATGGCTGGAGGTCATGGGCGCCGGTATGGTGCATCCGAAAGTGCTTCAAAATGCCGGCGTGGATGCGGCGAAATATCAAGGATTCGCGTTTGGGCTGGGAGTGGAACGCTTCGCGATGATTAAATACGGCGTTCCGGATATCCGCCTCTTCCACTCCGGCGACATCCGATTCAATTACGCCTTTCAGGAACAGCCAACGGCCAACAGCCAACAAACAACATGAAAATCTCGCGCGCGTGGCTGCAGAAGTATTTTGATGAACCGTTGCCCGATGCGAATGCGCTCGCTGACGCTCTTACCTTCCATGCGTTTGAAATAGAAGAGATAGCAGGAGACATGATGGATGTGAAGGTCCTGCCGAACCGCGCCGCCGACTGCCTCTGTCATCGCGGCATCGCCAAAGAACTCTCCGCTATTTTGAACCTCCCGCTCAAGTCCGACCCTCTTCGCGCCCCGCTCCCAATGATGGATATCGTAAGTCCGTATTTAAGAGTGGAAATAGAGAATCCGAAGAAGTGTCTGCGGTACATGGGTGCGGTAGTGAAGGGAGTGAAGGTCGGGCCGTCGCCTACGTGGCTCAAAGAAGCGCTTGAAGCAGTCAACCAACGCTCTATCAACAACATCGTGGACGCGGCTAATTACGTGATGTTGGATATCGGCCAGCCGCTTCACACATTTGACGCGAAAAATCTTTCAAGCATTAACATCCGCGATGCGAAGGAGGGCGAAAAGATGATGATTCTCTCGGGCGAAATATACACCGTGCCTAAAGGAACGCTTCTGATAGCCGACGGGAATACGGGTGAAGCCATCGGCATCGCGGGCATCAAGGGCGGTAAACGCGCGGAGGTAACCGGCGCAACAACCGACCTTATTATTGAGTCGGCAAACTTTGACAGCACCGCCATTCGTCGCACCGCGCAAGCGCTTAAGCTTTCCACGGATGCCTCGCAGCGTTTCCAGAACCGTCCGCCGCCCGAACTCGCGGCCTACGGCATGCGGGACGTGCTCGCGCTCATCGGGCAGATCGCTGACGGGGAAGTCGCCTGCATAGTTGACGAGTATCCAACTCGCGCTCCGGCGCCAGCGGCGGTATCCGTTCCGCTCGCGAAAATAAATAGTGTCCTCGGTGCGGATTTTTCCAAAGAAGAAGTAGCAGATGTTTTTCAGCGCCTTGGCCTTCCGGCAGAAGTTAAAGGCGATACGTTCACCGTCACGCCGCCCTTTGAGCGCGCCGACCTCTCTATTCCTGAAGACCTAGCGGAAGAAGCGGGGCGCATCCTCGGCTACGACCGCGTGTCCGCCGCCCTACTTCCCGCATCCGATGTAGGACGTAGTACGTCCTACATGGCGGAACAGGCGAAATATAGGGGAATTGAGAAGGTGAAAGATTGGCTGACAGAACGAGGATTCACTGAAATCTCTACGCAGTCCTTTGCCGCAACAGGCGATATCATATTAGCGAATCCGCTGGATAAGGCGAAGCCGGCGCTCCGCGCGAATCTGGACGAGAATATGAAAGAGGCAATGGCGCGCGCAACGTATGTTGCGCCGCTCGTACTTGCGCCGAATGAGAAGCCAAAACTGTTTGAGGTCGGAATCGTCTTCAAGAAAGAAGGTGAAGCGTTGGAGATAAAAACATCAGAGCCGGTATCGGGTCTGCCGGAAATACAAGAAGATGCCGAATATAAGCCCATGCGCTATAAGCTTGATGCATATCGGCCCTTCTCCATTTATCCGTTCATCGTGCGCGATATTTCGTTCTGGGTTCATTCAAGTGACGGAGAGACACCTTTTGGTCCTGATGTGGGGAAAGAAACGATGGAGGGGCTCATTCGAGAACACGCAGGACCATTGTTAACGAGACTTAATTTATTGGATAGGTATGAAAAAGAAGGACGCATCTCTTATGCATTCCGTCTCGTTTTTCAGTCAATGGATAGAACTCTTACTGACGCTGAGGTGAATGACACAATGAGGATTGTTTCCATGGCCCTTGCTCAAATTGGGACAGTTCGTTGATGCTATAACAAGACTAACGACCAGTCCCATTTGGGCTGATTTCTACACACTTCTATTCTATCCGTTCTTATAGAACAATATCAAAAGTATGCTATAGGTTCATTTTGGTATTTATGGCAAGTCAAATGATGAGGCCAAAATGTTCCCGGAGCGGCTTGTCGGATTCAAGGGCTTCAACTACCAGAGAGCGTAATTCGCCGACGCCGCTCGCGAGGTGTGCGCGCACGAGCGCGACGAACTCGTCGCAGGGGTATGGGTGAATCCACACGCTATCCTGCAAGCGGACAAAACCGGCGCCAGAGAGAAGAGAACGGAGCCTATTACGTGCACTTTTCCGTTTCTCTTTAACATCAAAAATAAGCATACGCCATTTGCCATCCCACCATACTGGTTCCGGAATGCGATATTCGCGCGCGAGGATTTTCTCAATGCTTCGCGTGCCCTTCCGTGTAAGGCGAAGGAATATTCCTTTCTCGGTCTGCTCTTCGTGTATACAACCGCGCTGTTTGAGACGGGACCGTGCGAACGCGAGGCGCGCATACAACTCTTTGCGCTTTGGCTGGCTACGATCGGGCGGACCAAGGAGACTAAGCATTTTCGGGGCTACGAGAGCAGTCGTAAGGATACCGCCCGCGTACAGGAA